>Ga0209390_10003142_pt1 | contig 27236 bp, 17 predicted proteins | sample BON01_FD_187212 | JGI IMG/M metagenome (GOLD analysis project Ga0209390, IMG submission 187212) | Freshwater microbial communities from Lake Bonney liftoff mats and glacier meltwater in Antarctica - BON-01 (SPAdes) (version 2) | ecosystem: Environmental > Aquatic > Freshwater > Ice > Glacier...
GGCTGTTGGCGTCGATTTCTGACAGATCGATCAGGTCTTCGCCACGCACGAACCCATTGATGAAATCGCGACTCGCCTGGCCCGGGCGGCTTTCGTTGATGTTGTTGAAGTCGAACACATCCGCCCCTGCCTCGCCGATCAGGCTGTCGGCCCCCAGGCCCCCGACCAGCGTGTCATTGCCGCCCTTGCCGTTCAGCACGTCGTTGCCGCCGCCGCCGTCCAGAATGTTGTTGCCGCTGTTGCCCACCAGCGCCTCGGGGGCAAAGCCGCCGGTGCCGTTGATATTGGCGGTGCCTTGCAGGCGCAGGATCTCGAGGTTCGAGGTAAGCGTGAAACTGACCCAGCTTTCCACCGTGTCGATGCCGCCGCCCAGGGAAAACCCGATCTCGCCCTGAATGACGTCGCCCGCGCTGTCGACGATGTACCGGTCGTTGCCAAGGCCGCCTTCCATGATGTCGTTGCCCAGGCCGCCGTCCAGCCGGTCGTTGCCGGCAAAGCCGCGCAGGGTGTCGTTGCCGACGGTGCCCAGCAGGCTGTTGGCAAACTGATCGCCCTCGAACAACTGCCCCGGCGTGCCCATCAGGCTGCTGACGGCCACGGTCTGATCGTCGAACCGGATGAATTCGACACCCACCAGGCGATCGTTGCCATCGACCGGGGTGATCACGTTGACAAACCCGCTGCCCAGGGTGAATTGCGCGCTGGCAAAGATGCCCGAAATCACGGCCGTATCCGAGCCCGCGCCGCCGTTGATCGTGTCGTTGCCCGCGCCGCCGGTGATGATGTCGTTGCCGCCGCCGCCGTTCAGGGTGTTGGCGGCGCTGTTGCCGGTCAGGCTGTCGTTGCCGCTGCCGCCCGTGGCGTTCTCGATCACCACGCCATTGGCGATGGTGTATCCCCCGGCGATTCCGGCAGCCGCAGACACGAACCCGCCGCCCCCGGTTTGCGACATCAGGGTGGCGGCGCGCAGATCGATCGTCACATCGCGCGATCCGTTATAGCGCAGCTCGTCGGTGCCGCCCGCATCCCAGACGGACTGCCATCCGGTGCCGGGCGCATTGGCATCGGGCAGAACATAGACGTTGTTGCCCGTGGCCCACGACATGTTGGCGCCATAGTGCAGTTGCAGCACGGCAATATCCAGGGCCATCGGCCCGAACTCATAACCATGGTCGAAATCGGGGTCGCCCGCGATCACGCCGGGGTATCCGGTGTTATAGCTCATGGTGGTGAAGATGCCCTGGTTCAGGTCGAAATCACCGTAATCGTCGAATGCGCTGCTGACCCCGGGGAAGATCGTCGAAGTGCCGCCATCGTCATGGGGGTGGGCCAGGCCCAGGCCGTGCAACAGCTCGTGCACATAGGTGACGAAGTGATACCCCCCCGCCGCCAGGTTGCCCCCCGGCGCACGATCCACATCGGTCCCGTCGAACACGCCGATGCCTTCGCCCGGTTCGCCCGGCGGGTTGAAATAGCCCAGAAAGTCGCCGTTGATCTCATTGGTGTCGCGCACCAGAATGAAATCGGCGGCGGCCGCACTGTTGGTAAAGGTGAAACTGATGTTGGCCACCTGGGAAATCAGGCCGAGCGCAAGCTGGAACTGGCCCTGTTCATAGGCGTTGAACCCTTCGGCGGTATATCCGTCATAGGTCTGGCCGGGGGTGGCCAGATAGACGTTGACCGTCGTATCGCTGAGCGAGGTGCCCCAGTTCAGCGCGGGCAACAGGGACACCGGAGGAGGCGGAGGCGGCGGTATAAAGGCGCTGACCACGACATCATAGGTGCCGGTGCCGGAATTCGCCCAAGCGCCGACATCGATGTAGTAACTGCCCGCCTGCGGCGCGGTGAACACCATTTGCGAATCGAAGCCCGGCGGGTTATCGTCGTTTATGCCCTGAAACGTGCCACTGGCGTTATAGAGCTCCATGATCGGGTCGAACAGGGTAATGCCGTTCACGTTGATCTGCACGGTCTGGCCCTGGGTCAGGTTCACCCTGATCCAGTCATGATCGCCCGGTGTCTCAAGGCTGTCGGTGTAACTGCCACCAACCGCGACGGTGGCGGTGGTGCCGGAATTTGCCGGAAGGTCGGGCATGGTCAGGGCTCCCAATCGCTATCTGTAATGCTCTACTCCTGACAGAGGTCTCGTTGACAATCCAGTGACACTTTCAGGGGCGGCGCCTTTTCGTTCGCGGGCTTGGCGGGCCGGTCGACAACAGCTCTGGGCCGCGTCGGTCGCCCGGCATCGTTCCGGTTGCGCTCAGAGCACGAAATCGCCTTCAAACATCGTGTTCGTGAGGTTCACGAAGATCTGCATGTCGGCCACGCCGTCGCCGTCCACATCGGCCTCGACGATGTTGAAATTGCCGCCACTGAAAGTGAAGAACCGCAACTCGCCCGCCGTTCCGCTGAACGCGTCACTGCCGATGAAGTCGAACGCGTCATTGGCATCCGTCAGGCTGTTGGCGTCGATGTCCGACAGATCGATCAGGTCTTCGCCATGGACGAACCCGTTGATGAAATCGCGACTCGCCTGGCCCGGGCGGCTTTGGTTGATGGCGTTGAAATCGAACACATCGGCGCCCGCCTCGCCAACCAGGGTGTCGGCGCCCAGACCGCCGACCAGCGTGTCGTCGCCTGACTTGCCGTTCAGCACGTCGTTGCCGCCGCCGCCGTCCAGCAGGTTGTTGCCGACATTGCCCACCAGGGCCTCGGGGGCAAAGCCGCCGGTGCCGTTCAGATCCGCCGTGCCCTGCAGGCGCAGGATTTCGAGGTTGGGGGTCAGGTTGTAGCTGATCCAGCTTTCCACCGTGTCGATGCCGCCGCCCAGGGAAAACCCGGTTTCGCCGGTGATGCGATCACCCGCGCTGTCCACGATGTAACGGTCGTTGCCGAGGCCGCCATCCATGATGTCATTGCCCGTGCCACCGTCCAGCCGGTCGTCGCCGGCAAATCCACGCAGCAGATCGGGGCCCTCGCCGCCCACGAGGATATTGTTCTCACTGTTGCCCTGGCCCAGCCCGATGCCCTCGAAAGCAAAGGCGTAAGGCTCGCTCTCGGGGATATCAAAGGGATTTACCCCAAAGAACACGGTCCCGGTCTGGGAGGCCACGAATGTCACGACAGTGTTGCTGCCGGTGCTGCTGGACGACGAACCGATGCTTGTCGAATAGCTGATCGCGCCGCTGAGCGAGGTTGCGATGCCGAACATGGGGTTGGGCGCGCCATCGGGGGGCAGCGATATCTGATAGGCCATCCCGGCCGTCACCTCAAGCGCCACCAGATCGACATCGCTGGACGTTGCCAGGGTGCCGCTGAACGTGTCGCCCGGGGCCAGGACATAGGGCGTCGTGGCATCGCCCGGGGCGTCGGTGGTTTCAACGATATCGGGCATTCGTGATCTCCGCTTGAACTCATTGAAATCGGTTCATCATAGACCGGTCCATGGCGCAGAACACGCATTAAATCCTGCCTGCCCGCGGAAAATCAAGGCGCCGCGCCTGTCGGGCGCGGCGCCGGTGTCTACAGGATGAAATCGGTGCCGGTCATGAAATTCGTGAGGTTCACGAAGATCTGCATGTCGGCCACGCCGTCGCCATCCACATCGGCCTCGACGATGTTGAAATTGCCGCCCCCGAAGCTGAAATAGCGCAGCTCGCCCGCCGTGCCGCTGAACGCCGCCGATCCGAGGAAGGTGAAGGCGGCGGTTGTCGTGGTGTTGGCGTCGATGTCGGACAGATCGATCAGATCCTGGCCACGCACGAACCCGTTGATGAAATCGCGACTCGCTTGGCCCGGGCGGCTTTGGTTGATGTTGTTGAAGTCGAACACATCGGCGCCCGCATCGCCCACAAGGGTGTCTGCCCCCAGACCGCCGATCAGCGTGTCGTCGCCCGCCTTGGCGGTGATCACATCGTTGCCGCCACCGCCGTCCAGCACGTTGTTGCCGACATTACCCACCAGTGCCTCGGGGGCGAAGCCGCCGGTGCCGTTGATATTGGCGGTGCCCTGCAGGCGCAGGATTTCGAGGTTGGAGGTCAGGGTATAGCTGATGAAGCTTTCCACCGTGTCGATGCCGCCGCCCAAGGCATAGCCGATTTCGCCGGTGATCAGATCGCCGGTGTCGTCGACCACATAGCGGTCGTTCCCGATGCCGCCCACCATCCTGTCGCTGCCCGCCCCGCCGTCGAGACGATCATCGCCCGCCCCGCCAAGCAGCGTGTCGTCGTTTTCGGTGCCGATCAGGATGTTGGACGATGCATCGCCTTGGATGAGATTGCTCAGAGACGAAACCGCGAGGGTCATGTCGTTGAATTGCAGAAACTCGACTTCGGTCATAGAGGTCAGCGCAGTCGTAAAGAAATTGTCAATCGTGACTGTGATGGTATCGCCGAGAACCGAGATAAGGACATTCTGAATATCATAGGAAAACAAAACGGTATCGGTGCCGTCGCCGCCCGTGATTGTACCGCCGTAGGGCGAGCTGGTTATTGTGTCGTCGCCAGCGCCGCTGTCAATATCCGCGTAGTAGTCAGCAAGAATAAAGTCGTTCTCGGTGATCCCAATATTAGGGATTGATTCAAACAGAACGATTTCGTCGGGGCCGAATCCAGACCCGGGCGCGGGGCGAAAACCCGAGTTGTTCGCTGACAGAAGAACCGAAACATCGGTCTCGATGTCGAGCGGAGCGCCGCCGACTACAAAAAATAGTCGACGAGATTTTCATCGGTCAGGCTGAGGACATAGGTTGTCCCGCCCTCATGGTCCACCTGATGTAAATTGTTGAGTCCAAGGGCCGTTGATAACGAACTTACCCCGTTCATACTCCAGTTATAGCTGTCCCCTGCGAAGTCGAAAGACATGCCGTAGCCAATCGGGGTCCAGCTGAATCCCGTGACTGGGTCGTTCATGGCCATTTCAAGAGTGGTGGGGCCGACGTCAACAATACCTCCGGGGCCAAAGGGCCCTGCGGTATAGACTCCAGAAAGTGTATAGGTCGTCATTTGAAATACCCCTGCCTGCGGGAGCAGGCAGGGGCCAGATTAGGCCACTCCCTCGATTCAAGTCAAATAAGATCTACCACGCGGCCCGGGTTCAGAGGAAATGAACGCAAGTCACAAAATGAAATCGCTTTCCGTCATGAAATTCGTGAGGTTCACGAAGATCTGCATGTCGGCCACGCCGTCGCCGTCCACATCGGCCTCGACGATGTTGAAATTGCCACCGCCGAAGGTGAAGAACCGCAATTCGCCCGCCGTGCCGCTGAACGCCGCATTGCCGATGAAGGAAAACGCCTGATCGGCGAAGGCGAACAGATCGGCGTCGATGTCCGACAGGTCGATCAGGTCTTCGCCATGGACGAAGCCGTTGATGAAATCGCGACTCGCCTGGCCCGGGCGGCTTTCGGAGGTGGCGTTGAAGTCGAACACATCGGCCCCCGCATCGCCGACCAGACTGTCGGCCCCCGGACCGCCGATCAGCGTGTCGTCGCCCGCCTTGGCGGTGATCACATCATTTCCGCCGCCGCCGTCCAGCACATTTTTGCCCGCCTGACCGACGATCGCCTCGGGGGCGAAGCCGCCGGTGCCGTTCAGATCGGCAGTGCCCATCAAGCGCAGGATCTCGACGTTCGAGGGCAGCCGGTAGTCGATCCAGCTTTCCACCGTGTCGATGCCGCCGCCGAGGGAAAACCCGATCTCGCCGACGATGAAATCGCCGATGTCGTCGATGACATAGCGGTCGTTTCCGAGGCCGCCGTTCAGCGTGTCGCCCCCCGTGCCGCCATCCAGCCGGTCGGCCCCGTCACCGCCGTTCAGGCTGTCGTTGCCGCCCAGACCCAGCAGGGTGTCGTTGCCCGCCAGCCCGCGGATTTCATCGCCGAACGCGGTGCCGGGCAACAGGTCGGGGCCGTCGGTGCCGAAAATGGTCGTCGCGTTCAGGGACAGGTTGTAACCGCCTGTCGCGCCGTCGAACCCCTGCATCTCAATGTAGAAGGTGCCACCGGATGTGGGGGTATATTCGAGGAAAAGCCCGGCACCGCCGGAGTCCGATGCAATCTGCGCCCCGGTTCCACTGTAGAGTGTCATAAGACCGGTGCCCATCGAACTGGCCGATCCGTCAGCCAGAAACTCGAAGACATACCCATATCCCGCCTCAAGCGTGACCCGCACCCAATCGGTATCGAACCCGGTTTCGATCGCGCTGTTCATCGTGGCGCCGACGGCCAGGGTCTGCCGGGTGCCAAGGCCCGATCCGATTTCCTGGATCACGTCCAGTGTATAATTGCCAACAGCCCCGGCAAGCCCCTGCATCTGCACATAGACGACGCCGTCGGCCGTGGGGGTGTTCCCGATCAAGACGCCGGGGCCGCCATTGGACGCCTGGATCTGGGTGCCGAATTCATTGCGCAACGTGATGCGCGTGCTGCCCAGGGAGTCGGCGAAACCGTCGCCGGCAAACTGGAAGATATAGCCATATCCTGCCTCGACTTCGACCCGCACCCAATCAATATCGGAACTGCCGGATATCTGGCCATGAAAATTGTTGCCGTTTGCGAGGGTATAGGGAGTCGACAGGCCGTTGGGGGCATCGGTGGTTTCAAAGATCGTGGGCATGAAGGTCCTCATTGAAATGAACTGAAATCTCCCTGAGGATATCAGCGATTCCCAACCTGTCCAGACTGACGATCCACGGCTGGAACAGGGCGGCGATATCTGCCCCCCATGCACAGGCCCGTGGAACACCTGCCACGCCGGCCATAGACCCTTTCCATGCCCCACTCCGGCAATGCCGGTTGTGGTTGGGGCCTGAGCCGGGCCGATGCAGCGATTGCCATGAACAACCCGTTCACCCCGGCAGATGAGCTCAACCGAGCACCACGCCTACAGGATGAAATCGCTGCCGGTCATGAAATTCGTGAGGTTCACGAAGATCTGCATGTCGGCAATGCCGTCGCCGTTCACATCGGCCTCGACGATGTTGAAATTGCCGCCGCCGAAGGTGAAGTACCGCAATTCGCCCGCCGTGCCGGTGAAGGCGGCCGCGCCGATGAAGGTGAAGCCCTGATCGCCGGACATCGTGGTGTTGGCGTCGATGTCCGACAGGTCGATCCGGTCCTGACCACGGACAAAGCCGTTGATGAAATCGCGGTTGGCGGCGCCCGGGCGGCTTTCGTTGGTGTTGTTGAAGTCGAACACATCGGCGCCCCCGTCGCCCACCAGGCTGTCGGCGCCCAGACCGCCGATCAGGGTGTCGTCGCCCGCCTTGGCGGTGATCACATCGTAACTGCCGCCGCCCGACAGGATGTTGTTGCCGCTGTTGCCGACCAGCGCCTCGGGTGCCGCGCCGCCGGTGCCGTTGATATTGGCCGTGCCCATCAGGCGCAGGATCTCGACGTTGGCCGGCAGGGTGAAACTGACCCAGCTTTCCACCGTGTCGATGCCGCCGCCCAGGGAAAACCCGATCTCGCCGGTGATCACATCGCCCGCGCTGTCGACGACATAGCGGTCGTTGCCGAGGCCGCCGTTCATCGTGTCGGCCCCGGTTCCGCCATCCAGGATGTCGTTGCCCGCGCCGCCCTCCAGCGTGTCGTTGCCGTTGCTCCCGTTCAGCCGGTCGTGGCCGGCCAGACCGGTCAGTTGGTCCGCCCCGTTGCCCCCGGTCAGCAGATCGTTGCCAGCCGTGCCGGTCTGGTTCTGGGGCGCCTGTTCGATCTCGGGGTCGGGCAGGCTGGCCAGGAAGGCCGACAGGTCCACCGGCATGCGGGTGAGGTTCAGCAGATCGGCCAGGGTCAGGTTGGCGGGGTTGATCGGCCCGCCATGGGCACTGTTCACGATCAGGGTTTCCCCCAGATAGGTGATCCTGAAACCGGTGCCGGTCTGCATCATGGTCAGTTGATCCAGATTGCGCAGCATCGGCCAGCGCGACAGATCGATGCGATCTTCACCCAGGGTGAAATCGGTGATCGTGTCGGTTGCCCCGTCAAACGCCATGACGAACACATCGGCCCCCGTCCCGCCGCTCAGGGTGTCCTGGCCCGGCCCGTCGCCCAGCACATCGTCGCCCGCCCCACCGCTCAGACGGTCGTTGCCCGTGCCCCCCCACAGCAGATCGCCCAGGGCCGTGCCCGTCCGGGTGCCGCCGCTGCCCGGTGCGATCACCGTCACACCGCCGGTGTCTGCGTCGAACCGCAGCCGGGTGATGCCGCCCTCGCTGCTGCTGGTCACGAAAATGGCGATGTGATCGCCCGCATCATGCAATGCGATGGCGCTGATGTTGGACAGGGACATGCCATTGGTGTCGACGATCTGCGCCACCAACAGCAATTGCCCCCCCGGCAGCAGGCGAAACACGGCCAGCCCGTCGTCAGTGCCCCCGGCCACCACATAGCTGTGGCCGCCATGGTCGATCACCTCCATCGCGCTGACCCCGTCGAACCGGGTATTCAGATCGTCCAGTATGTGATCGCGCATCGTCATCTGGCCATTCGGACCCAGGGCCATGACGCTGATCGTGCCGCTGCCTGCGGCCGCCAGGATCAGGTATTGCACCCCCGCCGCCTGGCCCACGGCCATCGCCGTGGGGGCCGCCACCCAAAGCCCGGTCTGGGGGGAAATGCTGTGGGTGGGGGTCAGGCTGGTGTTGCTGTCGACGCGCCAGGCGGTAATGCCGGTGTCAACCGTGCTGGCGGTAAAGACATAGGTCGTGCCGCCCAGGGTGGCCTGGGTGACGGCAGTCACCTGATTGGCATGGGTGCTGGCGGTGTCGGAAATGACCCCGGCACTTTGCAGGCTGCCATCGGGCCGCAGGATCAGCCGCCCGACTCCCGCCGCCCCCGCCAGCCCGCCATAGATCACCTGCGAACCGTTCGATATCGTCACTGTTACAGCCTGAATCAGATCGCCCGGCAGGGTCGAGGGGGCGCCCAGGTTCTGCGCCGCCCCGAACTGGCCGGTGTTGGACAGATCGTGCAGGGTAAACCCGCCACCACCGTCCACTCCGCCGCTGAACAGCAAGACCTCGCCGCCGATCGTGACCGTGCCCAGCCCCGCCACAGCCCCCGCCCCGTCGCCCCCCGTATAGGCGCGGGTGTCGATCCGGCTCAGCCCGTCGCCCGCGATCGACCAGGCCGACCGGCCCCCGTCATAGCGCGTCGTGGCATAGAGAACCGGCGCCCCCCCGGCCACGGGGGCCACCAGCAGCAGATCGGTGATGTGCGATGCCGTCTGCGTCCCAGGCGCCTGGCCAAGTGTGACAAAATTGATCGACGGCATGAAAGGCCAACCCCATGAGCGCACCCCGCGGTGCTGTCAGGGGCACAGGTTGGCCAATTCTCCGGGCACAAGCGGGGGCAGGAATGGGGCGGGCTGGGGGCCTTTTGAGATTTTTTTATGCTTTTTATCAAGGGTTTATATATATTTCGTTAACCATGCCGATACCGGTGTGCACAGAATGCTCAGCCCTGTCAGGCCGTTGCGCCGCCGTGCATCGCGCCAGCATGGTTGGGGCGGTCAGGCCGGACCCAGGTCGACCAGACGGACCAACTCGCCCAGAACCGCAGCCCCCAGGCGGGCGTGTTCGCGCGCCAGAACAGTGTCGTCGTGAAACAGGGCCGCCAGGTGCCGCTGGGCGGTGGCATAACAGGCGGCAACCTCGGCAAAGGGCGGGGCGGTGTCTATGGCACTGGGGGCGGCGGCACTGTCCAGACCCCACAGGTTGATCCAGGCGGCGGCAGGCAACCCCAGGTCGTGCACCCGGTGCCCGGGGCTGGCCATATACAGGGGCCGCGCACCACAGGCGAAGGCATCAAACAGCTTTTCCGAGATGTAATTCGGCTGATGGGTGTTTTCGAGCGCCGAGATCAGTGTGGCGTGGCCGTCCAGGTACGCAATCTTGTCACGGTGCCAATCGGGCATGTCGAACCGCGTGGGCCCGCCCTGCCAACTGGCGCCCAGCCGGTCCACCACCCCGGTGCCATAGGTTTCGGCCAGCCGGGTGCGCCAGGCACACAGGCCCAGCAGATCGCCCCGGGGCAGGGCGATGTCGTGAAAGGTTTCGGGGCGGCGTTCGGCCATGAAGACGGCACGTCCGGCCCGGTTGGCAAAGGCGGTTTGCCAATCCGCACTGTCGCGGGTGGCATTGCGCGCGAACAACGGACGATAGCGGGCGATGAAACCGGGATCGGTCAGCAGAAAATAGGGAATGCGCGCGAAATCGAAGATCGGGGATCGGTGATGGTTCACCTGATGCACCACCAGCCCCCCCAGATGCGCGGCGCGCAGGGTGACGCGGGACGCCAGGGGGTCGGGGCTGAACAGGCTGTCCCAGAATGGCTCTTCCGAGATGAGGGCGGCGGGAATACGGCTCTGTCCCAGCACATCTGCGGTTTGCGCAGACAGCACCAGCATATCCACCGGATGGGCGCAGACCACCAGATCGGCCTCTGCCGGTTCATCGCACAGCGTGATACGACCGTCCCACAGGGGGGTCAGGGCGGGATAGGCAAAGGGTGTGCGCCGGGTGTGCGGCCCTTCCAGCCACAGGCGGATCGGGGCGGTACCGCTGCGGGCGGGCGCCGAAATGGGCCGTGTCGTCTGGCACAGGCCGCGCATCTCCCGGCGCGCTGCATCTGCATCGCCGCTGCGCAGGGCTGCCATCAGGGGACTGTCCGGCGCATCGGGCGCACGGGACAGCTGCGCCGACCAGTCCGCCGCGCCCTGCAACAGATCGCTGACCGCTCCCGTCCCGGCATTGGCCAGCCATAGGGGCAGGTTTGCCACGATCCAGGGCACGGCACCGGGGGTCTGGGCGCTCAGCGCGGCGGCGGCGTCGAACAGGGCGCGGGTGCGGGGCGGTGGCGGTGGCAGCCGCCCCAGCGACAGGTCGTGCTTCCGGGTCAGGGCGGCCCGCTGGTGCAAGGCCCAAAGCAGGCGCATCTCGCCCCAATCCGGGCAGCCCTCGTCAGAGGGCGGCACGGGGATTGTGGCCAGAAGGGCGCGCCGGAATAAGAGGGCAGGCAGGCGTGCGGCCTGCGGGGGCATCGGCGCGCCTTGGGGCTGGTCGGGATCGGCCAGATCCCAGGGACAGATCACCAGATCCGCTCCCATCGCCAGATCGCGGGCAGAGTTCACCCCCTTGGCGTCAAGCCTTGCGCGCCCCGGTAGCACCAGCACCAGGTCGCCCCGGGCAAGGCACAGACCCTGATTCACCGCAATGCCGGTATCCCCTGCGCCCCGGGTGCCGGTGACAATGGTGTCGACCCGCACGCCCGGGGGCCAGCCGACCATGCCGTGAAAGCGGCCCAGCCATGTCGCGGTTTCGCCCGACGTGCCGGTATCGTCGATCCACAGCACCTCGTCTCCGGGCCGCACCAGCGTGGCGAGATCAAAGCATAAATCCCAAACCGTCCGGCCCGCATCCCGCCCCAGACACAGGAACGACACCGTCGTCATGCGCCCGCTGCGCCGATACGCGCCGCAATGCGAACGGTCAGAGGTTCGGGAAGGGCTGAATGTGTCACTATATCGGTCAGAAATGCCCTCTCGCCTGCGCGCAGGGCGTCCAGATGCGCCGGGTCGATCCGCGCGGCGATCCAGTCTGTCAGGCCCAGGGTGAACGCGGCCAGGGCGGCGCCCCAGGCCGGATCATCGGCCTCGCCCACAGCCGCAGCCACGGGCGCCAGGGCCTGAAACACCTGCAACCGTTCGGCCCCCGACCGGTTGGTCAGCCGCCCGCCCGCCGCCGTGACCCGGTGCCAGGCACAGATGCGATCCGACACCAGCACAAGGCGCCCCGCCAGAAACCCCAGCCAGTGCAGCGGAATATCCTGATGAACTGCCGTGTCGGCACAGCCGATCCCGTGATCGCGCAAAAAGGCGGTGCGATAGATCTTGTTCCACGGGTAATTGGCGGTCTGCGCCAGGATCGGCAAGGCGCCGGGCCGGGCAGGGGCCAGGGCTCCGACGGCATGGCCCGCCCGTGCCCAAAGCGCCTCGTCCCAGTCGGGTTGGCCCCAGCGCGGCTCGGCGGCGACGCGGTTGTCGGCGTGTTTGAACAGGCAGACATCGAAAGACCCCGCCGCTGCCAGATGCCCCCCCAGATCGGCCAGCAGATCGGTCAGGTCATCGGTGATCAGATCGTCGGCATCGAAGAACAGCACATGCTCGGCACGCACCTGCTTTAGCCCGACATTGCGCGCTGTCCCTCCGCCTTGGGGCGTATCGTGGCGGATCAGGGTCACATCGGCTTCCGGGGTTACAGGTGTGTCCGACCCGTCATCGACCACCACGATCTGCGAAAAACAGCCCAGCCTGCGGGCCACGGCCAAAAGGCGCGCCAGCCCCTCGGCGTCGTTCCAGACCGGGATCACCAGCGCCAGATCGGGCAGGGTGGGGCGCACCGCCCGACCCTGTTCCACGATCAACCGACGGTTTGCCCGCGCGGTGGCGCCGGCCTGCCAGCGGTGGTGCGCCCGGCGCAAAAGGGACGCGGCCCGGCTCACAGCACGAACACCCGCAGGTCATGCAGCGCCCAGCGGATGCTGTGGGCCGGAGGCAGGAACAGGATCAACTCGCGCCATGGGGCCCGGATGGGGAGATCGGGCAGACGGTCGGGGGCGATCAGGTCGTGATGATCCGTCTCGCCGGGTTGCGACAGCACATGGCGGGGGAAGAACTGATCGTGAAATCCGCCCGCTGCCAGGCCCGAACGCAGGCAGGGCCGAAGGATCAGGGACTGATCGGCGGCACTGCGCACCACCAGCCCGATCCAGCCGATACCCGCCAGATCGTCCAGCGGCAGCGACAGATGCAGCCCCAGCCAATCGCCCGCCTGCGCGACTCGGGTCTCAAGCTCAAGCAGGCGGCGGGCGGGGCTGCACCATGTGCCGTCGATCGCGCCCGCCGGATCGCGCCGCAGGAACAGCCCGGGGGTCAGCGGCGTGACATCACCCAGCGCCCCGCCAATAAGGTCGGCCCCCCGCAGACTGTTCAGCGGCAGGTTCAGATCAGCCATGGGCGAGATCCCGGAAAGAAACGGCGGGCGGCGCAGGTTCATCGAGACGGCAACAGGCCGGCAGGACGCGGCAAGACGGAAGGGGCGACCATGGCGAACACGCTCTCCTGCGGTGTGGGCCTGCAGGATAGGGGGTTCGCGACTGGTGCGAAAGGCCGCTCATTCCCCGATCAGCCGCAGCAGGGCGGCGGCCCCCCCGGGGCGGGCCAAGCCATCGACCAGCATCCTGCCCCACAGATCCAGAACCGCCCGGGTGTCCGCAGGCAAAATGCTATCAAGGTCGGGCAGGGTGGCGGTTTCGGCGGCCGCCTCATGGTCGCCGTTCAGTGCGGTGGTCAGCCGGGGGGCCTCGAAAAAATCGGCATCGGTGGCGGCGGCATCGCGGGCGCACAGCTTGATCAGGCGATGGGCCACAGATTGGCTGAGACAGAGCCTGTTCGGCCCGGTTGCCGGCCCATCCCTCTGGGCCAGTCGCCGCCCCAGATCGCGCCCCAGCGCCCATTGGGCGGCCTGTTCGGGCGTGCCCTCGGGCAAGGGGCCGATGGCGCTGTGCAAGGCGCGCAGCAGCGCCAGATCGTGCAGGCCCGGTGTGGGGTTGATCTTGGGTGCCCCGGCCTGCACCCCCGGATCTTGGCCCGTCACTGCCAGCACGAAATCACGCACCACATCGCCCCCGGCGAACGCCCCCCGATCATAAAACCGCAGGGCAAAGCCTTTCCCGAACGCGGCGCGCCAGGCGGAAAACCTTGGATGGGTGTCCAGCCGCCAGCGGGTGGGCGCCCATTCCAGATAGGCCGCCAGATCACCGGTGAAATTGCCGATCTTCACCGATTCCCCATAGCGCGCGAGCAAAGCCGATCCGTGGGGCCGCACATAGGCCAGCACCCGCACCCGCCCGGCCCATTCGGGCAGATGGGTGGCGATGGCCCCGGCCAGATCGGCGGGTTTGGCATGTTCGAAATGTTCGCTCGACACCACGGCGACGGGCCGGTCGGGTGATTTCTGCGCCCGGCGCAGGGTGCGGGCCAGGGCACGAAACGCGGTGGCGGTCTGGTCGGGGGACTTCAGGCTGTGGGCCAGGGCCGTGGCATCGATATCGGGCCTGAACAGTCCCTGATCCTGCCCGTGTTCGGCCAGCCAGCGCTGGATCGCGGTAGTGCCGGTCTTGAAATCGCCGATGTGAAAAATCAGGGTGCGGTTCATTCCTTCGACGCCGGTTGTCCGGCGGCGAACTGCCCCTCCCAGAAGGCGCGGCTGGCGATCCGGGGATAGGCGGCGCGGTACTCCCGCACAAGCCTGCCATGGACACGGTGCCACTGCCATGACTGGCGCAGCGCCCGCCCCAGCAGGGCAAGGAACCGCCCCTTGTCGTGGCGCACGCCATAGCTGCGCCCCCCGGCAACATCGACATACTGCGCTGCCCGCGCCCCCCACAGCGGCCAGATCGGCGCACGATCCGCCGTGCCCAGCACCACCCGCCGCCCTAGCCAGCCGAAGCCGGGCAACAGATGGCCGTTCAGGGACAGTTTCATCAGATAAGCCAAGGCCAGAGGTGGCGGGTTGGCCCGGTCGGGCCCTGGCCCCGGGTCGGCCAACGGTTGCCAGGCCTCACGCGTGGTCAGCGCCGACAGGGTGGCGCGGCGGCGGGTCATGTCGGCGTTGGCAACGAAATGGTCAGGCCCGGTCATCACATCGGCCCAGGCCAGCAGCTGCGCCTCGGCGCTGTCGTAATGCATCCGCACCAGCGAACGCAGGATGAACCGCAGCGCCAGCCCCGCCGTGGCCGTGGCGCCGATCTGCATGCCGTCCTGGGTCAGGTGGTGGTGCAGGTGGTTGCGCAGATCGAGGTACAGGGTTTGCGGGCTTTCCTTGACGGCGAAATCCTCCTGCACCGACATCACGCCGTTCAGGGTGGCCGTGGCGAACCGGTGCGCCAGCGAGAAGGAAATGTCATCGCCGCGCACGAAGAACGGAAAGGGATAATGTTTCACTTCGCTCAGGGGAAAGGCGAAATACCACCAGCCGCCGTAGAACCCCGCCGGTTTGGGTTGGGCGGCGGCGCTCAGCATGTCGGCCACTTCGCCCACGTCGCGCAGATCGGTGCCATGGTCGCAGGGGCGGCAGAACCGGTCGAACACGGCGCCGTTTTCCCACATCACCCAAGGGCGCCCGGCCGAAACCATCGCCCCTGCCACGGCCGCCGCCGGATCGCGCGCGAGGCGCAGGAACGCCAGGGTACGCACCAGGTTTTCCATCTGGAACGCGGCATCGTCGTCCATGAACAGGGCGTGGGTGAACCCGCCGTCCTGGGCCGCCGCCAGCCCCCGGGCAAAGCCGCCCGCGCCGCCCAGATTGCGGTTGGCGATGCGGGTCAGGCGGGGATGGGCGGGCAGAACCGCGCTGTCGCCATTGTCGATGACGAACAGATGCAGCGTTTCGCCCAGCCCCTCGGCCTCGGCGAAGGCGGTGATCCGGGCGGCGGTGCGCGCCACCTCGACCTCGCGACGAAAGGTGGTGATGACGATTGCCAGGGACACCGGGCGCGCCATATCGGGCTGGTGGGTCAGCCAGGCACCGCCGGTCAAAGTGGCCGGGCCAAGGGCGGTCAGGCGCAGGGCCAGCAGCCCCGTATGGGGCAGATCGGCGCCCGGTTCGACCTGCACGCCAGAGGGGTTCAACTCGATCTCGCGGCTCATCAGCGGGGCCCGCCCCGGGCCCACCAGTGACACATCCAGCCTGATCCGGCCCGTGCCGTGCAGGCACAGCCACAGATCCCCAAGCCGACACTGCCGGTGCCAGTTGGTCAGATCCAGCAGGTTGACATAGGTATCGAACGCCACATCCCCACCCGCAGGCAGCACCAGTCCGCCGTCGGCCAGCACTGCCCCGGACCCGGGGCGCAGGAACAGGGCGGTTTCGTCACCGATTTCGGGGTCGGGGAACGTCAGCCGTTGCAGGACGGTGTCCCCGTGTGCGGACAGTTCGGCCCTGACCTGCGGGGCCTGGGAAGGGATCAGCTGGGTGTCCATGGGGCTTTCCCGTTGCTGCGGGCCGTCCGGTGCGGCCAGTTCGGGAAGACGGCGTAAAGAGTTGCAAGAGGCACGGCTTCAGCGCTCCAGCACGGCCTTGTAGCCATTGCGCAAGAAGATCAGCGCCAGCAGGACAAGCACCAGCGCCACGGCAAATGCGTAGGGCAGCGAAATATAGGTGGGCTGGTAACTCGGATAGAACCCCGTGCGCACATGGCCAATGGCATGGATCAGTGGGTTCCACCAGACGATATCCTGGCCAATGGGTGGTACGTCGTCATACAGAAAGAAGATGCCCGAGGCCAGGAACAGCGGCCGGTTGACGATGCTCCAAATCCGCTCCCAGACCGGGAAATAGCCGATCAGCAGACAGTTCATCATGCCCACCCCCAATCCGATCAGCGCCACAAGGGCAACGCCGGTCAGGATGGGCAGGATATCGATGTGCGTCCGGGTATTGACCACGATCATGATGCCGACAATCAGGATCGCGAAAACGGTCATTCCCACCAACGTGTTCAGGATGAACCGGGCCAGCACGGCATCCAGCCACGTCACCCCCGGATAGGCCAGCAGCGGCTTTGAATACTGCAGCGCCATCCCGATCCGGTTGGACAGTTGCGTGTAGATTTCAAACGGCATGTAGCCGGTGGCATAAAACAGCACGAAACTGGTGCCCAGCGAGGGCGCCCGGGCGAACAGGGAAAACGCCAGCGACAACAGGATAATGCCGCCCAGGGGTTGCAGCACCGCCCAGATATACCCCCCGGGGGATTGGCCATAGGTCGTCGTCATTTCGCGCATGATCAGCGCAAAGACGGTGCGCGCCGTGCGCATGCGGGGGGGGCGGGGCCGTGCAGGGCGAGGGTCGGAGGTGACGGTATCCATCCTGTTGGCAAAGCACGAACAGACCCGCCGGGCAAGCGGGTTGTTGACCCGGAAGGGCCTGCCGTAGCTTGGGTTGTTGCACTGCCACAGCATAAAAACTAGAATCTTTTAACGAAGCAGAATCCACGCAAACACACCCTGGGCCTCTAACGCAGCCATCGGTTGTGAACCGTTCCTGGCGCGATGTAAATCAGTGGTGCATCCCACCAAAGCAAACCATTGCGAACCGTGAATGCAATACTCACTCAGCACCCGCTTGTAATCGACGCGGGGCTTTGGAAAAAAGGTTTTCAATCCTGTGGTTTGATGGTGCGATCGTTTCGGTTCAAATTCACCATCGGAGCGCCGAGACCACGCACGCCGCCGAACCTGTGATATAGCGGATGACAGCTTCGATCAGGTGCCGAAAATATCACTCTGCGTAATCGAAACGCTGCAACTCTTTGGAGAGTATCTCGTTCAATTGGCTGATCGTTTCCGGCTTGAGTTTGCGCTTGTGATCACCCGGTGTGATCTGCCGTTTGTGTTTTGAACTGTCTTCCACGTCGACAGAGAAACGCGTCTTGTTGGCCAGCTTGGCTCGCAATTCTTCGGTCAGCGGCTGATCCAGAAAGCTGGATATCTGCCCCAGCCATATTTCAGTATCGTCTGTCATCACTTCGTATTTCAGAACAAGAATATCGTCGTGACTATCGATTATCTTAGAAAGAACTTCCATTCGCCGGCGGTAATTCTCTGCGAGGTCCAGTACGAACAGGTCGATACCCATTGCAGCGATTTTTTCACGCCTCTCAAAAAGCAATTTCGCTCTTTCCGGATCTGGAGGCTGGGTATGGCTTTTCATTTGCGAAAAGTATTGCGAGGTCAGGCAGTCGCGTGGATCGCGGATCTGCACAATCACCCTGAGTGAGTTGATTCTCTGCATACTTGCAACATAGGGTCCGCGCGCCATGCCGTAATAAGCACCATCAGCGCGGATATGCTTCTGATAGTCAAGATAGAACTCCGCTTCATTCAGCGATGAGACCCAGGACTTCTTGCCGATCTCGTCTATTTCATAGCCCAATGCATCAAAGAAATCCAGGAGGATGGCGTTTGCAATCGTACTGCCGGCTTTATGCATTGATGCAGCTATTACGCTTTTCATTCTCGAAAACCTTATTGAAACCTAAACCCAGAGTTCGGGGTTACACTCCATTCAATAGACGGTAAAATCTACTGAACCTAAAAAAATCGAACGTGCCTTTGTGCCCTTGCCAGACGTGCTGGTCTTTCGCGCATAACGGGCTGGGCTGTGTCCTTTGTCATCCAGTCGGCGCTATAGCCTCTATCAGCGCCCTCGTTTCACTTTACGACCTACCCGCCAGCTTTTCCAGCGCGATATTCACCAGATCGAAGGTGGGTTCCTCGAAACAGGTGAACACCGATGGCCTGCGTCCGGTGTCCAGTGCGCGCAGGTTGGTGGCCGCCAGTTCGTGAAACAGCGTCTCGTAGCGGCGGGCCTGAGTCATGAACGACAGCATCGCCTCGGCATGGGTGCGGCAGTTCTTCGACAGGTCGGGGCCGGTCAGCACCTTGTGGATGCCCCGGGTCAGCCCGTCGACATCGCCCACGGGATAGGTGTATCCTGTCACCCCGTCGATGGCCAGATCGGGGATCGCCCCGGTCTTGAAGCCGACGAGGGGCACGCCACAAGCCACCGCCTCGGCGGCTGTGTTGGAAAAGGTCTCCTCCAGAGAGGGCACCACCACGAGGTCGGCACAGGAATAGGCGCGCGCCAGTTTGTCGTTGTCGTCGATGAAGCCTACGGACTTCTTGTCATAGGCGATGTCGTGGCTGGCCGGGGTTTCCGGCCCAACCAGCATGATGAACGGGTCCAGCCCCGGATCCATCGCCCTGAGCTTTTCAAAGGCGGCCATGATCTCGCGATAGCCTTTCACCTCGCTGGAATAGGACGGGACATAGCCGATGATCTTGCGATCCAGAGGCAGGCCGAATTCGCGGCGGCGGCTTTTCTTGTCATAGGGGCGGAACACATCGGTTTCGATGGAATTCGGAATGGTTTCCAGCCGGGCAGTGTTGAACCCGGGGCTTTGCTGCACGATGCCCCGGGTGTGGTTGGAAAGCGTCACGATGGTCAGGTTCGAGAAATCGATATTGGCCTGCTTGGCCGCCAGAATCTTTGCCGGATAATCGGTATAGGCCGAAGTGATCTGCGGGCAGGCGGCACAATCGCTTTTCCATTTGTCGCAGCCGTGAAAGAAATGACAGCCCCCGGTCAGCGGCTGCATGTCGCGGATCGTCATCACCACCGGTTTGCCCAGATGGGTCAGTGTGGCGATGTTTTCGACCGAAAGGAACCGGGCATGCCAATGCACCGCGATCACATCGTAATCCTCGACCATCTTCACCAGGTCGGCGGAGTGGATGTTGGTCTGGTTGACCGTGAAGATCGTATGCCCCGGCTTGGCCTGCAACTGCATGGTGCGCCAGCGGGCGCCGTCGCCGCTGGGGTGGGGCACGAACCGCACGCCGGGGTTCTTTTCATGGGTGCGCACGGTGGTCAGGATTTCAGGTGCGATCGAGGTGTCGCGCAGCCCCCGGTGTACCCGGTAAGCGGCATAACCGGCCCCCCCCGTGGTCGCCGACGAAAACAGCCCCGCGCGCAGCTGGGTGCCCGTCACCTTGTGCATCAACTGCGACAGGATCGTGATCTGGCTTGTGGCGGAAAAGGTCGCCAGCCGTTGTTCGGCATAGGCCAGGTTGTCCGTAAAGGCGGTGTCGCTGTTGTAAAGATCGACCATGGCATCGGCCAGGGCGTTGGCATCGGCATGGGGCACGATGCGCGCATGATCGCCGTCCTGGCCCACGACCTCGGCCAGGCCCCCGGCATTTGTGGTGATCACCGCCAGACCTGCGGCAACCGCTTCGAGCACGGAAACGCCAAAGCTTTCGGATCTGGGCACCGCGTCCTCGGAATAGGTCGAGGCGTGGATGTAGCAATCGAACCGGGCCAGATAATCGGGTTCCCTGGCGAAGTTCACGAAAGGCACGAAACGCACCTTGTCGGTCAGGCCCAGCCGTTCGACCTGCGCCTGTAGAGGGACCAGTTCATCGTCACCATTGCCGTAAACCAACGACAGTTCCACATCTTGGGTGGCCCGTTTGGTGAAATCCGCCAGGGCGTCGAGCAGGAACCGGTGCCCCTTCAACCGGATCAACCGCCCGACGCTGACCAGCCGCAAAGGCCGACTGCGGTCATAGAAATCGCCTGTTTTGCGATGGGCCAGGAACCGCGGGTTCACCGTGTTGTGCAGCTCGGTGATCTTTTCGGGCGGCACGCCGGTGTCGATCAGGGCATTGCGCAGATATTTCGACACGGCGGTGAAGGCGACATCGTCACGCGCGACCAGGGTCTTGGTGACATAGGCGCCGTATTCCGGTTTGGTGTGGATCGCGAACACGTCCACCCCGTGGGTCATCACGATGGTGGGCCGCGTCAGGCCAAGGTGGCCGATGCGTTCGTGCAGGCGGTGTTCGTTGATCGCGAAATGGGCGATGATCAGGTCGATTTCGTGACTGTCCAGAATGTACTTGTAGATCTGCGCCGACACCTCGGGCCGGTATTCGGGCCAGGACAGGTGCACCTCTTTGGCATAGGGGCGTTCACTGCGCAGCTGGGGTTCCTGGTACAGAACGATGTTGTCGTGCACCGTGTCGTCCTGCAACCGGTTCACCAGATCATAGATGAAGGTTTCCGAACCCGCCGAAAATACGGTGACGTAATGCAGCACCCGCTTGCCCGCCCGGGTGTGCGGCTTGCGCGGCATGTCGGCGATGCGGCCCAGGATTTTCGACAGGCACCCCCCTGCGGTGGCGATGCGGATGTGCCGTTTGTCCACGCCCAGCCGTTCGGCGATGTCGATATATTGCAGAAACTTGCCGCCCGCCTCGGTGTGGGGCAGGGCAAAGGCCCCGCGATCGCGAAAACAGTGCTCGACATAGCGCGCCAGCGCTTCGAAAAACCGGGGGTGGTGCCCGTATTTGTCGATCATCTCTGAAACCGGCGCCAGTCTGTCGTTGCTGAACCGCAGCAGATAGATGGTTTCAGCCTCTTCCTGGGTCAGGAACGGGAAATCCTGGCGATAGCAGTGGCCGTTTTCCCAGATGATCAGCTTGCGCCGCTCGGGGCTGTTGCCCGACGAGGCGCCACCGTGGTAAAACCGGAAGAACGCCTCGCTCAGCAGTTCGAACCGCTTGCCCTCGGTATAGGCCTTGCGCATCCAGACCATGTCACTGACGATCTTCAGCTCTTCGGAATAGGGGCCGATGGCATCGTAACAATCGCGCCGCACCAGAAAGGTGCAGTGGCTGACGTTGAGGTTGCCGAACAGCAGACCGGGGCTGAGGCTCTGGGCCGGCAGCAGGGTGTCGCCATCCCAGAAATCGGAATAGACGATGTCGACAGTTTCGCCGGTCTCGCGCTCCACCGCCAGGGCCCGTTCGAGTGAGCGGGTGACGAAATCGGGATCGTGGCGATCGTCGGAATTCAGCAGGCAGACATAATCGCCCCGGGCCAGGGCGATGCCCTTGTTCATCGCCGCATAGATGCCCGCGTCGGGTTCCGAGATGTAATAGTCGATGAAATCGTCATTCGCCGCGATGATGTCGCGCGTGCCCTGGGGGCTGGCGCCATCGACGACGATATATTCCACATTGCCCCAGGTCTGGGCCTTGATGCTGTCGATACAGCGCTGGAACGTGGTGGTGTTGTCGTAAACCGCCGTCACGATCGTGACCAGGGGTTCGCCGGGGCGCGACTGGCGCAGATCGCCCCGCAGGCGCCGCCCGCCTTCAAGCAGGCGCTTGCCGGTCAGATCGGGAAAGCGGTCGTGCAGCGCGGCGAATTTCTGCGTCGATGCCGGTGCCATGACCTGCGCGATGGTCGGGGTTGGATCGGGGGCCGGTTCGGGGGCCGGGGTTGGGGCGGATGGCTGCTGTGATGGGGCTGCGTTCAGACGGTCGATCTTGCCCCGGATCCAGGTTGCCTTGCCATTGCAGGCCAAGGCCTTGCCATAGCTGCGCGCGGCCCCGTCCCTTTGACCCTGTTCGCGCAGAACATCGCCAAGGCGTTCGTGATAGAGGAAAAACCCGGCATTCTTTGCAAGGGCAGCCTCAAGCTTTGCCTGGGCCTGGGGCCACGCCCCTTGCGCGATCAGAGTGTTGATCTCGGGCATATGAAGGTGCGCCGTCACGGTCAAAGATACTCCGGGTTGAAATCGTTCTCGTGGACAAGAATTTGATCAAATAACTGAAAATATTGCGTAAAGAAACTTTTTTGGCCCATGATCGGCCGGGAATGGCGCTTGTGGATAGGATCGTTCCCGTTGGTGTGACGTGTTTTCCGACTGGACTTCACCACAAGCTATAACGGAACGCCGCCCCCTGCCGCAAGGGACCGACCCGGCTTTGTGGCGTATTGTGAAACTATCCACCGTTGCGCCCGATAATCATGCGCCATGCTGGCCGTGCGGGCAAGGTTTCCCTGTCACGGCTGGTATCGGATGGCCTTGCACAGCCTGGCATAGGCCGGGCTTTCGGCGGCCTGACGCGCGATCGCTTCGGGCACGCTGCGGCGCGCGCGCGGGCCGATCTGGGTGCTGCTGCGCCCGCTGTCGCCCGACAACTGGAACACGCCGATCAGATCCAGTGCCCCGGGATCGAACGGCAGGTCCAGCAGGGCGCACATGCGTTGCGTCACCTCTTGCGGGCTTTCGACGAAATCCTCGTAGAGAATCCATTCGATCCCTGCGTGGGCGGCCAGAAAGGCCAGATACCGCTGGCTGTATTCCTCAAGGGTGAAGGGCGCGAAGTGGTCCCACCCGTTGGCACTCAGCGACAGAAAGGAATCCAGCGGGTGGCGCAGGGTCACGACCGAGCGCAGCGGAACCCGGGCGGCCAGGATGGCATGCAGCGTCGGGCGCGCCGATCCATCGACCTTGGTGCAGAACTGTGAATGGGCGTGATCGCGCAGCACCAGATTCTGTCCCCGCGCGGCCAGCAGATCGCGTATCCGCACCAGGCCGGTCATGAAGATATCCACCAGATCGCCCTCGGGGGCCGAGCGCACGCCATGGCGCAGATCCGCCAGGGTATCGGTGGGAAAGAACGGTTTTCGCGCATGGCGCAGGTGCAGCGTGCTGAGCGGATCGATTTCGCTCAGCAGCACGGTGTTCGGCTGGGCTGCGATGCATTTCGACATCAGAGTGCCGCCCGAACAGGCAAAGTGATGCAGGCTGCGCACCGGCGGCGGGGTGTCGAGGGCGGCCTCGCCGCACAGCGTCCGACATTGCTCCAGCAGACTGGGCAGCGGATCGCCCGACACCCGCACCGGCAGATCGCCGCCCGGATCATGGGCGCGCAGCAGATCCAGCGCCTCGTCGATGGCCCGGATCAGCGGGCCGGGGGCGTGATCAGCCATGGGTGCACCTCATGCCTTGCCCGCCTTGCGTTTCTTGCGCGGCGGCGGGGCCGGTTCGGGGGCCTTGATTTGCGGAACGCCGGCAACCGTGGGCAGGGTCTGGGGCAGGCCGTGCAGATATTGCGCGGCCTCTTGCAGGCGGGCGGTCAGTTTGCGCAGCAGATCCGTCTGCTGCTGTTTCTGGCGGTTCAACTCGGCAAACCGGCCCTGAAGATCGCGCAGATCCGCCTGGGCCACCTCGTGCAACCGCAGCGCCCTTGTCAGGTTCTGTTCCTGGCGGATGCTCGCAGCTTCGCTGTCCTTGGCGCGGCTGGCCTGGGCATCGCGGTCTTTCGCAACGGCCTCTTTCTCGGAGGCAAGCGTGTTGCGCTCGGCTATTCGGGCGGCAAGCTGGGCTTCGAGGGTTGCGATCTTCTCCGACATTTGCCCTGCGGTCGCGGTGCTGTCGCGCGTCTGGGTTTCCAGGGCCGCGCGGGCCAGTTCGAGCTGTTCTGCCTTGGCCTCGGTCTGGGCGCGGGCCTGTTCCAGCGCGGCTTTCAGATCGTCGCGCTCCTTGGCGGTTGTGGTCTGCGTGGCCTTTGCGGCCTCGGTCTGGGCGCGGGCCTGTTCCAGCGCGGCTTTCAGATCGTCGCGCTCCTTGGCGGTTGTGGTCAGGCTGGCGTCACGCGCCGCAAGATCGCGGTGGGCGGCCTCGAGTTCGAGCGTGCGGCGGTCCAGTTGGAAGGCCAGACAGGGGCGATCGGGATCGTCGCCGCCGGTGGCCGACACGACATATCCGGCCGCCACCAAAAGCGCCGTGACCTGATCGACGGTGCCGCCATCGCGGTACAGCGGCCTCACGCCCACCGTGACGAACACCCATGAAAACCGCCGTGCCGCGTCGGTGGTCAGCAGCGCCTGAACGATCGACGCCTCCTCGCCCGGGGCGTCGATCGCCAGAACGTCCTGGCCCGGCCCGGCCCCGGGCAGGGCCTCCAGGATCGCCTCAAGAGGCCGGGTCGCCACATCGGGCGTACCGATCAGCCGCAAGCCGGGGAACAGATCGGCAAGCCCGGTGGCCGGACGCAGGCTGGACAGATCGGCCAGGTTGTAGAGGTGCAGGGGCGCCGTGCCCGCCGCGTCGCCAACGGCACAGGGGTGCAGGGTGATGCGGGGCGATTGCGCGGCCTGGGGCTCAAGCACCGCCAGCGCCTCGGGGGCCGGTTCGACCAGGTGGATCTGCCCGGCGCCAGTGCCGAGATAGGTCGGCAGTTCGGCGCAGTGCCCGGCCCCGATGTGCAGAATGGTGCCGATCTGCCCGCGCAGGGCGGGGTCGGAAAGTTTCTGATGGATCGGATCGCTCATGGTCTGGCCCCCTGGGTCTCGTGCGGCGCCACATCCCGCGCGGCAAGATCGAACCGTTCGTCGGCCCGTCGCCTGGCTGTGACGCTGGCCATGCCCGGCTGAATCTTGTCGCAGTCCATGTCTCGCACACCGGTTTTCGACCCCGACACTTGTCGCGGGCCGTTGGTTCACAGGATCGCCACACAGTGTGACAGCCTTCCCATGCTCGTGCCCCAAGACGGCATGGAACGCAATATCGCGATGGCGGGCCGGGCGTGGCTTACTGCTCGACCTTGGTGCCGAGACTGTTCTGGTAATGGGCGATCGCATCGGACACGTCGTCGAAATAGGTGCCCCTGCCGTCTTCCAGAACTACTCCTGCGGTGCAGAAGAGGCGCAGCTGTTCGGTCGAATGGCTGACCACGATTGCCCCGGATTTCTGCATCCGGTCGGTGAAGAACATGCGCCCCTTCAGCTTGAACGCCGCATCGCCCACGCTGGTGACTTCGTCGACAAGGTAGGTGTCGAACGGAATGCCGATGGACATGCCAAAGGCCAGCCGCGATTTCATGCCCGCCGAATAGGTGCGAACGGGCAACTGGAAGTGATCGCCCAGTTCGGCGAAATCCTCGACGAACTCCGCCAGGGCATCGGTGTCGACCCCGTAAACCCGGGCGATGAACCGGACATTCTGGGCGCCGGTCATGTCGCCGTGAAAACTGCCCGCAAAGCCCACGGGCCAGGACACGGTTCCGGTGGTGATGATGTCGCCCGCATCCGCGCGCATCCGCCCGCCGATCATTTCCATCAGGGTGGATTTGCCCGCCCCGTTGCGCCCAAGAAGCCCGACAGAAACCCCGCTGGGAATCGTGAGGTTCAGGTTGTCGGCAACCACCTTGCGGCCGTTCGGGGTTCTGAAGCTTTTGGAGACGTTCCTGAATTCGATCATTGGGCCACCTCGCCCTAGCGCCTGTCGCGCAGGGAATAATAGACCAGGCAAAGGATCGACCAGGTCAGAAAGGTAAACAGCGCCACCAGACCGACCAGCACTTCACGCCGGGGGAATTCGGATTTCTCCGCCAGGGTCGGGCGGATATAGGCGGCCAGATACAGGCTTTGGCGGTTGGCCTCGGCAAGGGCGGCATCAGAGGCCGACAGCGCGGCGATATAGGTACGCTCGGCCACCTCCTGATCGACGGTCAGGCGTTCAAAGTTGGCCACCGTATCGGCATAGCTTTCACCACTGGGGCTTTCACCGCTGGCGCCGAATTTGCGCCGCTCGTCGGTGATGCGCTTCTCGATCACGTCAATGCGGCGTTGCGCCTGGGCAAGGCGCGGATCGCCCTCGCGGGCAGAGGTGGACAGCAGGTCGAATTCGATCAGGGCGCCAGCCAGTTGCGCCTGAAGGGTGTTCAAAAGGCCCATCTGCCCCTGGATGTCGGCGGTGACATCGACGATCTGGCTTTCGATGCGAAAGGCGGTCATCGCCTCGCGGGTGATTTTCAGCCGCTCGACGGCATGATCCAGATCCTCGCGGGCATAGCGGGTGGCGTCCTCGCGCGCGGTGGCCGACAGGGTGTTGATGGTGCGCGAGCTTTCCTCGAAAATCGCCTCGGCGATGCGTCTGGCGTCATCGGGGGCAAAGGCCAGCACCCGCAGATCCATCAGCCCGGCCCCGGCATCATAGGAAATGCGCACCATGCGCTGCCAGTAATCGGTCAGATCCTCGATCGTGCCTTCGGGGTCGAAACCCAGCAGGGGGTCGGTGTCGTGATGAATGGAATACAGTGCCTTGAGGTCCAGCCTTGCATCGACCATGGCGACAATTTCCTGGCTGCGAATGTATTCATACAGGATATCGGTATCGCGCGACCCGGATCCGCCCAGGGTGTTGCTCAGCCCGCCCAGAATGTCGGAGGCGCTGGAAATGTCTTTGCTGCGCACGGTGAAGCCCAGGGTCGAGGCGTATTGATCGCCTGCCTTTGCGTAAAGATACCAGGCCGACAGACCGATCGGACCCAGCACGCAGAACACGAAGGTGAACAACAGGCCCCAATGGCGCCGCTTCGTGCGGGCAGGCTGGGCGACCGGCCGAATCTTTGGCCCCGGCGGCGGTGGGGCGGGTTTGGGTGCGGCGACAGGGGCGGGGGGCGTGACAGAAGGGGCTGGCGTGACAGAAGGGGCTGGCGTGACAGAAGGGGCTGGCGTGACAGAAGGGGCTGGCGTGACAGGGGCAGGAGGCGTTGCAGAAGGGGCTGGCGTGACAGGTCCGGTCGCGGCAATGGCGGCTGGCGCTGGGGGCTGGCTTGCCGGTGTGGCGGGGAGGGCGGCGGCCGGTTGGGAAGCGTCGGTCATGGGTGCAAGCGTCTTTCCATTCGTTCAGGCCCTATTCTACAGCGTTTCAGGAAAAACCTGAATCGCCGATACCCTGCCGCGCTGCGCGCTCTCGGGACATTGGCGATCTAGCATGTCCCAGGGTATTCCCGAAACGCTTTAGTCGGTCA
>Ga0209390_10003145_pt1 | contig 27226 bp, 21 predicted proteins | sample BON01_FD_187212 | JGI IMG/M metagenome (GOLD analysis project Ga0209390, IMG submission 187212) | Freshwater microbial communities from Lake Bonney liftoff mats and glacier meltwater in Antarctica - BON-01 (SPAdes) (version 2) | ecosystem: Environmental > Aquatic > Freshwater > Ice > Glacier...
CGACGTGCTGCTTAATAAGGTCTTTTAGCAAACTTTAAACTTTCCACACTATATTTAAAAAACTCTAAATACACTAAATATAGGGGTAAGCCAATGAATGTATTGTATTCATGGTTAAGTGCACTAAGCTTCGTATTAATAACGGGTCTTAGCACCAACGAGTCGATTGCGCAGACCGCAATTAACATATTATCGAATACACCTACGAACCAGGTAGTTGGCCCCACAATTAAGCCTGCTGTGCTTGCCTCAGGCCTTGAGCACCCTTGGGCGTTGGCCTTTATAGGTAACGGCAACATGCTCGTTACCGAGCGGCCAGGTCGTATGCGGGTTATCAGTCAAACGGGCGATATGAGTGCACCACTTAGTGGGTTGCTTAAAATTCAAGTGCAAGGTCAAGGTGGCTTGCTTGACGTAATTGTTGACCGTAATTTTGAAACCAATCAAACGATTTATTTTTGTTATACCGAACCCGATCTTTTAGACCCAAGCAGCAATCGTAACTCGACAGCTTTAGCTAGGGCAGAGTTGTCTGCCGACCGTACAAAACTTCTGAACGTCAAAGTCATTTTTCAGCAAGCCCCTAAATTTGCAAGTGGCTTTCACTTCGGTTGCAGAATAGTGCAAGCGCCTGACAACACTTTATATTTAGGTTCAGGTGATCGCTTTAGCCTGATGCAACAAGCGCAATCGCTTGAAAACCACATTGGTAAAGTCATTCGTATCAACCCCGACGGTTCGGTGCCAGCTGACAACCCTTTTATAAAGGTTGCCGGTGCCAAACCCGAGATTTGGTCTTATGGGCATCGCAATATTCAAGGTGCCCTATTGGCCTCAGACGGCACCTTATGGATGCATGAGCATGGCCCACAGGGTGGTGACGAATTAAACATAATTAAGCCAGGCACAAATTATGGGTGGCCTGTTATTACCTATGGTGAAAACTATGGGGGTGGAAAAATCGGTGCAGGCATTACCGAACAAGCGGGTATGGCACAACCGATTAAGTACTGGACACCCTCTATTGCCCCTTCAGGTCTGGCCTTACTAACGAACAACCTTTACGGTCAAACATGGCAAGATAGCTTAATTATTGGTTCGCTAAAGTTTCGATATCTGGTGCGCGTTCCTTTAAAAAATGGCCAAGCAGGCGACCCCGAGATTATTTTGCCTGAGCTAGGCCAGCGCGTGCGTGATGTGCGCATTGGCCCTGATGGTTTAATTTACTTATTAACCGATCAATCAGACGGGGAATTAATTCGGCTTGACCCATAATTTGGCCTGAAATTAGGGTGTGCTGTTTCTTGTAACGCGTTAATCATCGCTAACACTTCGCTAACCATCAAGCAATCTGCGACAAACAGAGCGAGTATGATGGAAACGCTGCTATGACAACCTGTGGTCATCAGCACTTTATGGCAAAAAGCTAATGGAACCGCTCAAGAAAATATTGGTTGTTGACGATGACCCAGAGTTGCGACAGCTACTCTCAACTTATCTCAACAAGCATGGCTACAACACCACCATGGCGGCCAGTGCGGTTGATTTAGAAGCGCAAATTATGCGGTTTAGCCCTGACTTAGTTGTAATGGACCGAATGATGCCAGGCCGAGAAGGCATGGCGGCCTGCCGTGCATTACGCGAGCAAGGTGAAGACGTGCCCGTTATATTGCTCACTGCTAAAGATGAGGCAGTCGACAGAATTATGGGCCTAGAGGCAGGTGCAGACGACTATCTCGGTAAACCTTTCGACCCCCGTGAACTACTCGCTCGAATCGAGGCGGTGCTTAGACGTAAAGCAGGGCCCTCAGCGCTAAAACCACAAGGGCCTTATCATTTTGGACCTTTTGTGTTTGATGCAGATGCGCGTCAATTAAGTCGTGACGGCGAGTTAATTAAATTAACCGGCGGTGAAATAGATTTACTGGGTGTTTTAATTCATCATGCGGGCAAGCCATTGTCTAGAGAGCGGCTTTTAATGCTCACGCGTGACGATGTCGGTGACCGCACTGACCGCACAATTGATATTGCGGTGTCACGTTTACGTCGCTTAATTGAAGACGACCTTAAAACGCCCCGTTGGGTTCAAACGGTTTGGGGTGTAGGGTACCGTTTCGTTCCATGAAAAAAATACCATTTTTACCCTTATCGTTGCGCGCCCGCATTCTTTGGCTGGTTTTAATCTCAGTGATTGCTGCCCAAGCACTAACGCTTTACGCCATTTTTTGGTATCAGCGTAATAAAGTGCAATCAGCCGCCGTCAGTATGCTGGTTACCAGTATTCGAACGGTACAGTCTGCCATGCAGTTTGTACCGGTCGAGCAACGTGCAGCCTTTGTTCAGACGACCTCTCAGGGTGAATGGCGCTTAAGACTTAATCATTTGCCACGAGACGCACGGTTTCAATCATTCAAGGGTTTAGAGCCTGCACCTGCGGGGGCGCAGCAGATGCGCCATAGTCTACGTCGACTTACAAAAGACATTAACCGTGCTTTGGGTGAAAAAAACCAAGTGGCTATTGTTGAAAGTGGTCAACCGATTCTTTACGTTTCGATTGGCTATAAACAATGGCTTGAAATACCCCTTGATCGCATTGACCCACCCATTACGCATAACGTGTTGTTTGGTTGGTTGGTCAGCTTAGTCGGCTTGTTATTTATTGCTATGGGGTTCTCTTGGCGTATTTCTGCACCCATTGCACGCTTAGTTAATGCAACGAAACAATTAGAGCTGGGTCACCCGCAGCCAGTAAAACCCGCTGGCCCGAAAGAAGTGCGTGAACTGGGCGAGGGCTTCAATGCGATGTTGCGTGCCTTGCAACAAACGCAACAAACCCAACGTACCTTATTAGCGGGTCTGCCACACGATTTGAAAGGCCCGTTAGCTCGCATGGCGTTGCGTATTGAAATGACCGAAGACGAGGTGCTTAAGCAGGGTTTAAAACGTGATTTGGCCGATATGCAGCGTATGGTTGAACAGTTTCTAGACTTCATTCGCGGCCAAGACGCCGAACGCTTAAATCGCAAACCCATACGTCTTGATGAGTGGCTGGTGCAGCAAGTTAAAGATGATCAACTGCTTGGCAAGCCCATAGAAATTAAAGACATGGCGAGACTTACTTTATCAGGTGCACCGACAGAAGCACCGACAGAAGCACCGACAGAAGCACCGAAAGAAGCACCGACAGATGCACCGACAGAAGCACCGACAGATGTACCCTTAGATTCACCCTCAGATAAACCCACAGGTTCACCGATAGATGCAACAGGCGACATATCAACTCAAACAACAAAGGCGACATCTTCTTTGTTACCAGTAACTGTTTTAGCCGATACCCTCGCATTAGACCGCATTTGGTCAAACTTAATTAATAATGCTTTACAGCATGGTGAGCCACCGATTGAAGTCTTTTTATCTATAGAAAAATCAGCAGATAAAAATAAAACCGATTGGGCCGTGTTGACCTTTACAGATCACGGCCAAGGTATTGCAAGCCAAGATGCTGAAAGAGCCTTTGAACCCTTTGAGCGGCTTGATAATGCGCGCACTCGAACGGGAAGTGTCGGTTTAGGCTTGAGTCTTGTGAAGGGAATTGTGTTGGCGCATGGAGGAATGATTTCACTAGTGCAAAACCCCCGAGGGGGTTTGCAGGTAAAGATTATGTTGCCAATATTAAAGATGGGTGAAAGTTGAAAGCTGACTGATTTATTTCAAATCAATAAAGGGCCTTTAAAAAGCCCTAAATATTAAGACCGGTGCTTGCCTTGATGTGATTCTTTTTTCGATTGCATGTAATCGCGAACGGTTGCTTTTTGTATGTCAGTCAAACCATCCCAAAACGTGAGCCACTGTTTTTGAACACCTTGGCGTGAGGCTAGCATTTGTGATGCCATCGCATCTTGTTGGCTAAACATGGTACGGGGGTCAAAGGTATCTGACTTCATTTCAGCTTGACGGCTTTCTTTAGCTGAACGCATGGTGCTGCGCATGTCATCACGCATTTTCTGGGTTGCATTTTTGGCATCAGTAAACGCTATTTTTTGCGTATCGGTTAATTGAAGTTGCTCTACTACCTTACTAGACAGTGAAAGCATATCATGCATACCCTGCTGACCTTGCTGCGAATGCATACTGTGTTTAGATTTTTGACCGTCTTGATCACCACAACCCCCTTTGTTGTTGTTCGACGCATAGGCTATACCCGTTCCAGCGAGCATCGCTAAGGTCAAACCAACGATAATAGTGCGAATGCGTTGGGCTGTTTTTTGAAGACCCGATGTTTTGTTTAAGTTGTTCATGTTGCACTTCCTTTCTGTGTGTTGAATACAGATCAATTGTGCAACGCAGGGGGTTTCAAACCTATTTCAAAAAACCAGAAAGGTATTTCAAAGTGTTTCAAATACGGGTTTCAATAACGCTATTTAGCCCGATACCTTTAGCAAGCTATCTTCAGCAAGGTATTCAATAAGTCACCTAAGCAAGGCAGCCAAGGTGCCATAGCAAGGCACCTTCAGCACCCACCTTCAGCAACCACCTTCAGCACCCACCTTCCTCAACCTGCCGTACCGGTTCGACTGGCCTGCGCGACAACCCAGTTTGATTCGGGTTGCTGTGCTTGCAATGATGCCAGCAAACGGGTTTGGTTTTCATGTGCTTCACGCGCGTTACGTTCTTTCACATGACCAAAGCCACGAATCTTTTGTGGCAAGCGTGCTAACTCAAGTGCCGAAGCAAAGTTTGCTTCATTCAGTTGTGAGGCAATTTTTAACATCAGGGTTTTAAAGTGTTTAATTGCAGCACGCTCTTCTTTGCGTTCAGCACTGTAACCCAACACATCAAACATACTGCCCCGTACAAACTTAAGCTTGGCTAAAAACCGATAGGCATGAATGATCCAAGGGCCAAACGGTTGTTTAATGAGGTGACCTTGATTGTCACGTTTTGCCAACAGCGGTGGGGCAAGGTGAAACTGTAGGGTGTAGCCGGGTTCAAATTGCTTAGCAATACGCTCAAAAAAGCCTGATTCCATGAACAAACGCGCGACTTCATATTCGTCTTTATAGGCCATCAGTTTATATAAGCTCACACCCACTTCTCGCGCAAAGCGATCGCCTTGCGTATGCTTTTTTTCAATAGCCGCTATGTCACGTACAAACTGTTCGTATTGGTTTGCGTATGCTGCGTGTTGATAATCAGTTAAACGTAGCGTTCGGTCAGCTAATAAATTTTCAAGTGCAGGGGTAGCGGTGGGTAGCATTATTATATTGTCTTGAGAAGCTAAACCTGCTGCAGTCTGCACCCGCTTAAAATCAAGCGCGGCTTGACGGCCCCACGCAAAGGCGGCTTTGTTCATATCGACTGCTGCACCGTTAATTTCGATGGCACGCATAATTGATGCTTGTTGCAAAGGTACTAAGCCTTTTTGCCAAGCAAAGCCCATCATGAACACATTGGTCGCGACTGTGTCGCCTAGTAAGGCTGTCGCAATGACTGAAGCATTGATGGCATCAACCGTGTGAGCGTGCTCTTTTAGTTTTGTCAACATGGCATCAGGCGAAGCTTGCCAATCAGGGTCTTGTGTAAAGGCACCTGTGGGCGACACATCAGTGTTCACGACAATTTGAGTGTGCTTAGATTCAAGCGTGCTGAGTGTTTCTTTCGCGGCGGCCACCATTAAGTCGCAACCGATCACTGCATCAGCTTGACGCGTTGCAATGCGGGCAGCAAACAGTTCGCTAGGTGTGTGTGCAAACTTGACGTGCGACGTAACCGCACCGCCTTTTTGGGCCAAGCCCGCCATATCGAGTACCAACACACCAATGCCTTCAATGTGTGCAGCCATGCCCATCAAGGCACCAATCGTCACCACACCTGTACCACCCACACCGGTGATCACAACGTGATAGGGCTTTGCCAACGTGTTTAAAACAGGGTTGGGTAGGTCGTGCGGTACCGCTGCTTGCGCAATTTGTGGTCGCTTTAATACACCGCCTTCAACCGTTACAAAGCTTGGGCAAAAGCCCTTTATGCATGAGTAATCTTTATTGCATGAGCTTTGATCAATAGCGCGTTTGCGACCCAGTGGGGTTTCAAGCGGCACAATCGACACACAATTTGATTGCGCGCCACAATCGCCACAGCCTTCACATATGGCCTCATTAATGACAACGCGACGGGCAGGGTCGATTAACTTCTTTTGTTTACGACGCCGGCGTTTTTCTGCGGCACATACCTGCGCATAAACAATGACTGAAACGCCTTGCTTTTCACGTGCATCTTTTTGAACATCGTCGAGTTGATCGCGGTGATGAATCGTGACCCCTGTGGGTATGCCAGACATGCTTTTGTACAAAGCGATGTCGTCAGATACCAAGTACAAATGTTCGATGCCTTCAGCCGCCACTTGTTGCAAAATTTGCGGCACAGTCGGCGAACCCTCAACCGGTTGGCCGCCCGTCATAGCCACCGCATCGTTGACTAAAATTTTGTAAGTAATATTGACGCCCGACACTTTAGCTGCCCGTATGGCTAAAGAGCCAGAATGCATATAAGTACCGTCACCAATATTGGCAAAAATATGTTTTGTTTTTGTGAACGGGGCTTGCCCTATCCATGAGGCACCTTCACCACCCATTTGGGTAAAGGTTTCGGTGCTGCGGTTCATCCAGTGAACCATGTAGTGACACCCAATGCCTGCCGTGGCGCGTGAGCCTTCGGGTACTTTGGTTGACGTATTGTGCGGGCAACCCGAACAAAAATACGGTATGCGTTGCGCTAATACGATTTCACCCTTAGCCATCGCTTGAGCGGCCGGGCATTCAATTAAATACTGACGCCCGCCATCGGTTAGTTTTTCAGCGCCGCACACTTTGGCAATGCGGCCTGCTATGACGTTTGCAATCAGGGCTGGTGTGAGTTCACCGTTAGGTGACAATAAAATGCCATCGTGGGGTATGTTGACCCATTCGCCTTGTTCATCATATTTGCCTACAACGCGAGGGCGTGAGCCTTCGGGTTCGTTATATAAATGTTCTTTGATTTGGTATTCAATGATTTGGCGTTTTTCTTCAACCACCAATATTTCATCTAAGCCTTGGGCAAACTCACGAATGCAGTTAGGCTCTAGCGGCCAAGACACGCCAATTTTAAGTAAACGAATGCCAATCGCCTGCGCAACATGCTCGCTAATACCCATCATTTCTAAGGCTTCGCGCACATCGAGATAGCTTTTACCCGTGGTCACAATACCTAATTTAGCGTGTGGGGTGTGCCAATCTTGACGGTTAAGTTTGTTAAGTCTGACGTACTCAAGTAGCGCGTAAATGCGTTCACGTTGCAGTCGGTTTTCTTGTTCAAGCGGTGGGTCTGGCCAGCGCATGTGAAAGCCATCAGGTGGAATCGGGTAGGTGGTGGGTATTTTGATCTCAATTGCCATCGGGTCGATGTTAAAAGAGGCGGTCGATTCAATGGTGTCGCTAATGGCTTTAAAACCTACCCAGCAACCCGAATAGCGTGACATGGCATAACCATGCAAACCAAATTCTATAAATTCTCTAACACCAGACGGGTTCATAACCGGAATCATGGCCGCTATAAACGCGTGTTCACTTTGATGTGGAAGTGTTGACGATTTGCAAGCATGGTCGTCGCCTGCAATCAGCAATACGCCACCATGTTTTGAACAACCCGCCACATTTCCGTGCTTAAACACGTCGCCAGAGCGGTCAACCCCAGGGCCTTTGCCGTACCACAACGCAAAAACGCCGTCGACGGTTGCGTTGGGGTCAAGCGTAACCATTTGCGAGCCCCACACGGCAGTAGCGGCGAGCTCTTCGTTTAAACCTGGGGTAAAGGTAATGCCATGCGCTTCAATGTGTTTGCGCGCACGCCACAACTCTTGGTCGACTGCACCCACAGGTGAGCCTCTGTAGCCTGAAACAAAACCGGCTGTATTTAAACCATTGGCCTCGTCACGCGCCTTTTGAGCGAGTAATAAGCGAACGAGTGCTTGTGTGCCTGTCATGTAAACCCGACCGGCTTCGAGGGTGTACTTGTCAGATAAGGTCACTTCAGGGTTTGGTTTTACCTGGTTCATATGTGTTTAATCACTTGTGATGAGTTAACTCATACGTTACAGCCGACAACCCATTTTAGGCAAGGTGAGTAAACCCTAAATATTATTTAATTTTTGAGTCAGTGGCAAAGCTGTTTTGTAGCGTACTTGTTTTAAGGCGAAGCTTGAGCGAATTTTTTCAATTTGCGAAATGGGTGACAATTGCTCAAGAATGAACCCCTCAAGCGCTTGCATGTCGGGCACCGCCACGCGAATCAAGTAGTCGGCATCACCCGTCATTAAATAGCATTCCATGACCTCATCTCGAATGCTGATGCGTTCTTCAAAGGCTTGTAAAGCCTCACGGCTTTGTTGCTTTAAGCTGATGGAAATAAATACATTAAGTTGTAGGCCTAATAAGTTGGGGTCAAGCAAGGCCACGTATTGCCTAATTAAGCCACTTGCTTCAAGCGCTCTCACGCGGGCTAGGCATGGCGAGGGCGACAAGTGAATGCGCTTGGCCAATTCAACGTTTGATAAGCTGGCGTCGGCTTGTAATGCTTCTAAAATCTTAATATCAATTGAATCGAGGTTCATTATGCTTCACCGTTAATATTTAACAGCATTTTATGCTTAAAAATAAGCATTATTGAATCATTTTGAAACCATCTGCTGGGTTGCTTTGCGTAAAATAGAAAATTGTTGTGAGTTATTCATTCAGTTGAAGGCACAGTGCAATAAAAGGTATTGAAACGACCCGTAAATAAGTAAACAGTCGGTAAACAACAAACCATATTTAGCGTTTTTAACGATAGGTAAGTAAGCCCCATGACACCTGAACACCCTTTTTCGAACGGCTTTAAAGTGAACGCCATGGCTAACGGCGAGAGCATAGACGCCCACGACATCGACCCCATTGAAACCGATGAATGGCGCGAAGCTTTAAACGCTTTAGTTCAACAGGAAGGCGCTGCGCGAGCGCGTTTCATACTTGATGAAATGGTGGCCCTAGCGCGCCAAAACCGCTTAGGCTGGACGCCTAACCTGAACACACCTTACGTCAACACAATTGGGGTTGATCAACAACCCCCCTTTCCTGGCGACCTGGCGATTGAAGAACGTTTGGCATCGATTATGCGTTGGAATGCATTGGCCATGGTGGTTAAGGCCAATCAAGCTTATGGTGAGTTGGGCGGTCATATCGCCAGCTATGCCAGTGTGGCCGATTTATTTGAAACCGGTTTCAATCACTTCTTTCATGGCCGCACTTCAAGCCATGGTGGTGACTTGGTGTTCTTCCAACCCCACAGCGCACCGGGTGTGTACGCTAGGGCTTATTTAGAAGGGCGCTTAACCGAAGCAGATTTACTGCATTACCGCAAAGAAATAACAGCCCCAGATGAAGGCGCACGTGGCTTATCGAGTTACCCACACCCTTGGCTCATGCCAGACTTTTGGCAATTTCCTACTGGGTCAATGGGTATTGGGCCTATCAGTTCAATTTATCACGCCCGTTTTATGCGCTACTTGACGCACCGTAAATTGTTAAATTGTGACACCCGCAAAGTTTGGGGCGTGTTTGGTGATGGCGAGATGGATGAGCCCGAAAGCATGAGCGCCCTCACGTTAGCGGCCCGTGAAAAGCTCGACAATTTGGTTTGGGTTGTTAACTGCAACCTGCAACGCTTAGACGGCCCCGTGCGTGGCAATGGCCGCATCATTGATGAACTCGAAAAGCTGTTTGCGGGCGCCGGTTGGAACGTGATCAAACTGGTATGGGGTAGCGACTGGGACGGCCTGTTTGCACGTGATGTCAGCAATGCTTTGATCAATGCATTTTCTCAAACAGTTGACGGTCAAATGCAAACCTTTGCGGCCAAAGATGGGCGCTATAACCGTGAACATTTCTTTGGTCAAAATGCTGCCCTAGAGCATTTGGCACAAGGCTTAACAGACGAACAAATCGATCGTTTAAAACGCGGTGGCCACGATTTAGTCAAAATTTATGCTGCTTACGCGGCAGCTGCAAATCATACTGGGCAACCCACTGTGATTTTGGCACACACTAAAAAAGGCTACGGTATGGGGTCTGCCGGTCAAGGCAAGATGACTACTCATAGCCAAAAGAAATTTGACGATGATGATCTGATTGCATTTAGAAATCGTTTTAATTTACCGCTTACTGATGATCAAACCAAGCAGCTCAGTTTTTATAAGCCCGCTGCAGAAAGCCCTGAAATGCAATACCTGGTGTCGCGGCGTGACACGCTTGGCGGTGCTTTACCTAAACGCGAAACAACATGTGACAAGGTTGCCATACCTGCGATGGAAAGCTATGCAAAATTTGCACTAGAGGCCAATGGCAAAGAAATGAGCACCACCATGGCTTTTGTTCGTATGTTGGGTACGCTATTAAAAGACGTTGCATTAGGGCCACGTATTGTGCCCATTGTGGCTGACGAAGCGCGCACCTTTGGCATGGCCAACTTATTTAAACAAGTGGGTATTTACAGCAGCGTGGGGCAACATTATTCACCTGAAGACATCGACACCGTGTTGTCTTACCGTGAAGCCTTAGAAGGCCAGATTCTTGAAGAGGGTATTAGCGAAGCCGGCGCCTTAGCCAGCTGGACAGCGGCGGCCACCAGTTACAGCGTGCATGGTTTGGCGATGTTGCCGTTCTACATTTACTACTCAATGTTTGGTTTTCAGCGGGTAGGTGATGCCATATGGGCTGCAGCAGACCAGCGCTCGCGTGGGTTTTTATTAGGCGCTACATCGGGTCGCACCACGTTAGGTGGTGAAGGTTTGCAACACCAAGACGGCACCAGCCATATCGTGGCTGCCACCATACCTAACTGCAAAGCTTACGACCCTGCGTTTGCTGGTGAGTTAGCGGTGATTGTTGATGCGGGTATGCGAGAAATGATGGTTGAGCAAAAAGACGTTTTTTATTACATCACCTTGATGAATGAAAACTATGCGCAACCTAATTTGTTGGAAGGCAAAGCTGAACACATACTGAAAGGTGGCTATCATTTTGCGCGGTATGAAGCAACTAAATCAACTCAAAATGTCACTTTGTTGGGTTCAGGTGCAATTTTGACTGAAGTCATTAAAGCGGCAAACATGTTGGTTGAACAGGGCATTAGTGTTGATGTTTTCAGCATCACCAGTTGGAGCGAACTCGCCCGCGAAGGTGCTAAACACCAAACATTTGGGTCGGGTGCCGCCATGCATAACGTTGTGTCACAATCGGCTGGCAAGCAGCCCCATGCACCCACCCCAAGTTCAAATCAACCGAGTGACATGCAGCTCCACACCACCGAAGTGAGTCAACTCAACCAACCCTTTTTAGCTACTTTGTTGACAAACTCACGTGGCCCTATTGTTGCTGCAACAGATTATGTGCGGGCCTTGCCTGACTCGGTGCGGGCTTATATTCCACCTAACCGGTATTTTGAATCGCTGGGTACAGATGGTTTTGGTCGCAGCGACACCCGCGCTGCATTACGTCAGTTCTTTAATGTTGATGCAAAAAGCATTGCGTATGCAGCGACTGAAGCGTTAAAGCGTTAAGCATTTGTATTTGCATCAGCATTAAGCGTTAAAGTGTTAAGTCGAAAAAAATGGTGGCCTGTAAATCAAGTACTTCAATTTTGTCTTGATTGAAGGCTTGCCATTGACACACCAAAATACCCACATCAGGCTTGCTGCTTGAAATGCGGGCTTGTTTGATGGTGACTTCGGTGTCGATCACGTCGCCAGGGCGCACGGGGGCAGGCCATTTTAGGTAAGCCAAACCGGGTGAACCCACAGAGTGAGCACTTTTTAAAAAACCATCAACCACTAAACGCATAGCCTTGCTGCAGGTTTGCCAGCCACTCGCGATCAAACCGTTATAAGGCCCTGTTGCGGCGGCTTCAACATCAGTATGAAACCACTGTGGGTCATACGTTTTAGCGAAGTCAAGAATTTCTTGCTCGGTTAATGTGAAAGAGCCTGGTTTAAGCACTTGGCCTACGTGGAAGTCTTCAAATCGCATAATGTTTTAAGCCTATGATGGGTTCGGGCTGATTGAGATGGCTAACGAATAAACTTAAAAACTATGCCGTAAAGCGTTTCAAAATGTTATTTTTTTTCGAACCAACTCGCTGGCCGTTTATTTAAAAAAGCATTGAAGCCTTCGCGGGCTTCGTCGGTACCTCTTACTCGGCTAATTGTCTGGGCAGTTAATTCGCGCACCTGTTCTGTTATGGGGCCAATGTGTAGTTGAGCAAAAAGCTGCTTGGTTTCAAGCATTGCTTGTGGGCTATTGGCCAGTAAAGCGGTGACTGTTCTGTCAACCGCCGCATCAAGCGAACTTGCATCAACAACTTCATGCACCAAAGCAATATTTAAAGCTTGTTTTGCGTCAATGCGTTCAGCCGTAAGGGCCAGACGTCTGGCTTGTCGTTTACCAATTGCGTTAATGACATAAGGGCCAATAGTTGCGGGCAATATACCAAGCTTGGCTTCGCTCATTGCAAAACTGGCTTGCTCTGAGGCAATGGCAATGTCGCAAACGCATACTAAACCAAAACCACCACCCATTGCTGCGCCTTGAATTCGGGCGACAACCGGTTTGCTCGAGGTGTCAATGCCGTCAAGCATGCTGGCCAGTCGGCGAGCGTCAGCTAAATTCCATTCAATGCTGGCTTGGCTGGCGCGAGTCATCCATTTTAAGTCTGCACCCGCACTAAAGTGTTTGCCCTCGCTTGCTAAAACAATAACTTGAACGTCATCACGGCTGTTAGCATGATCGAATGCTTGTGCCAGTTCACCAATCATGATTTCATCAAAAGCATTAAATACATCGGGCCGAGCCATAGTAATTTGTAAAACACCCGGGCTACGGTCAATGAGTTTTAGTGTTGTGAACAAAGTCATAATTGAAATGCCTTATGCAAGCAATTTACGTATCGAATTAAACTATTTTAAATTTTAAGTTTTTTGGTTGCAGTAAAAGGTCAAGCGCATGACATTTGAAGTCAATAACCTGAGTTTAGGCTATCAAACGCATCTTGTTTTGCGTGGTGTGACGCTGCGGCTTAACCGTAGAGAACTGACTGGCGTTTTAGGGGCTAACGGGGCGGGTAAGTCAACACTGTTGGTAGCCTTAGCGGGCGATTTGACGCCTCAATCGGGTCAGGTTTTGCTTGATAGTCAAACGCTTAGCCGTCAAGCACCTTTGGTCATGGCACAAAAGCGTGCAGTTTTGTCGCAGCAACCAAGCTATGCCTTCAACATGACGGTGGCGCAGTTGCTAGAGTTGGGTTTTTTTGCATTTCCTGATTTGGCTTTAAGTGTTGTGAACGAAATAACCCAACGTGCGTTAGCGCAGGTGTCAATCGATGTTGCTTTGATGTCAAGGCCTTTATCAGAGCTGTCAGGTGGTCAATTACAACGGGTGCATATTGCCCGCGCAATGACACAGCTTTTTGCGAGTGTGCGTTTAACAGGGCAGGGCTGGTTGTTACTTGACGAGCCGCTCGCTAGCCTTGACCCTCTACATCAACAACAGCTGCTCGCACTTTGCCAAAACGTGGTTCGAACGCACGATGTGGGCATTTTGTTGGTTTTGCACGATTTGAATCTGGCGGTTCAATGGTGCGACCGTTTAATTTTGTTGGGTCAGCAACAGGTACTGAGTGATGGCGCCACGTCTACGGTGCTAACAGAGCAAAATTTGCGCCAAGCATATGGCATGTCTTTTCACATTAAAACGATCGAAATTGAAGGGGTACCCCGTACTTTGGTGGTGCCAGGCCAAGTGCCAACGGGCTTCTCAGCTAATGAAAGCAGGCTTTAAGAGCAAATTGAACATAAAGAAAACATACATCAATTAATAATAATAATTCTCATTCATAATGCGATTGCTTTTAGCTATGACGGCAGTTAAAAAATAGTATTTTATTTCTAGTGCATTCACACCTAAAATTAAAAGTCGGGAATAGATCATGTACAAAAATTTAATACTCTTTTTGTTACGGCCCACTATCATCCCGCTGTTTTGCAATCACTCGGAGGTTTATATGCAACTCAAAGGTTCTAAGACTGAAAACTGTTTAAAAGACGCGTTTGCTGGTGAATCACAAGCTAACCGCCGTTATTTATACTTCGCAAACAAAGCTGACATTGAAGGTCAGAACGACGTCGCAGCATTATTCCGCTCAACAGCGGAAGGCGAAACCGGTCACGCCCACGGTCACCTTGAGTTTCTTGAGCAATCAGGCGACCCAGCAACAGGTATGCCCATTGGCCCAACCATCGACAACTTGAAATCAGCTGTCGCCGGCGAAACCCATGAGTACACCGATATGTACCCTGGTATGGCTAAAACGGCTCGCGAAGAAGGCTTTGACGAGATCGCAGATTGGTTTGAAACCTTGGCTAAGGCTGAGCGTTCACACGCCAATCGCTATCAAAAAGCGCTCGACGCGTTTGTCGCGTAATCAGTAAACTACCTGTTATTTTTTAGGTGGGCGCCCTGTACGATTGTGCAGGGCGCATTTTTCTTAAAACATTCATATTTATATTTGGCTCGAAAGGAACGGCACCATGTCAACTCGTGAAGGTAATCTTGAAGCGCCAACCCGTCACCCAATTGACTGGAAAAACCCCGATTTTTACAACGAAGACTCACTTAATGCAGAGCTAGAGCGGGCATTTGATATTTGCCACGGCTGTCGTCGCTGTGTTTCTCTTTGTGGTTCGTTTCCCACTTTGTTTGATTTGATTGATGAAACAGAAGATGGCGAAGTGCATGGCATTGACAAGGCCAAATATGGCTCTGTCGTAGAACAATGCTTTTTGTGCGATGTCTGTTACATGACAAAATGCCCCTACGTGCCACCACACCCCTGGAATTTAGACTTTCCACATTTAATGTTGCGCGCTAAAGCCGTTGAGTTTAAAAAAGGCAACGCTTCAATGCGCGACAAAATATTGTCATCGACTGACACAATGGGTAAGTTTGCAGGTATTCCAATTGTGACTGAAGCATTAAATGCTGTGAATAAAACATCATTGATGCGCGGTGCAATGGAAGTGACACTCGGTGTCGATAAAAACGCCTGGATACCTGAATACGCCCCTAAAACGTTTCAACAGTTAGCTGAATCGTCATCAAAATGGCCTGAGCGTAACGGTGCTCGTACACCCGGTAAAGTAGCCATTTACGCGACCTGTTTTGTAAACTACAACGAGCCAGGTATTGGTCAAGATTTAATTAAAGTTTTGAATCACAATGAAATACCTTATGTTGTGGTTCAAAAAGAAGCGTGCTGTGGCATGCCAAAGTTAGAGCTGGGCGATCTTGAGGCAGTTGCTGTAAATAAAGAAAAGAATATTCCTAAACTCGCAAAGCTGGCCAAAGAAGGCTATGCCATCGTGACCCCCATACCGTCTTGCACACTGATGTTTAAGCAAGAATTGCCGTTGATGTTTCCAGACGATGCTGATACTCAGCTCGTTAAAGACGCCATGTGGGACCCTTTTGAATACCTCATTGCTCGCAATAAAGACAGCTTATTAAAAACTGATTTTTCGCAATCATTGGGCCATGTCAGTTATCACGTACCATGCCATTCACGTGTGCAAAACGTGGGTAAAAAAACCGCTGAAACGTTGCAACTCGTACCCGGCACGGTCGTCAACGTAGTTGAGCGCTGTTCAGGCCATTCGGGTACGTGGGGCGTTAAAAAAGAGTTTCACGATACCGCCATGAAAATTGGCAAACCTGTTTTCAAAGCCATGGCAAACAATACCCCTGACTACATCAGTTCAGACTGTCAGTTAGCAGGGCATCATATTGCACAAGGCATGCGTGAAAACGGTTTGAAAGAGCCTGAAATGGCTCACCCCATTACATTAATTGCAAAAGCTTACGGCTTATAAACGGAGACTACTATGTCTAAAATAACGCGCGAAAGTTTGATGACCCTTGAGGCCTATCACAAAGCCCGCCCAGAATTGCGCAAGCTAGCGATTGAAGAACGACGTCTGCGCACGGTTTCGCTCGGTGACAATTTAAACTTGATTTTTGAAAACGAGTTGTTGATGCGTTATCAAATTCAAGAAATGATGCGCGTTGAAAAGCTTTTTGACGACGAAAGCATTAAAGATGAAATTGACGCCTATGACCCGCTTGTGCCTGATGGCTCAAATTTCAAAGCCACCATGATGATCGAATATTCAAACGATCAAGACCGTAAAGAAGCGTTAAGACGCTTGGTGGGTATTGAACATAAAATATTCGTTCAAGTTGAAGGGCAGGCTCGCGTTTATGCGATTGCTGACGAAGACCTTGAGCGTTCAACCGAAACCAAAACATCAGCGGTTCATTTTCTACGTTTTGAGTTAACACCAGAAATGAAAAAATCACTGAAAAGTGGCGCACAGATGATGGTCGGTTCTGACCACAAAGAGTACCCGATGCATGTGTCGACATTGCCTGACGATACCTTGGCTTCTTTTGTGTCTGATTTGACTTAATGAAGAGAATTTAATTTTTACATTTGTTGTCTTACGGTCAAGTCAACGAAATAACTCTAAAACCGATATTGCTTGCTGAAGTAGAAGCTGTGTTTGAATTTCTAGCAGCAACGCGATATCGGTTGCAATAAGAGTCGTGGCATAAATACGAACCACCTCGTAATGGCTGGTTGTTTCCCGTTAATGGGCCCGTGCACCATTCCCAGACGTTGCCACAAACATTTAATAAACCAAACCCGTTAGGTTTACCACTATCGGCTTGAATGGGGGCGGGTTGCCAGCCGGGTTCTGGTGTGTGCGGAAAAACACCTCGAAATATATTGCAAAGTGGCAAGCCATTTATATCTTTTAGCTCGTTACCCCATGCAAATCGTTGGCGATCTAAACCGCCACGCGCAGCTCGCTCCCATTGATCCTCAGAAGGTAATGCCGTGCCGGACCAGTGACAGTAAGCCATGGCATCGTGCCATGAAATATGAACGGCAGGGTGATGCGGGCGTTCATGAATGTGAGACCCCGGGCCTTCAGGACGTTGCCAAGAGGCATACGCAACAGATAGCCACCACGGTAGATCTGAAAGAATCTGACTGTGCTTATTTCTTTGCTCAATCGGAACTTGTAAATAAAAAACAAATGAACTACCGAATTTTTCTGCTTCAGTTACATATTCTGTTGTACGAACAAACGCTGAAAAGTCTAAATTTGTGACAGTTGTCGCTGCAATACAGAATGAGTCTAAGGTAACGTTATGGGTCGGGCCTTCTTCGTCTCCCGCATTCGCATCAACATCATCATTACCCATCGTAAAGTCACCCGCTGGAATCTGGCACCAGTCTTGAGGCTGAAAAGAGCTCAAAATAATATTTTCTAATTTTGGATTATTTAAAGTTTGAGTGCTGTTCAGCTGGGTAAGATAGGTTTGGTTATTTTGCGGTGTGCAACACTTTTTTTTCATTGAAAATAAACCTTTAATCCCTTTAAATTGATGTATCGTCCTTTTCCCAAAAGGCTCGAGTGACACCTTGTGTGCTCATAAGCGCAAGTATTTTTTCACGCGGAATGACACCACAGCGTAAAGCCCATGCATCATATTGATGCGCCATATTAACAACACGCTCAGGATATTTCTGCGCTAAATCATGCAGTTCAGTTCGGTCAGATTCCATGTCATAAAGTTCCCAATTTAACGGGTAACGTTTCACAAGTTTCCAATTTCCAATTCGAACCGCAGCATTGCCTTCATGCTCCCAAAACATCGGTAATCGGTTAATTTCATCTTTTATAAAAACAGGCTTAAGCGTTTGTCCGGCAAGCGGTTCAATTTCATTATCATTAAACTTGGTTGGATAATGACACCCCGTTATATCTAAAATAGTTGCCATGATGTCTGGCAGGTATCCTGGGGAGTGTCGAATGCTGCCTTGCTCTGTAATGCCCGCAGGCCAATGAATAATGAGTGGTGTTGAAATGCCACCTTCATGAATCCAATGTTTATAGAGACGAAAGGGCGTGTTTGATAGGTTTGCCCAGGCTGTGCCGTAACTTTGGTAGGTATTTTCAGGGCCAGGCATAAGATTTTTATCGTTACCAATGTAAACGGTATTACCCTCGCGCGTGTTTGCACGCGCAATCATTAGCTTATTAACAAGCTCATCTAGGGTGACGCCTTCAGGAATATCTTCTGCACAGGCCCCATTATCAGACAAAAATATAATGACGGTATTGTTGAATAAATTATTCTTTTCAAGTGAGGCAATTATCTTGCCAATGCCTTGATCCATTCGATCGATTTGTGCTGCATACACTTCCATGCAACGTAATGTCCACGCTCGAAACTGTTCATCGCTTTCAGCTTCAGTCCAGGGGGGCTGGCTTGAGTCTCTATCAGTTAACTTCCAACTGTTTTTCAGTATGCCAAGCGTTGCTAATTTCTCTAACCTTTCTTCTCGAAGCTGATCCCAGCCAGCATCAAATCGCCCCCTATATTTTGCAATATCTTCCTCATGGGCATGAAGGGGCCAATGCGGTGCGGTATAAGCAACATACTCAAAGAATGGCGAGTCGGCATGATGCTTGACGTGGTTCTCAATATATTTGACAGCTTCATTACTGATGGCGTCAGTATAAAAAAAATCTTCATCATGGGCTTCATTTTCAATGTTGGTATTGCCTCTGGTTAATGTGTTTGGGTCATAAAAACTACCTGCCCCAATGATGGTGCCATAAAACTCATCAAAGCCTCGCTGAAGTGGCCAAGTATCTGTCGGTTTAGTTAAGCTTGAAGCAACATGCCATTTTCCGCTCATATAGGTTTTATAACCATTCGACTTAAGAACTTCAGGAATGGTGACACAACGCTTATTTAAATTTCCGGCATAACCCTCAGGGCCTGCGTCGTAGGTCAAAATACCTACGCCTGTTTGATGGGGGTGTAACCCAGTTAGCATTGAGGCACGTGAGGGGCTGCAACGTGCCGTATTGTAAAACTGACTAAATCTAAGGCCACCAAAAGCCAATCTATCAAGGTTGGGTGTTTGAACTTCACCCCCATAGCATCCAATATCAGAAAAGCCCATGTCATCATTTAAAATCAACACTACATTTGGTTTTTTGGTTGTCATATCAAAATCCGTCTTTTTGTTTTTTTAAAAATGTGGAATAAAATTTCTTTCAGCGCTTTTAAATTAGTACAAGCTAAATGCGTTTTCCATTTAAAGCATCAAAAAGATGAGCAGCTTGCGGAATGAAACCCAGCGTTACTAACTCACCTTCATTGACTGTTGATTCGCTGTTTTTTTTCATCTTAATGAGCGTTCCTTGTGCATCACGGAAACTGGTAATGGTGCTGTCACCTAAATCCTCTACACGTTCAACGATGGCTGGCATTCCATCTGGAACGATACAAATATCATTTGGGCGTACACCCAGAATCACAGGGTAAGATTTATTACTTTCGTAAGGCACTTGCAGAGCGCATCCGTTAACATTTACAGACGTACCTAACCAGTTCCCAGGTAACAAGTTCATTGGGGGGGTACCAATAAAACCAGCAACTGCTGCGGTGGATGGGGTTACAAAAATTTCTCGCGGTGTGCCAATTTGAACGATTTTGCCATCCATAAATATTGCGATTCGATCGGCTAACGTCATGGCTTCTTCTTGATCGTGCGTAACATACACAGTGGTTGTATCAAGTGATTTTTGTAATTTATGTAATTCAAGACGCATATCAAGTCGAAGTTTGGCGTCTAAATTAGAAAGAGGTTCGTCTAGCAGGAATAGTTTGGGTTGCCGAATAATTGCGCGAGCAAGCGCAACCCTTTGTTGTTGTCCACCCGAAAGTTGCCCTGGCGTGCGTTGAAGTAAATGACTGATTTCAACTTTTTCTGCAGCTTCTTTTACTTTTTGTTCAATTTCAGCTTTTGGCTTTTTGACCATTTTGAGTGGGAAGCCAATATTTTGAGCGACAGTCATATGTGGGTAAAGCGCATAACTTTGAAAAACCATGGCCACGTCTCGTTCGCCAGGTTCTTTTGACGTGACATCTACACCGTCCATCAATACTCTTCCTGAGCTCACTTCCTCTAAACCCGCAAGAATTCGTAAAGTGGTCGATTTACCAGAACCTGAAGGGCCAAGCATGACAAAAAATTCGCCTGCGTTAATCGTTAGGTTGACTTCATGTAAAACGACTGTCTGCCCATAACTTTTGAAAACCTTATCTAGACAAACATTTGCTGAGGCTGATGTCATCTCCTTCCTCCCCCTTTGACAGCCCCTACAGTCAAACCTTTAACGATGTGACGTTGAGCAAAAATACCGATGATGATGACCGGTGCCATGGCTAACATTGCGCCGGCAGCAAGCTTTGCCCATTGAGTCTGTTCAACAGAAATAAAATTAAACATGGCTACTGTTACCGTGCGTACCTGATTGCCGCCCAGCACGACGGCAAACAGAAATTCATTCCAAGCATTAAGAAATACGAAGATAGTAGTCACTGCGATACCCCCTCGCACTTGCGGCAAAATGACATGCCATAGTGCACCAAAACGACCTGCGCGATCAAGTAACGCAGCTTCTTCCATTTCAAGGGGAATATCTTCAAAATATGAAACCAATAACCAGATTGCAAATGGCAACGAGAACGTTAAGTAAATAATGATTAACCCAGAGTAGCTATCAAGCCCACCGATTTTTTGCAAAATCAAGTAGTAAGGAATGATGAGACCAACGGGCGGCAACATTTGTGTTGCAAGCACATAAAAGCCCGATGTTTTTTTAACGGGGTACCTTAATCGAGCTAAAGCATAGGCTGCTGGAATGGCAAACAACATCGTTAATAATGTAGCGCCGGTCGCGACAATGATGCTTGATAGCAGGTTAGGAAGAATCGACGATGTGCCAAAGATGACCTCATGATAGTTATCAAAAGTCGGTGTAAAAATAAATTTTGGTGGGTAAGCCAGAACGTCTCGCTCTGTTTTAAAAGATGTCAGCAACCCCCATAAGACAGGAAATACCCAGATTGCTAAACTTATTCCTGTTACTGAGTAAAGCATGATTTGACGAAGTGGCGCACGAGCGTTTGTGTTCATGAAGATTTCCTGCGAACTCGGAACATAATGAAAGAGATAGCAAGTGTGAGGGCCATCAGCATGACAGCCAAAGAAGAGCCATAACCTAGATTTAATATAGTGAATGATGTTCGGTAAGCATAAAGATTGAGTATTTCAGTTGATGAGCCGGGTCCACCACCTGTTGCTGCATATATTGCAGCAAACGCAGAAAGTGCCGTCATAGACCGTAAAATAATAACCATGATTATTGCAGGTCGAATTAATGGCAATGTGATGTGGATGAATCTTTGCCATGCACCCGCACGATCAAGCCTTGACGCTTCAAAAACGTCAAGAGGCAAGGTCGAAAGAGTTGCCAGTAATACTAAAAATGCAAAGGGAGTCCATTGCCAAGTGTGTATGGCTATGACTGAAATGAGTGCTAATTGAGGGTCTCCAAGCCAATTGTGGCTACCTAGACCTAATGCCTTAGAAACCATATCAACAAGACCAAAATCAGGTGCGAGTACCAACGTTCGCCAAAAGAGTCCAACTACAACAGGCGCAAGCACGATCGGTAGAATGGCAATAACCCGCATCAGCCCTTGACCACGAGGTATCTGAATGACGAGTAATGCAAGTATCAAACCAATCAAGACTTGCAGAATAACTGTAGAAGAGGTGTAAATGACTGTGAGGAAAAGTGAATTCCAGAATCTAGGGTCTTCACTCATTTTGAAGTAATTACCTAAACCCGCAAACCCTGAAAGCCATGGCATGCTGAGGTCTAAATTATTGAGACTACTCCACCCCAAGTACACCAATGGCGTTGTTGTCGTCAGCAAAAGTATGAGCAACGCCGGGGCTAACAAAATTAATGCAAAACGCCTCTCTTGAGCAGCTAACGAGTGCCCACGCTGTAATGTGTTGCTCATAATTTAAATTTGCTAGTTTTTCTGTATTTGATCGATTCGAATTTGTGCTTCATCTAAAGCTTCTTTGGGTTTTTTCTGTCCGACGAGTGCCGATTGAATGGCCGTACCCATCGTTTCGCCAATTGCGGGCCATTGTGGAACGCGTGGCCGCCATTCAACGTCAGTATCGTTTTGCAACGAATCTAGAGCAGCAGGAATAAAGTTGTAGCCGGCGCCCTGCATGGCGGCAGCAAATTCAGCCGATTTCCAGATTGCCATGCGGTTCACACCTGAACGCTTTGCTGGGCCATTGAATAAATATGATGTTCTTATTTGCGTTTCAGCTGAGGTTGCCCATTCAATAAATAGCCACGTGGCTATTTTTTGTTTTTCAGTTAACGCGGCATTGATTGGAAAGCTCCAGTTCCAGATCGAGGTGACCCCTCTACCATTTGGGCCTTTAGGCCAGCGTGCATAGCCAATCTTTCCGACGACTTTTGATTTCTCAGGGTTGTTTATAACAGCGGCTGAAGAGTGTGCATCTATGTAAGTTGCAACCGTGCCTTGAGAAAAAGCATCTGCAATGTCAGGCCAATTCCAATTGCGAACAGCTGGTGGCGCATAATTGGTAAGCGCGTCAACATACCATTGAAGTGCGTTCACGGCCTCAGGACTATTGACGACTATTTTTCCGTTATTAACCCATCCCCCACCAAAGCCAAGCAGTATTGAAGGGTAAATGTACATATTTTGCCCTGCACCCGCAAACCCTCGTAAAGCAAGCCCATACATACGCGCATTCGGATCATTTAGGGCTTTAGCATTAAAAATTAACTCTTCATATGTGGTGGCAGGTTTTAAGCCTTTTGCATCATATAGATCTTTACGGTAGACCTGAACGGTTACTTCGCCATCAAAAGGTATGCCGTAGGGTTTTCCATCTACCGAGTCAGCTTCTCTCCAGGCTTTGATAATGTCGTCATAGTTAAACCATGCCGCGTCAGTTAGCGCAGTATTGTTTAAGTATTTATCAAGTGGTTCAACCCATTTATTAGCAACGTATAACGGGTAATACATGGGGTCTGCAGCGTGAGTTGCGTAAGTGCCCGTTTTAGAGGAAAGATCCAACATCGCTTTTTGACGAATTTGCCCTGGGGGCACTTGCTCGAAGCGTAATTTAATACCTGTTAATTCCTCAAACTGTGACTGCAAAGAAATAAGGTTAAGAAAATAGCTCGCAGGTATAACGGCTACGGTGATTGACTCGCCCTCTGCCTGTTTCCAGTTAATTTTTGCTGCTTTGTATGCAGCAAGGTCATTATTTTGAGCAAATGCGGTTGAACTGAATGGATGTCCAAGGGCTGCGAGTGTTCCAAGAGCGGCACCGTGTTTAAGCAACGTACGGCGGTTATAACTGTTAGCAGTAATTTTCATCGTTGTCTCCTGTTATGTAATCGATTTCATTTACTTTAACAGTCTTGATAAACATATACAATCAATACTTCATTGGGATATTCCCTTATTATATCGTTAAGATAAATGTAATCGAGTTCAAGGATAACTTTGGAACCTAGTCCTGCAATGGAAACGACCTATAAAGAGGGTGGTTTAAGCCGATCAAGCGCCAAAGATGTGGCTCGTTTAGCTGGCGTTTCAACAGCGACCGTATCTCGGGTTTTAAATACGCCATATCAAGTTGAAGAACAAACTCAGAAATTAGTACTCGATGCAGTAAAAAAATTACACTATGTTCCGCACGGTGCTGCCAGAGCCTTGCGAAGTGCACGTAGTCAGATGATTGGGGCGGTTATTCCATCTTTTGACTATGCACTTTATGCAAGAATGACCAGCGCCATGCAAACTGCACTTGATGCAAAAGGCTATTCAGTTGTTCTGGCAGAGCATCATTACAACTTAAAATCAGAGTTGCGAACGACCGAGCAACTCATCAGGCATGGCGTCGATGCCTTTGTATTTGTAGGAATCAACCATGATGCAGAGCTTTTTTCAATGCTTCAAAATTATGGGCGCCCGTACATACTGACGTGGGGAACTGATTCGTCAGGTCACCACCCAAGTATTGGTTTTGATAGCCGTTCAGCAACATTTGATCTCGCTCGTCATCTTATTGATTTGGGTCATAAGCGATTCGGCTTACTAAGTGCGAGTGTGAATGGTAACGATAGAGCGATTGACCGAGGGGCTGGTATAAAAGCGGCGCTTGCTCAGGCGGGTTTAAAATTAAATGATGAATGTGTTAAGTACGGATCGATTGATCTAGCTGCCGCTAAAGCGATGATGCATAAGTTATTGATGCTTGCACCAAGCCATCGACCCACAGCTGTTATGTGTACAAATGACGTATTTGCAGTGGGCGCCATGATGGCTTGTCGAGAAATGGGTATAAAAATACCCGATGAAATGTCTATTACTGGCTGTGATGATACTGACCTGGGTGCAACTCAAACACCGCCTCTAACCAGTATTCACACGCCCATTACAGAAGTGGGTCTGGCAGCCGCTGAGCAAATTATTGCTAGGCTTGAAGGCCAACCCTTCACACAATCGCAGTCATTTCCTTACAAAATTGTCTTGCGTGAAAGTGTTAGCAAACCAACTGCCTAATTAATTAATCAAACGTCCATTTTCCCCAGGCGAACAATACGTTACCGTTGCCTTGGCCGCCTGGCACGTAGGTGGCTTGAAGTGACAATTGCTTGTAGCTAATTGATGCCATGGGCAAAATACCCGGAAAGGGCACACCACCAAAATAATCTTGGCGAGACATCAAAAACCCGGTGAGACCCGCACCCACTTTAACGTCGCTTTTACCCACATTCCAGGTGGGAACCCAAGAATAGCCGACCACATAAGACATGTCACTGTGCGAGTCTAAAAAAGCCATGGCATAGGTGCCTTCATAGTTGCCACTGGCGTTGTAACGCCCAAGGCCAATGCCACCCCCTGCAGGGTATTGGTTTTGATCTGATCGTTGTTCTGCCGTATAAGCAAAAGGCATGTGATAGGCTAGAAACGGTACATAAATTTCAACTTTACCCTCAGTCCAGGTGTCTTTCACGTGCTCTACGGCGGTGTTATAAATAGTTTTGAGTTTGGCTGAAGTTGAGGGCGAGGTTGAAGCCGAAGGGGGGCTCACGTCGGAAGCTGATGCGGTTGACTCACCTACAGTACCCAAATTTAAAGAGTTGTTAATAGTGACCTGGCCATCGCCGCTACTGGCTACGCTGCTTGTAAGCGGGTTACTTTGGGCTTGACGATCAGTAGGTTGACGATCAGAGGCTTGACTACTGGCAACCTGAATGCTGGAAATTTCACTGCTTGTTGCTTCATCTGCGCTTGAGGCAAATGCCTCAGTATTGAGTGCGCTAATAGATATTACGCAAAAAAAAGCGAAGAAATGAGTACCAAACCTTTGAAAAAACTTAGTGTTAAGCGCGTTTTGGGCGCTTTTACTTGGAATGGTCAAGTTAGAACTAGATATGGTTTTCATAGCAAACTTAAGGTACAAAAAGCTGTTAGTCGATGGCGATAGTGACGTGCAGCTCAAGAAAAATTTAAGCTTATAGGTATTATCCCTTGCAAACACTCACTTTTAATATATTCTTCAATTTTTAACTTTAATTCACCAACACCTTTGCTTTTGAGGCTAGTTAATAACAGAATAAATGTGAAGGGTGGCAGTTTAATACGAAGGGCTAATGCGTATCAAGCTTAGCCACGGCGCGTTCCCATTGAGCCATCTTTGTGGCGGCTTGGTCGCGTGACCACTGCGGCTCGAATGTTCTTTCGATACGCCAATGCGATTTAAGTTCATCTAAACCAGCAAATACCCCAACATGTAGCCCGGCCAAATAAGCAGCTCCCAAAGCAGTGGTTTCAATGATATGAGGTCGTATGACAGGTATGCCCAGTAAATCTGCCTGTATTTGCATCAGAAAATTGTTCACACAAGCTCCCCCATCAACCCGTAGCTCGTTTATGGCGGGTGCGTCGCTGTCGTGCGCATCGCGATTCATGGCTTGTAATAATGCTGCGCTTTGAAGCGCGATGCTTTCTAGCGCTGCGCGCGCAACATGGCCCATCGTGGTGCCACGACTTAAACCCACCAAACTGCCTTGGGCATTCGGTTTCCAGTAGGGGGCGCCTAGCCCCGTAAAGGCAGGCACCAGCACGACGCCACCTGAATCGGGTACGGTTTCTGCGAGTGCTTCAACTTGCGAGCTTGACTTGATGGCTTTGAGGCCGTCGCGTAACCACTGTACTACTGCCCCCCCCATGAATACACTGCCTTCTAAGGCATATGAAGGTTCATCACCCCATTGCGCAAGTCGTGTGGTGAGTAAACCATTGGCACTGGGCACGCCTTTGTTGCCCGTGTGGCTCAACATAAAACAACCTGTGCCATAGGTGTTTTTGGCATGCCCAGCCTCAAAACAGGTTTGCCCAAACATGGCTGATTGTTGGTCACCGGCGACACCACCAATGGGCCATCGATGACCCAATAAACGCTCATCAATAAACCCAAAATTAGCGCTTGAAGGCTGTACCTCGGGCAACATGCTGGCGGGAATGTTAAGCACATTAAGTATGTCAGCGTCCCATTTATTGGTGTGAATATTCCAAAGCATGGTGCGAGAGGCGTTGCTAACATCAGTCACAAAACGCTTGCCATGCGTCAGCTTCCAAATCAGCCAAGTATCAACTGTGCCAAACATCAGCTCACCGCGCTCAGCCATGGCTTGTGCATCAGGTACCGTGTCAAGAATCCAGCGTAGTTTGGTGGCTGAAAAATAGGCATCTAGCCGCAAGCCAGTTTTGTCGCGTACGCTTTGTTCAAGCCCTCTGTCGCGCAGGTCTTGGCAAATTGATTCAGTGCGACGGTCTTGCCAAACAATGGCGTTATAAATAGGTTTGCCGGTTTTGCGATGCCACACCACGGTGGTTTCACGTTGGTTGGTGATGCCTACACCCACAATGTCTTTGGCTTCGTTTGGGTGGTCACGCACCAGTTTTTTTAATACGGCAAGCTGACTTTTCCAGATGACCATGGGGTCGTGTTCAACCCAGCCTGGGTTGGGGTAAATTTGTTTAAATTCCTTTTGCACCTGCGCCACAATATCGCCATTTGGGTGAAACAAAATGGC
>Ga0209390_10003149_pt1 | contig 27209 bp, 14 predicted proteins | sample BON01_FD_187212 | JGI IMG/M metagenome (GOLD analysis project Ga0209390, IMG submission 187212) | Freshwater microbial communities from Lake Bonney liftoff mats and glacier meltwater in Antarctica - BON-01 (SPAdes) (version 2) | ecosystem: Environmental > Aquatic > Freshwater > Ice > Glacier...
GTCGGAATAAGTTAACTTCGCTGCGCTGCGTTGAACTTATTAACGACCTGACCCCTGGGGCGGCGTTGTTGGGCAATGCCCTTTGCTGCTGCAGTCGAAACTGGGCGGCAGTTAGCGGACGGCCCGGCGGTCTATCCCTACCCCCGGATGGGTGGGGGACGAATCGTGGGGGGTGGGGGGGGCATGGGTTTGGGGACGGGGTCAGGTCGGAATAAGTTAACTTCGCTGCGCTGCGTTGAACTTATTAACGACCTGACCCCTGGGGCGGCGTTGTTGGGCAATGCCCTTTGCTGCTGCAGTCGAAACTGGGCGGCAGTTAGCGGACGGCCCGGTCCGTCTATCCCTACCCCGGGTGAGTGGGGGACGAATCGTGGGGGGGGGCGCATGGGTTTGGGGACGGGGCGGGCTTCGTCAGGCACTGCCCCTAAAATTTCGGGCTGGGTGGAACTCGACGCGAAGGGAAATGGACAGGGATGTCCGGCTTGGTGGGATGCCGGTTCCGGGCCAGGCGTGGTGGGGTTAGAGTTGGGTGGCGTGGACGGTTTTCAGGGAGGTCGCGATGTGGTGAGCGTCTTCTGCGGTGTAGCGCCAGCCGAGGGGGAGGGCGATGAAGCGGGTGGTGAGGTCTTCGGTGCGAGGGAAGTCTTCGGGACGGTAGCCGGGCGCGGGCCAAGGTTTGAGGTCGCGAAACGGCGAGACCTCCGGATGGTGGGCGCGACCGGTGAGCAGGTAGTCGCGGTGATATTGCGGGTAGGTGCCGGTACGCTTTTGGCAGTTTACGTTTAGTTGGTCGAGGGCATCACGGAAGGGCGCGACTTGGCCGGCTTTGTCGAGGTAGAAGTAGAGTTCAAAGCCGAAGTCGCCGGTGGGATCGGGAATGGGGCGCCAGGTGAGACCCGGGAGATCGCCGGTTTCGCGGAGGATGATTTCCTGAAGGCTGCGGCAGTGAGAGCAAATGGCGTCGACCTTACGAAGTTGGACTAGCGCGATGGCGGCGGTGAGTTCCGACATGCGAAATTGACCGCCGGAAAACGCGGGTTCTTGAGCGGGCGCAATGGTCGCGTGGTGGCTGCGGTATTGGCCGAGGTCCGACATGCGCACGGCGCGTTCATAGGTGCGGATATCGCGAGTGACGAGCAGGCCGCCTTCGCCGGCGGTCATGGGTTTGTTGTGTTGAAAACTAAAGATGGCGACATCGCCCCACGAGCCGACGCGGCGACCACGGTACGAGACCCCAGGGGCTTCCGCGCAGTCTTCGATCACAGACAGGCCACGGCGATGGGACTCGTGAATGATGGGGGCGAGGTCGGCTGAGATACCTTGGTAATGGACGATTAAAACCGCGCGAGTGCGGGGGGTTGTGAGTCGGCTGATTTCGTTGGGATCCAAGCAGAGGGATTCATCGACTTCCGCGAGAATGGGGCGAGCGCCGGAGCGCACGATGGCGGTCACGCAAGAGAGCCAACTCCACGCGGGCACGATGACTTCGTCGCCGGGACCAACGGAGATAGCGGCCAAAGCAGCTTCCAAGGCGGCGGTGCCACTGGAGACGGCGAGCGCGTAGTCGGTGCCGATCCAGAGGCAGGCTTCGGCTTCGAGCGTCGCGACGGCTTTGGGCGGGTGGGCGGGATCATCGCCGTAGTAGCGAAACAAGTTGCCGCTGCGGAGAACGGCGAGGGTTGCCGTTTCTTCGTCTTTATCGATCGCAGCGGAACCGAGGCCAAGGCGGGGACGTTGGTAAGAGACCTTGGATTGGCTTGAGGGAATAGCCGAGCTCATAGGGCGGGCGGGCTAGGTTGAAGTGGGAGCGAGGGCGGCGATGAGATCGGCGTCGTGAAAAACGAAGCCGAACTCGAGGGCGACGCGCCAAAGCGCTTGGTGGTATTCGCCTTGGAGGGGAGAGCTTTCACGGCTTTCGACGGCGGCGGTCGTTTCGGCCACGGTGGAGCAAAGATAGCCGTAGCGTTTCATATCGACCATCCCACCGGGGGACATGAGGAGGCACCAGTTGATTGCGAAGCCGACGTAGATCAGGTGGTTGATCTGATGTTGGAGGCAGAGTCGATGGAGGGCGTCGTTCGTTTCGGCGCTAGCCTCGTTTTCGAGCGGTTGGGCTTCGGGGGCGATAGCGCGTTTTTGGAGTCCGGCGGTGAATTCGTTGATGTTGTCGGCACCGGGAAAAACATATTGGTCGCGAAACGTTCGCAGGGACGCCCAAGTCTGGTCAGCCGGCACGGACGGGGGGGCGGAGGGTTGGCCGGTGATGTGGAAAACAGGGAGTCCGGCGGTGCGGACCGCGGAAAGCAGGGGCGGGTAGGCGTGCCGCAAGATGTGGCGGGCCCGGGTGAGGTAGGGGACGGCACGCACCCAACCCGGTTGGTCACCGGGAGCGGGCGGCTGCCAAGCGTGCATGACGACAATGGCGGTATTGGTGCGGGAGAATTCCAGCGTCTGGCGCTGCCACCCCGCCTGCGAGGCGGGGTCAAATTGTCGATAGGTGTCGACGGTGCATTGGAAGGTTTGAGACATGAAGGGAAGGTCACGGGGTTGGCCCGGTGAGGCAGGATGGTGGTTAACAGAAGGGAACGAAGAAAAGGAAGGGCTGACGCACGGGTCTATTTAAGGGAGTCAGCAGAGTGAACAGAGCCGAGAGGCAGGGGGGGGGGGGGCGGGCTTAAAGCCCGATCCCCCGGGCGGCGTTAAGGAGTGGTGGTCGAGGCTTTGGCGGCTAGTTTGCGGAGACCAAAGCCGAGGGCGATGAGTATAGTGCCGGCGATGAAGTTGATCCGGGCGGGAGCGATGGCGGTGCTGGGGAGGAAAGTGCAGGCGAGCAGGACGACACCCAGGATTAAGCACACGCTGCCGATGAGGCCGTAGACTTGGAGGGCGGCGGCGTCGGCCGGATCGGATGAGGCCAAGACGGGGGTGTGAAGATCACGTTCGAGGTCGATCAGGCCGGCGTGGCGAGGATCGTCGGCGCGGAAGAATTTCGCGGAGATCGCAAAGACGAGTGAGGCGACGACGGCTTCGACGATCATGTTGCGGGCGAAGTCATGCTCAGGCCAAACATCGAGGACCATTAGGGTAATCGCGACGGAGAGGGCGGCCGTCGAGGAAGCGATGGCCGACCACCAAGGGGTCTTGCGGAAAATCATACCGAGGGCCACGGGCATTTGGAACGCCGCGGTGAGGGAGAAATAGATGAGGGCAAATTCAAACGCGCCGCCGAAACGTGGTATTTCGAAGGCCACGAAGACCCCCAGCACGCCCACGATGGTCATGGTGAGCCAAGCGACTTTGAGTTGGGCGCGTTCGCCGAGGGTTTCACCGGTGAAGCGACGACGAAGGGGGACGACGATGTCGCGAGTGATGGTGGCGGCGAGCCAGTTGAAGGCATCGTTGGCCTGCCCGAGGGTGGCGGACAGGATGGCGCTGACGACAAAGCCGATCATGCCGTGAGGCAGGAGCATAAGCGCGAGACTGACAAAGGAGGCTTCGGCGGGATTGGCGAACTGGGGCCAGATGGCGCCGATGTCGGGGAAGATTACCTTGGCGGCCATGACCGGCAGGATCCACATGAGGGGGCCAATGAAACTGAGGGTGCAGCAGAGCAGGGCCATCTTGCGGGCACCGCTTTCGTCGGGCACACTGCTGTAACGCTGCACGAGGTGCCACGCGACATTGTAGCCGAGCATCATATTGATAATGTATCCAATAATAAACCACGGATTGGCGGCCGGTCCGTTGAGGGCGAAATAGCCCTCGGGGACTTCGGCGATAAGACGTTCGACCCCGGCCATGATGCCGGAGCCCTGGCCGAGATGGAGGTAGGAAACGGGCAGGATGATGAGCGTCATCACGCCGATGATAATGCCTTGCACGGCATCGGAGAGCACGGCGGCCCACAGTCCGCCGACGGCGGTGTAGAGGATCATCACAAACCCGGTGACGATGGTGAGGATCTGGAAACCGGACAGGGTCATGCCGGCGAACGTGACGGAAACGTCATTGAGGCCGAGAGCGGTCGAAACGAAGATACACAGGATATAGAGCCCCTGCCCAATTCCGATGACGGCGGGGATGACCGCGGTGAGCGAATAAAAGTAAGTGGTGGACGGAGAAAAGCGACGGGTCAGAAACTGGAGGGGAGAGGACAGGCGGCACCGTTTCCACATTTTCGCGAAGTAAAGGAAACCGACGAGGTAGGCCCAAGTGGACGCCGTGAAGAGGACCGCTGCGCCCAGCCCCCATTGATAGGTGAAGCCGGCGGCGGCCACGAACATGAAGGCGGAGAAGCCCGATACCCAATTCGAGAGACCGGCGAGAAACCAAGGAATCTGGCCACCGCCCTCGAAGTATTGGTCGGTATCTTTGTTACGCTTGGCCGCGTAGAAACCGACGTAGATGATGATGGCAAAATAGAGCGCGATGAGCGCGTAATCGATGCCGTTGACGGTGTTGAATTCGGGGGTGTCCACGGATATTAGGCAAAGGGCAGAGCGGAGCGGGACACGTCCACTTTCGTGTCGACGACGAGGCCGCGATGGCGGCCGGAGATCGTCCAACCGGAAGCGGTTTCAGTGACTTTGAGCCGGCCGGGGGTTTCGCCGGAGGGGTGGGCGGTGACGACGGTCAGCAGGTGGTGGGAATTGGCGTGAGGTGAGGTGGTGGCGACGAAAGGAAAGTCCCCCTCGTCGGCGGGAAGATCGAGTTTCTCGAGAGTCACGCCGGGGGTGGCGGCGTGGACGTGGCTGGAGGCGCGAAGGCCCGCGTGCGGACGATTGATCGTAAAAGAATTTCCGGACACGGTCGCGAGGCCCCGGGTGTCTTCATTAAAGACTTGGAATCGCGCGGTGAAGGTCGCGGCGTGGTCGGGTTTGAGGTCAAGCCGATCGAGTATGAGCAGGACGTCGGGTTTCAAATACAGGAGGCTGCGATCGACGCGATGCACGTTGTCATTGACAAGTTGATACGCAGAGGTGGCGTCGCTGGTCACCTGCATTGCGGCCGGAGTCGCGGTATAGCCGGTGACGTGGGCGGAGGCCCAAGAGGCATTAGTGCCCTCGCTGCCGTCGTGGTATTGGTGGCCCTGGCCATCGATCAATACGGCGGAATGCGCCTCGGTCAGTCGGAGCAGCCAGCGAGGGTGGGTCGGGCTATAGGCGGCCTTGAACGGGTCGTGGAACAAACGCTCGCCATGGGCTTTAAAAATGAGGCCATTGCGGTCGGCGTGTTCATGGTTGGCCGGTCCGCCACTCCGGAGGGCGACGACGGTCGATGCGGCGGTCCAATCGGTGCGCGAGACGACCCAATCGTTGGACAACCGGACGTCGAGTAAATCATGCCCGGGGGGCGCGGTGGTCGCGTCGGGGTTGAACCAGATCGCCCCGGGGAGATGCATGATACTGCCCAGTTGGGCGGCGGCATGAGCGGCCAGAGGCTCGGCATGTACCCGATCAACCCACGCGGCGATCGTGGTATCGGTGCCGGTGCCGGAGTCGCCGAAGTTCACAATATCGATGGACGGATCCATGGAGCCCTTCGGCACGAAATTGTATTCCTTCTTCTCGTTGGGGGTGTGGTAGATCTCGCCCAGTGACGGCATGCTCATTGCGAAGGCGTAGCGCACGGTGCCGGGGTAGTTAATGAGATCACGCTCATCGATGCCGAGACGGCGGTAAACCGCTTCGGCGAGCAGGGCGAGATGGAGGGTGGTGTAGCCCCAGTAACCGACGCCCTCATCGTAGGAGCCATCGAGGCCATAAATAGTTGAAAATGCGCGCGCACTGCGCCGAGCCATCTGTAGCCATTGGTCGGCTTGGGGGTGACGGCCGTGGAGCCAAAGGGCGGCAAAGCCAAGGGCGCAGGTGGGGATGATTTTGAGGTTGGTGGAATTGAGGATCAGGGGCCAACGGCTCAAATCCAAGTCGGCGCCAATATCGTCGTCGCGGTGGTTGATTTTCCAGCCGCGCACGCGATCGGGATACATCATGCCGTAGAGCGCGTTATAGCATGCCGGGGCGCCTTTGGTGGCGATTTGAGTTTCGGCAGTTTTGACACTGGCGGGGGTGAGATGATCACCGATCCAGTCGAGCGCGGAGCAGATGGCGATGGTGGCTTCGGGGGCGCGTTGGAAGCCGAGCGGTTGGTAGTCGCCCTCGTAAAAGTAGTCCCAGGGATCGTATTCGAGGAGGCGATCGAGCGCGGCTTGAGCGAGTTCGAGGTCGCGAGGTCGTTGATAGAGGGCAAAGGCGAGGGAAGCGTGTTCGAGGTGTTCGCGAATCTCTCGCATGTGGCGGACACGATTGCGCAGATCGGAGTCGTGACGAATGAACTGGAGGAGTTCGTCGTGCGGGAAGTTGGTTATTTTGGCGCGAATCGCCGCGAGGCGCGGGTGTGCGAGGTTCGTGCGAATGCGGGGGAGGTCGGCGGGATCAAAAAGGAGTCCGGCGGATGGGTGGGGAGTGAAGGCTGTCGCGCCGTTCGGCGTCGAATGCGGGTGGGCGCGGGCAATCGAGGGACCGAGGAGGGGGGCCGCAGCGAAAAGGGCGGATGATTTTAGGAAGGAGCGGCGAGGGAGATTCACGGTGAAGGGAGTTGGGCGAGGTGAGATAGGATTGTTTAATCACGCGGAGCGCGAAAGCGCGGAGATGGTGCGCCGGAACGGTGGGCCCCGAAGGGGGGATGAAACGGATGCCCAGCATGGGCAGTTGAGGAACAAATGGAGACTAATAGCTTCGTCCCACGACTCCGCAGTGAAGTGAGGGGTGACGCACGGGAGGTGGTTTGGGGGCGGAGAGGCAGAATGATTAAACGCAAAGGCGCAAAGACGGGGAGGGCTGACGCCCGGGAGTTCCGGGGCCGGGAAGCAGGGCAGGGCCTCGTCGAGCAACGCCCCTGCTCTTAGGGATTGTGGTCGATGGGGTCGGTGGGGTCCTGGAAGCGGGTGCCGTAGGTTTTCTTGTTGGCGGCGAGCTTCAAGAAGACGTCGAGGGGGACGACTTCGACCTCATCGGAGAGGTTGTCGAGAATGTTGGAGACCTGTTCGATGGTGGTGCGTTCGCGGACGTGCATGAGGAGGAAGTAGGGGCGCTGGGGGTTCAGGCGGATGAGTTCCTCGAGATCGGCCGCGGCCTCTTCGGTGGGGCGGTCAACGCCGAGATAGTAGTCGTAGCTGAGGAAGGGTTGGTCGCCGCGGAGGTCGAAGGTGCGGGCGGTGCCGTAGCCGTTGATGAAACCGAGGGCATCGGGAAATTCACGGTAGTAGCGATCGACGAGATCTTTGGGCAGGTCGGTGTTACCGACGTGGCGGTTCCCTTCGGAGTAATCCATGATTTCCATAACGCGCAGATCGAGGGTCGACATGAGGCTGCGGGCATCGGCCATGAGGGTGGAGAACTTTTCGGCCGGAATGGACTTGGGATACATGTAACCCGGACCGCTGAGACCCGCGACGAAGTAGTCGTTGGGGGTCTTGGATTCGTAGAAGAATTGGAGCGCGGGCGGGTTCATCCACGACCAGTTCATGAGCACTTGCCAGCCGTAGGGAATCTTGCCACGGCCGGGTTTGGTCCAGGCGCCGATGCCCATCGAGTCGGTGGCGAGAGCAGCGACGTAGACCTTGTCTGCGGCGACGAGTTTTTCGTCGGGTGCGACGCGGTGGTTGTTGGTGAACTTGAAGTCGGGAGTGAGGGGGATCTGCGAAGTGAAGGAGACGTTGGGCAGGTTGTGTAGACCCTCCATTTTCAAGCCGTAGTTACCGACGAGGGTGGTGTGTTGGCCTTCGGTGTCCTTTTTGTAGGAATGCCAGCCGAGTACGATACTGGCTTCTTTTTGGCCGGCGAGCACGCGGTTGAGGAGAGCGAGTTCCTCGGGATCAGCGGGGTTGGCGGAGAGGTCGGCGAACCAGCCGCGCTGTTGCACCCCGAAGTCGGCGATACCGGGTTTCATGACGGGTCCCCACTCACCACCGAGGACAACGTAGAAGTCCCGGGAGCAACGGTGGTAGTATTCGTCGTAGGCCCATTGGTAGATCTCGTGATCAGGCTGGCCGGTGAATTGACCGCGGAGATCGATGACGGTTTCGAGGCCGTGTTGAGCCGCGGTAGCGATCTGGTCTTCGTTGACGACGATCAGGTCTTCTACTCCCGCGATGGTGAAGGCGACGATGAGCGAGGTGCGCACGTCCTTGTCCCAGACGACGGTGCCTTTGGCGGTGGAGCCGAAGTCGGCGAGTGGCTTATCCAGATCACCCACTTCGTAGCGCTGCCAATCGATCGCATGACGATCGGCGAGGTAGCCGATGAGGGGACCGGCGATTTCCCACTGCCAGTCTTCCGGGTATTGGAGATAGATCTGGGGAGCGTTGCGGTTGGCGAGTCCTTGGAGGGAGAGTAACGTGGCGTTGTGCGGCAGGTCTTCGGCGACGAGCCAGTTGTCGATCATCGGAATCAAGGCCGCCTGAGCCGGTGCCTGGTCGACCGTATTGATGAGAGGTTGCGCAGCCGGCAGCGTGAGTTGAGCGGCGAGACCGAGCAGAATGGCAGAGAGGATGGATCGTAGTTTCATTGCAAAAAAAGCGTCGAGTTTTATCCGGTTACGCGGTTGAAGACATGCACCACGGGCCGAGGGCGGGTGCTGCGCAAATCGGTGACGATCAAGACGTCGCCGTCGGGGGAAATTTGGTATTGGCTGATGATGTTGACATCTCGCGGTCCTTGTTGGGTTTCCAGCACGAGATCGGTTTCGAGCCGGAGCAACTTACCATCGTCTAGGGTCTTGGCGCGCACGATCTTGAGGGCATCGTGAGGTGAGTAAGCCCCAATGTGGCGATTGTCGATCCACCACGTTTGAGCGACGACGTTTACTTCTTTGGTCACGTCGAGGGGAATAACATCTACGTGGGTGCGGCGACCCCCACCGAGGGTGCGCGAGATGGTGAGTTGATCGCCGTCTTGAGCGATGGTGAGAACGCAACGACTCCAAGGACTGAGGTCGGTACTTTGTTCGCGGTCAAACTGCCACTCGCCGATGAATTTATCGGCATCGAGGGAGTGCGCGAAAGAAAGTGAGGCGGTCGCGAAGGCGACGAGAAAAAGGGAGGCGCGAAGGGCGCGGTTGGGTAGGGACATTACAAAGGTTGAGGTTGCGAAAGTTGGTCAAAAAAAACCGGCTCCCAAAAGATTGGGAGCCGGTTGCAATTTGCAAACGAACGAAGCAGTGCTTCGGTCGATTTAGAAGTTGAGCGTAGCCGAAGCCGAGATCAAACGACCCTCCTGGATGCGGTAGAGGAGACTACCGTCAGGATTGGCGACGAATGGAATCAGGCCATCGTGGTTCGTGACATCCTTGATGTTGATCTGGAAGTCGAAGGAACGGTCGCCTTTCAGCTTGTAGGACATCCGAGCGAACAGATCCACATGGGTGACCGAAGGAGCAAAGAACGGTTTGTTCACGTTCTCAGCGAGGTTCCCGAACTCGTTTGTGTCCACTTGGAATCCGATACCGGTTTCATCTTGCCAACGGAGGCCACCACCAACGGTCAGGTTACCAAACCACTTAGGAATGAGTTCACTGTTAGTACCGAAGTTGTAGCTGGTGTTGAAGGCGAAGCGCCATTCGGCCTGCTCTTTGGCGGGGTTACCGTCTTGGAGCGCAGCGTTGCGGGCATTTTCAACGAAGGTTGAGGTCGCAGCCTGAGCGAGAGTCGTTCCGCCTGCATCATCGATGAAGTAGGTCTTCGCGAAGGTGCTGTTCACCCAATTCGGGATAACGAAGTCGTTAACATAACGCTGCACTTCTGGGAAGGTGTTGGAAGCAATCGTTTCTTGCTGACCCGCCGTGAAGAGCAGAGTCCACTCAGGGACCGGGTTGTAGGCGATTTCAACTTCCATACCAGTAGCAGAGAAGTCCTGCGTGCCGGTGTCGGATGAGTTGCGATCGGTGGTCGCGGCATCTGGATTGTTCCAGTCAACCTTGAAGCCACTGACATCAATCACACCTTGAGGAGGCAGAACTGCCTGAACTTGGGCGATGGTGAAGCCTTGGGCAACGTTGGCGGGATTATTGAACTGGTGAGCCAGGTTTTGCAGGAAACCTGCTGATCCACTGACGGCACCATTCTCGAACCGACGATTGACGACGGCGGATTCAAACCAGTTGAATCTTGCGGCCAATTTACCGTCGAGACCTTCAATAATGAATCCCATTTCCTCGGTCACACCGGCGGTGGCGCCGACGGGATCGTTGAAGACGGTGACATTACCACCGGTTGGCGTGAAGTTGTCGGCTGCGCTCTTGTAGACCGATAGCTCGAAAGGCAGACGATCGCGGAGGAACGGAGGCGTATGCACCATGATCGAATACGAAGTCGTCTCGTCATTTGCCGTTTCTGTTAAAGGCTCTTGAGGACCGGCCAGGTAGTCTGGATCGAGGGTCGCTCTAATGTCACGTCGGGCAAGATATGTCCCGATACCATTATTAGCCGCTTTGTCGCTGCGCCACGTGCCAGTCAGGATAACGGTGTCATCCCAGATCGAATGCTGACCAATGAAGACCTCTGAATCAACTTCAGTGATATCTTTGTTCGCATGAGATGCGGCAGGCCAACTATTTGGCTGGAAGAGCGTATTAACGACAGTGTCGAAGTTAACGAACTTTCCACCTTCAGGACTCCATCCGGTGAAGTTAGCAGCGATAGGAGTTTCGCTGAAATTACTCCGAGCGCGACCATGTGAAACACCTTGAATTCCAGCTCCGGCGAGATCGCTGATGGAGTTGATGTTTAGGAAGTTCGTATCATTGGTGACGGGGAGAGCGAATACTTGACCGGTCCGTTGTGTCACCACGTGGAAGCCAGGAAGCTTAGCGGTCAGGTCACTCACTTCGACTGGATCTGCGCGGGCCGAATACAGGGTCTGGTTGTAGTGGGTGCTCGAGTCGAGTAAGCCGGTGAGGGTGAATTTACCCAAAGCTTTGGTCAACCAGCTGTCTTCATCCATGAAGTCGTCGAAACGGAGTTCGGCGTAACCTTGGAGGCGAGTGGAGTCACGATCGTTGTAGATTCTGTTACCGCCCGAACCACCACCCATGACGGGACGGCCGAAGTTTGGATTGGGAACCAAAGGACCGTCACCCGTGCCATCAACCGTGTTGAAGATGTATTGATTGGGGTCGATGTAGATCGAGCGCTGCAAGACACCTTGGAGGGAGTTGTTACCCGCACTTTCGAAGGTCTGCTCGTTGTAGGTGAATTCGAAACCAACACGATTATCTAAGTAATTGCCTTCAATGCTCGCGGTGTAGACTTCCCAGTCGGCCTTTTGTTGAGCCGTGCCGCCGGAGAAGAGATTCTCGCGATAATCAAAGATGCTCCGATCGGTGATCTGTTCGGTCACAAAACCATTGCTCCAGAAGCCCGAAGTTCCCTCTGCCACTCTCGTGCCGTCAGAGCGGAACCCGCCCGTGCGACGAATGATTTGAGTCTCGGTGAAGGGCATGAGCTGCATCCACTGATTAGCGGCATTGTCGAGAGGAAAGCTTGGCCGGGTGCCAACGTCAGTTGCGGTGCCTACGAGGTAGGCGTGGCCACCAAACGTCGGTTCCGGATTGGACGGATCTTGATAGAAGCGAACAAGACCAACGGACGATCCGGGGGCGGCTAGGGTCATCACCTGACTGTTAGCGCGTCCAGGGAAGAAAGTCCCGGAGGTGCGGAACAATCTCGCACCGTCGGCTGGAGTGCCGACGATTGGTTTACCCAAGTTGATCCAAGGCGTGATCGCGTCATTGGGTGGGACGTAGTCAGGATTCGAGGAGGCGCGCTCGGCGACTTCCGCACTCGCACGAGCCGTGAGGCCGAAAGGGAGTTTGGCGGTTACAGAGGCAAACAAGCGGTTATCTTCCAAAAACGCCTGCTTTTGTTCGTATCCTTTGTCTTCCGACAACGCGGCGATCTTGATGGCTACCCGGTCACCAATCATTTGATTGTAACGCATGGAGTAACGCTCGGTGCCGTATTGGTCGGTCTCGAAACGGACGCGACCACGGTTGCCGAGGAAGTCGGCCCTGATGGTCGAAGCGTTGACGATACCACCGGGGCTACCCAGCCCGTAGAGAGCGGAGTTGGCACCACGTTGCACCTCAACACGGTCGGTGTTGAAGGTATCAAACGGCACATTGGTGATGAAGTAATCGCGGGTAAGATCGGCGCTAGCCAGACCACGCACGCGGGTGAGACCGCCACTGGGGTCATCACGTTGCTGCTCAGGAATGGGGCTGGCTCCTTGCGATCCGGAGTGATTACCACCGAGGCCACCGATTTCGGTGTTCGGAGTGAAGATGAGCACATCTTCGAGGTTTTTGGAACCGGTGTCGCGCAGGAACTCTTCATTCACGATGGAGATGGAAGAGCCAATATTGCGCAGATCAGTGCGTAAACGAGTGCCAGCGAGGGTGGAAGTCGCTTGGTAGCCGACGTCCGAGTCACTGGTGACCTCGAACGGTGAGAGCACGACGACGTTTTCATCGTCGGCCTCGTCACTGGTCGCAGCTTGACCGAAAAGGCCGACTGGAACAGCAAATGCCAATGGCAAGATTAGCCATGGTTTGATATATGTTTTCATTATTCTTGGTGTGTTCTGTTTGGTTTGGGGAAGCTGGGGCTTGTAGAGAAACGAACCAGCGAATTGGGATTATTTGGTATTACAAGAGTCAGGGGTCGGACCGTAGGTGGCGTTGGGCCACCGGGGGCCCTAATCCTGACCAAAAGCGGGACGCAAGGTAGGGGAGACGGCGAGACCGATACGACCGGGTGAATCTGGGTTTTCGATCCGCCAGACCAGATGGTCGATTACCTTACGAACAAGAGTAGATAGATTAATATCAATCGCAGCGGGGTGATGTTCTAAATTGTTATAGATCAGTGGGTTGAAGTTGCCGAGAATGACCTCGAAGTCCTTGCGAGGAGTGAGGCCGGCCTGGCGAAGCGTGCGGAAGAATGCACCGGCGAAGTGATCGACGGGAATGTAGAGTCCGGTGGGGCGGGGGAAAAGTTGCGTGAGGTTGCGAACGAGTTGCTCGGTCTCGGTGTTGAGAGGAGCGATTTCCAGATAACTGACGCCAGGAACGTCTTCGCCGAGAATTTGATGAGACCTCAGGCCGAGTTGATTGGCTTGATCGATAAAGGCACTGACGCGGCGAACGTTGGCGCTGTAGCCAGGCTCGGTCGTCAAGACGGCCACGGTTTTGTGGCCGCGTTCGGCGAGGTAGTTGGCCGCCATGCGCCCATTTTCCTCGTTGTTGGGCTCGATGAAGTCGCCCGGGAAATCGTGGGAGCGGCGGGTCATGAACCAGACGCACGGCATGTGCTTCAGCTTATTGAGTACCATCGGCGAAGGCTGCATGCCTTGGATGATCACCCCATCGAGTTTCTCTTCGGCGAGAGCACGGGGCAGTTCGTCGGGAGAGTTTGAAAAGAGCATATTGAGCTCAATGCGATGGCGGGGATTTTCACCTTGGACATCGGCGATACGCTCTTGGAACCAGTTGAGGCTCGGGTTGTTGGCTTTTGCACCGACAAACCAAACGCCGAGACGGCGGAGTCGGGGCAGGCGAGACTTTGGACCGCGGCGGCGATTGGCCGGGGCCGGGGTGTAGGAGTGCGTCTTCATCACCGCACGAATGCGAGCGAGGCTTTCAGGCGCGACAATGTCCGGTTGGTTGATTGCGCGCGAGACCGTGGAGGGGGAAACACGGGCTTGTTTTGCTATGTCTGAGAGAAGCATTTGAGGGTATTCAGTGAAATTTCACTGCAATCACGATGAAAGGAGAGACTATTACGTCAAGTTTTTTCCTTAGTTGGTCTTGCATCAACCAAGGAATGGAGGGGGTAACGTCTGATCAGGATCGGTGCCGCTCGTGATTAGTCGGTTTTAGGGTAAATTGAGGGGGGGGGGGCGGGTTTGTCTGAGAATGCTGTTCTGAGAGATGTTCATGAAATAACATGAAAGGTCAGCTTATGGCGGTGATATCACTCGACCCTCTAGGGTGGAGGTTTTCCGAGGTCTGGTCCCGTCCGCGTATCCCCTCCGGTCACTGCGGTGGCGGCCTAAACTAGGTTCTGTTAGGGGCTGTGCCGGTAGCTTGCTTGGCTCCGGGTTCATCACCGACTTACGGAGGGGGGCTGTTTAAGTCATCCCTCCGCCAGGGTTCGGCCCGGTCCGTTGTCTCTGCGCTCCCTTCACGCCGTTGTCTTCGCCCGATTGGGACGCAAAAAAACCGGCTCCCAGGGTTACTGGGAGCCGGTTGCGATTTAAGACTACAAGCGAAGCATTACTTCGCGTGGTTCAGAACTCCAACGTGGCGGAAGCCGAGATCAGACGACCCTCGAAGATCCGATAGAGCACAGATCCGTCAGGGTTGGCGACGTAGGCTTGGAGGCCGTTGGTGTCCGTCAGGTCTTTGATGTTCAGCTGGACCGAGAACGAACGGTCGTTCTTGAGCGCCCAACGGGAACGGGCGAATACATCGATGAACATATTCGAGTCCCCGAAGTAAGGCTGGCTGATGTCTTGAGCGTAGTCGCCAAGGGCATTTTGAGTCACGGCGAAACCGATACCGACTTTATCCTGCCAGCGGACACCGCCGCCGACCGTCAGGTCACCGAAATACTTCAAGAAACCGCTATCGAAGCGGCCGAGGTTGTAGCTGGTGTTGAGGGTGTAGCGCCATTCGGACTGCTCGAGGGACGGGCTGCCGTCTTGCAGAGCACCCCGAACGACGTTGTCAACGATCGCCTCTTGAGCGAGCTGAGCGAGCGTCCGAGATCCGGTGTCATCGATGAAGAAGTTCTGCGCGAAGCTACTGTTAACCCACTGAGGGATAACGAACGTATTCATGTATTCCTGCATCACCGGGTAGGTGTTGCTGGTCACCGTGTTCTGCTGCCCGACGGAGAACAAGATCGTCCACTCAGGCGTTGGGTTGTAGGCGATTTCGATTTCCATACCCTCGGCCGTGAAGTCCTGCGTGCCGGTATCGGAGGGGTTCCGGTTGGTGCTTGCGGCGTTAGGGTTGGTCCAGTCGACGATGAACCCGCTGACGTCAATCACCCCTTGCGGAGGCAAGACTCCCTGAGCATCGGCGGCGGTGAAGCCTTGAGCGATATTCAAAGGATTATCCAACTGGAACGCGAGGTTCTGCAGAATGCCAGCAGAGGCGCTGATCGCGCCGTTTTCGAACCGGTTGTTGGCGGAGCTGGTATCAAACCAGTTGAAGCGAGCCTGCAACTTGCCGTTCAATGCACCGATGGTGAATCCCATTTCCTCGGTCTCACCAGAGATGGCGGGAACGAGTTCGTTGAAGATGTTCACATTGGCGCCTGATGGCACGAAGTTTTGGGACTCCGAGTAGTGGAAGGAGACGTTCAACCCATTAGGGAGCTTTTCCTGGATGAAGTCCGGGGTGTGCACCACGGCGGACCAGGAGGTGGTCTCGTCATTGTAGGTTTCAACCAAGTCGGCGCGCTGGGGGCCGGCCACATAGGAAGGGGCGAGGCTGTTGTCGACATCAGGACGGCCTACCACGGTCGCCGCTCCGATACCCACGGTGGAGGACGTATCGCTACGCCATGATCCGGTGAGCACGATGTTGTCATCCCAGAGGTAGGATTGAGCGACGACTACTTCGGATTCGACCTCGGTCAGGCGTTTGCTGGCAGAGAACGCGGCGGGGAAGCTGCTTTCATCATCCCAGATGGTCCGCACTTCCGCATCAAACGTGTTGAACACAGCATTGTTGCGGTCCCAACCGGTGTAGTTCCGGAAGAGGTTACCTTGGAGGTTGGAGCGCTGACGCCCGAATGAAACGCCCTGAATCCCGGCACCAGCGAGGTCGTTGATCGAGTTAATGGCGAGGAAGTTGGTGTCGTTGGACACGGGCAGAGCGAACAGCTGACCGGAACGTTCGGCGGGCCAAACGTAGCCGGTGACGGAACCTCCGCCGATAGCGGTGGCGACGGTTGCTTGATCAATACGATCACCGCGACCGTAGGCCTGCTCGTTGGAGATCGAGCTCTCGTCGATCAAACCGGTGAGGGTCAACCGGCCGAGGAGTTTGGTCACCCAGCTGTCTTCGGCCATGAAGTCATCGAAACGGATTTCTCCGTAACCTTGAATCCGGAAACTCTCCCGATTATTCGTGATCTTGTTACCGCCCGACGAACCCCCCATGACAGGTCGTCCGAAGTTCGGGTTAGGGAGCAGAGGTCCGTCGCCGGCATTGTTGGTGGTCGCGAGCAGATACGCGTTGGGATCGATGTAGATCGTGCGCTGCGTAATTCCTTGGAGGGAGTTGTTACCGCGACTGATGAAATCCTGCTCATAGAAAGCGATTTCGAAGCCCAAACGGTTGTCGAAGTAATTACCTTCGATGCTGGCGTTGTAGACTTCCCAATCGGCTGCCTGCTGGGCAGTGCCGCCGCTGAAGAGGTTCTCACGGTAATCGTAGATGCTGCGATCAGTGATCTGCTGCGCGACGAAACCGTTGGAGTAGAAGCCAGCGGTGCCGGCCGCAACCGGAGTTCCGTCCGAGCGCAAGCCGGTGCGACGAATGATCTGCTCTTCCGGGTAGGGCATCAGCATCATCCACTCACCGGTGCCAATCGTATAAGGACGTGGCAGTCCTTCGCCGGCGCGGATGTAAGACGCGCCGCCGAAGGTGGGAGCAGGATTGGAGGGATCTTGGTAGAAGCTAGCAAACCCACTGGAGAGACCAGGCAGAGCCAAGGTCATGATCGTATTGTTGGCTTTACCGGGAAGGAAATCACCGGTGCCGCGGAAGAGTGAACCACCGAGGGCCGGATCGTTGACGACCGGTTTGCCGAGGTTGATCCAAGGCGTGATACCATCATTGGGTGGGACATAGTCGGGATTCGCTGACCGGCGTTCGGCCGTTTCGGCGCTCGCCCGAGCGGTCATGCCGAAAGGCAGTTTCACGGTGGCCGACACGAACAAGCGGTCGTCTTCGAGGAAGGCTTGCTTCTGCTCGAAGCCCTTGTCTTCAGACAAGCCCGCAATCCGAATAGCGGCTACGTCGCCAATCATCTGATTGTAACGCATCGAATAACGCAGGGTGCCGTAGTTGTCAGTGTCGAAACGAACCCGACCGCGATTGCCGAGGAAGTCGGCGCGGATCGTGGTTGCGTTGATGATACCACCAGGACTGCCGAGACCGAACAGAGCGGAGTTAGCCCCACGCTGCACGTCGATACGGTCCGTGTTGAAGGTATCGAATGGAACGTCCGTCAGGAAGTAGTCCCGGGTGAGATCAGCGCCAGCCAATCCACGAACGCGGGTCACACCGCCCGATGGATTGTCACGTTGCTGCTCAGGAATCGGGCTCGACCCCTGGGAGCCGGAAAAGTTACCACCGATGCCACCGACTTCGGTGTTGGGGGTAAAAATCAGCACGTCTTCGAGGTTGGTCGAGCCGGTATCGGTTAAGAATTCCTCATTCACGATGGAAATAGAGGAGCCAATGTTGCGCAGTTCAGTGCGCAGTCGGGTGCCAGCGAGGGTTGAGGTCGCTTGATACCCGATGTCGGTATCGCCCGTCACTTCAAAGGGCGAAAGCGTGATGACCTCGTCGTCAACGACGTTTTCTGCTGCATTTTGAGCATACAGACCGAGAGGGGAGATCAAAATACATGGCAGAAATCGCCAGAATTTGATGTAGTTTGTGTTCATAGCTTGGTGGTTTTTTTAGGTGTTAACGAGAGTTTTAGCCGCAGGGCAAAACCCTCAAAAAGGTCAGATGGATTGTTGGTTTAGAACGGGGTGAATAGATCCACCCCGGCGATGCGAATTGAGGATCGTCAGCTGATCGGCGGCCGTAAGGTCGGGGAAACTGAGATCCCAATGCGTCCGGTGCTGTCCGGGTTTTCGACCCGCCAAACGAGGAGGGCGATGACCCTGTGGATCAGCGTGGAAAGGTTGACGTCAATTGAGGCAGGATGGTGCTCCAAATTGTTGTAAATAAGGGGATTGAAGTTTCCGAGAATGACTTCGAAATCCTTACGATGATCGAGGCCGGCGTGGCGGAGGGTGCGAAAGAAGGCGCCGGCAAAGTGATCAACCGGGATGTAGAGACCGCTTGGACGGGGAGATTGCTGGGTGAGCCGACGTGCCAGTTGCTCCGTTTCGCTGGTGAGCGGATCGATCTCGAGGTAGCTTACACTCGGTTGTTCTTTCCCAAGAATGCGGTAAGCCTTCAGCCCGAGCTCGCCGGCTCGTTTCATAAATGCAGTGACGCGATGCACATTCGCGGAGTAGCCAGGATCGGTGGTCAGGACCGCGACCGTTTTGTGGCCTCGCTGGGCGAGGTAGTCGGCGGCGAGACGACCGTTTTCTTCGTTATTCGGCTCCACATAGTCACCGGGAAAATCTTCCGATCGACGCGTCATGAACCAAACCGTGGGGAGGTGCTTGAGTTGCGCCATCACCTCCGGGGCGGGCTCCATACCCTGGATAATAATTCCGTCGAGTTTTTCGGTGGTCAGCGCCCGAGGCAGCTCGCGGGGTGAATTCGAGAAAAGTATGCTGAGATCAACGTGATTACAAGGATTGCGCTTCTGCAGGTCGGTGATGCGTTCCTGAAACCAATTCAAACTGGGGTTCCCGGGCTTCGTGCCCACAAACCATACTCCGAGCCGAAGGGTGGCGGGTTTTTTGCTCTTAGGACCGCGACGTCGGTTCAACGGAACCGGAGTGTAATCATGTGCTTTCATGACGGCGCGAATGCGCGCGAGACTCTCTGCCGCGACGATTTCGGGCTGGTTGATCGCCCGAGATACCGTCGACGGGGAAACAAGGGCTTGCTTAGCGATGTCAGCGAGAAGCATCATGAAGATAGTTGAAATTTCATCAAAGGTGGGGTGGAATAATGCCTTATCGTTAAGTTGATTTAATGGCGTTCAAAAAAAGCTCTAATTTCTGAACTTTTCGTGAGTAGTTAGGCCGTTAAACGATTCGGATAAGGGGAAGGAAAGGGTGAGGGGAGATTCTGTTAGGTGGGCGAAGGAGGGTTTTGGGCCTCGAGTCGTAGCGGGGGGACGAGAGGCAGGAACGGTTTTACGGGTGAGGGTTGATTTTGGTCTGGATGATTGGAAAGCGGCGTTTGAGGCCTTATATCCCCCCGACTTATGCACAGTTAAGGTTCAGTCAAGTGAGCGGGGCCGAAAAAAATCATGAAATAATGCACTGAAATTTCATAATATAATTCATGAAATAACATGAATTATTGCCTAAAAGGTTGGACTCTCTGAAGAGTCCTGACGATTTCGGGCATCCTGTCCGCGGTTATTGCTCCTCATCACTCGCCGGGCCCAAACGTCTTTTTCCCGCGCCAGTCCGTCCCGACGCTGATTCCCCTCCCCTATTTTAAAGAATCTTGGATTTGGTCGGCGGAGGCCACTCACGCAGTCCCGGCTGCGGGTGCCTGATCGGTCTTCCACGATCAGGTGCGCCGGTTCCAGCTGGTTTCTATTCGACGGTAATTGAAGCGTGGTGGGCCGAGGCCCGGCTAGAGGAGAGATAGAGCATCATTTTGATGATACCGATGACCTCGATTCGCTCCTAAGTTCGGAGCGGAACCAGCTTTCGGCTCTGGTGATCGATAGGTCGCGGCTCGCTCATCGTCCGACCGGTTTAGTTGGGTTGGGCGCCGTGATGACCTCCACCCGCAGTTTTCTGCTCGAGAGCGCCGAAATGTCGCCCGCTGGCAAATAGGGAGAGGACCCCGGCAGGCCGCGTGGAGCGTCGCGGTCGATCGCGAGCATCTGTTTCAGGATGATGGCACGCGCTGCGAGAGGGATCACGGTGACTTTGAAGAGCGGCAGGACTCGCCGGCAACCGGCACTTCTTGGGCGAAAGAACAGATCGACGATGGTTGGCAACCTGCCTGATCGCGCTAGCTAGCCGAGCGACTCGAAGCGGGCTGGCCCCCATCCGACCAGCCCCTGCGGAATGATCCCTCAATTGATTGGCGGGGAGTATGCAGCCAGATGATAGATTTTGGGGGGGGGATTTGAAGTGAACGTGAGTTTTTGCGTCACTGAAATTTGGGCACAAATAAGCACAGGTAAGATAAAACTACCTCCGCTTTTTGGTCTGCCGGCAGTGAATCTGGCGTCAGAAATGACGCCCATTTCAGGCCGGTGCTCATTAGAAGCTGAAGGTGCCCAACAACACGAAGAAGCGACATTCCAGGATCCGATAGAGCTTGCTGCCATCGGGGTTGGTGAGGAAGGGCACGAGTTCGTCGTGATTGGTGAGATCCTTGACGTCGACCGAGAGACTGAACTTGCGGTCGTTAGCCGACGGGTAGTTCATACGAGCAAACCCGTCGACGAAGGTTTGGGAAGGACCGTGGAACGGTTGGTTCACGTCGAAGCCGTGGTTGCCAGCAGGGGAGTTGCCGCGGGGAGAGGGAACTGCAAAAATAGGCCGAAGGTAGTGAGTCCTGGGATGCGGTGAATATTCATGGAAGAGTGGAGATGAGAAAGGGAGGGACGGTGAGTGAAGTCGGGGTGTAAAACCCCTCCCACGGGTTAGGGGGTGACGCGGGAGTAGACGTGGACTCGGGGACGGGGGCGGGTGCTGCGTAGATCGGTTATGGTGAGGCGTTGGCCATCGGAGGAGCATTGGAATTGGCGGATGGTATTGACCGTGCGGGTGCTTGGTTGGGTTTCCCGGGTGAACTCAATTTCGAGGCGGAGGACTTGGCCGTGGTCGAGGGTTGTGGTCCTGATATTTTGGGTGCCGTCTTGGGGCGAATAGGCCCCGATGTGACGGTTATCGATCCACCGCGCTTGAGGGACCTCGTTGATTGCCTTCCTGAGATCGAGGATGGTCGTTTCGGTTTGAGAAGGACAGCCGCCGGTGAAGGCGCGGGTGGGGCCAGACTGGGCGAGAGTGAGTTCGCAGGAGCGCCAGGGGGCTTAGTTCGGTGCTCCGAGTGGCGTCGGAAATCCACGAGCCGACTAGGCGGGAAAGTGAGTCGTTGGAAAGCGATGAAAGGGAAGAAATCGCGAAGGTGATTTGGAGAAATGGCGATTGTTTGCGGGCATGGGATGGAATGCGTGAAGAAAAAAGCCGGCTCCCTAAATGGAAGCCGGCTTGGAAAACTTGAGACTAAGTTCGAAACCTAATGGTTTAGAATTCGAACGTCGCGGAAGCGGAGATCAAGCGGCCTTCCTGGATACGGTAGAGGAGGCTGCCGTCAGGATTGGCGACGAACGGAATCAGGCCATCGTGGTTCGTGAGATCCTTGATGTTAACCTGGAAGTTGAAGCCACGATCGTGCTTCAGCTTGTAGGCCATCCGGGCGAACACATCAACGTGCATGATCGAGGGAGCATAGAACGGTTTGTTTATGTCCAGAGCGAGGTCACCCAGTGAGTTGGTGCCCACTTCGAAGCCGATACCCGTTTCATCCTGCCAACGGACGCCACCACCGACGGTGAGGTCGCCAAACCACTTAGGAATGAGTTCACTTTTGGAACCGAAGTTGTAGCTGGTGTTGAAGGCGAAGCGCCATTCGGCCTGCTCTTTGGCGGGGCTGCCGTCCAGGAGCACGGCGCGGGCGACGACTTCAACAATGGACGTTCTCGCCCGATCAGCGAGAGTTTGGGTGGCACCTGCATCGATGTAATAGTTCTGCGCGAAGCTACTGTTCACCCAATTAGGGAGAACATGTTCGGCAACATAGCGTTGCATCTCTGGCCAGGTGTTGGAGGCAATCGTTTCTTGCTGACCCGCCGTGAAGAGCAGAGTCCACTCGGGGATCGGATTGTAAGCGATTTCCACTTCCATACCTTTGGCGGAGAAGTCCTGCGTGCCGGTGTCGGAAGAATTTCGATTGGTGGTCGCGGCATCTGCATTGTTCCAGTCAACTTGGAAGCCGTTGACGGCGATTACCCCTGCCGGAGGCAGCGCTGCTTGAACTTGGGCAACGGTGAAGCCTTGAGCGACGTTGAGGGGATTATTTAGTTCCCGAGCAAGACCGAGAAGGATTGATTCTGACGCGTTAATGGCTCCATTTTCGTAGCGGTTATTGACCACGGCTGACTTAAACCAGTTAAACCGCGCGGACAATTTACCGTCGAGTCCCTCAATAATGAAACCTTGCTCCTCGGTCACACCGGCAGTGGCGCCGACAGTGTCGTTGAAGATGGTGACATTACCGCCGGTCGGTGTGAAGTTGTCGGCCGCACTCTTGTAGACTGACAGCTCGAAGGGCAGACGGTCACGGAGGAACGGAGGCGTATGCACCATGATCGAATACGAAGTCGTTTCGTCGTTAGCCGTTTCTGCGTGGGGACCTTGAGGACCGGCCACGTAGACTGGATCGAGGGTATCTCTAATGTCTGGTCGGGCAAATCCTACCCCGATGCCAGTCGAAGCCGCTTTGTCGCTACGCCAAGTGCCGGTGAGGACTACGGTGTTGTCCCAGATCGAATGCTGGCCAATAAAAACCTCTGAATCAACCGTAGTGACCCGTTTGTTCGCATGAGATGCGGCAGGCCAACTATTTGGCTGGAAGATCGTGTTAATGACAGTGTCGAAGTTAACAAATTTCTGCGTCGTGGGATTCCATCCGGTGAAGTTGGCCGAGATGGGTGCATTGCTCATATTACTCCGAGCGCGGCCATGTGGAACGCCTCCGATATTAGCTCCGGCGAGATCGCCAATGGAGTTAATGGTCAGGAAGTTCATATCATTGCCGACGGGGAGAGCGAATTGTTGACCGCTTCGTTGAGTCACCCCGTGGTGGCCGGTAAGATTATTGGCTAGGTCAATCGTTTCGATAGGATCAGCTCGGGCGGAATACAGGGTCTGATTGTAGTGGGTGCTCTGGTCGAGTAAGCCGGTGAGGGTGAATTTACCCAGCGCTTTGGTGATCCAGCTCTCCTCATCCATGAAGTCATCGAAGCGGAGTTCGGCGAAACCTTGGAGGCGCGTTGCGTCACGATCATTGTAGATTCTGTTGCCACCTGAACCACCACCCATAACCGGACGGCCAAAGAGTGGATTGGGAATCAAAGGACCGTTGGCCGCTCCATTCGTCGTGGCCAACATGTAGGCGTTGGGATCGATGTAGATCGTGCGTTGCAGGACACCTTGGAGGGAGTTGTTACCCGCACTTTCGAAGGTCTGCTCGTTGTAGGTGAATTCGAAACCTATGCGATTGTCTAAGTAAGTGCCTTCGATGCTCGCGGTGTAGTTTTCCCAATCGACGCGCTGTTGAGCCATGCCGCCGGAGAAGAGATTCTCGCGGTAGTCATAGATGCTACGATCGGTGATTTGGTCGGCCACAAAACCATTGCTATAGAAGGGGGCAGTGCCGGCAGGAACCAGCGTGCCATCGGAACGGTAGCCCGTGCGACGAATGATTTGAGTCTCAGGAAAAGGCATGAGCTGCATCCACTGACCATTGGAAGATCCAGGATAGGTGAATCGTCCGCCAGTATCAGCTGGGGTGTTTACGAGGTAGGAGTGGCCACCAAACGTCGCCTTAGGATTGGACGGATCTTGATAAAATTGGTAAAGACCAACGGACGCTCCGCCGCCGGCGGAGAGAGTCATCACGTTGGAGTTAGCCACGCTGGGGAAGAACTTGCCGCTGCCGCGGAATGTTTGCGCACCCAGGGCCGGATCGGCGACAATTGGTTTCCCCAAGTTGATCCAAGGCGTAATACCGTCATTGGGTGGGACGTAGTCAGGATTCGAGGAGGCGCGCTCTGCGACTTCTGCACTACCACGAACCGTGAGACCCAATGGGAGTTTGGCGGTTACCGAGGCAAAAAAGCGGTTATCTTCCATAAACGCCTGCTTTTGCTCGTATCCTTTGTCTTCCGACAACGCGGCGATCTTGATGGCTACCCGGTCACCAATCATTTGATTGTAACGCAAGGAGTAACGTGCGGTGCCGTATTGGTCGGTCTCGAAACGAACCCGACCACGGTTGCCGAGGAAGTCGGCCCTGATGGTCGAAGCGTTGACGATACCACCGGGGCTACCCAGCCCGTAGAGGGCGGAGTTGGCACCACGTTGAACCTCAACACGGTCGGTGTTGAAGGAATCAAACGGGATATTGGTGATGAAGTAATCGCGGGTCAGGTCGGCGCTTGCCAGACCACGCACGCGGGTGAGACCGCCACTGGGGTCATCACGTTGCTGCTCAGGAATAGGGTTAGCCCCTTGAGATCCGGAGTGGTTACCACCCAGTCCGCCGATTTCGGTGTTAGGGGTGAAGATCAGAACGTCTTCGAGGTTGTTGGAGCCGGTATCACGCAGGAATTCCTCATTTACAATGGAGATGGAGGAACCGATATCGCGCATTTCGGTGCGCAGGCGAGTGCCAGCGAGAGTGGAAGTCGCTTGGTAGCCGACGTCCGAGTCACCAGTGACTTCGAAGGGTGAGAGGACGACGACGTCTTCATTGTCGGTGGGCGAATTGTTGGTGGTCTGACCGAGCAGGTTGACCGAAATTGCCAAGGTCAGTGGCATGAGCAGCCACGGCTTTAGATAAGTCTTCATTTTATAGGTGTAGTTTCATATACGGTTGAAAAGCGGGCGCGGGGCTCGCACTAGCTGACTAGCAGAGGGAAACGAACGGGATGGCTGACGGACGGGCCGCGGTGGGCCTTTGCCGGATCAGGTCGGATCGTGAGGGAGGTGGAGCGAGGGAGATACGGTGAGGCCGATGCGGCCCGGGACATCCGGGTTCTCGATTCGCCACACTAAGTGATCGATCACCTTGCGCACTAGCGTGGACAGATTGATGTCGATAGCAGCAGGATTGAATTCTAGGTTATTATAGATCAGTGGGTTATGATTTCCGAGTATGACCTCGAAATCTGGGGAAAAGTGGAAGCCGTTGAGTCGCAGGGTGCGGAAGAGCGCGCCGGCGAAATGATCGGACGGGAGATAGAGGCCGGTGGGGCGGGGAGATTGCTCGCCGAGGCGCTGCACAAGTTGGGCAATTTCTTGATTGATCGGAGCAATCTCGAGGTAGCTGACTTTCGCCCTATTTTCGCCTAAGATCCGGTGGCAGGTGAGCCCGCGGCTGATCGTTTGATCGGCGAAGGCTTGGATGCGCTGACTGTTGGCACTGTAGCCAGGTTCGGTGGTGATAACGGCTACGGTGCGATGGCCGCGATCGGCGAGGTAGTTGGCGGCCATTTGACCGTTTTCCTCATTATTGGGTTCAACGTAGTCACCGGGAAACAGGTTGGTTCGACGAGTCATGAACCATATGCACGGCAGGCCTTTGAGACTCTTGAGCACGGCGGAAGGGGGTTCCATGCCCTGAATGATCACGCCATCAAGTCGCTTTTCTGCGAGGGCACGGGGAAGTTCCTCTGGGGAGTTGGAGAACAACATATGCACCTCTATCTGCAGACGGGGATTCTCGGTCTGGGCATCGGCGATCCGCTCTTGAAACCAATTCAGGCTAGGATTATCCGCCTTCGCGCCGACGAACCAAACTCCGAGACGACGGAGGCGAGGTTGGCGGGACTTCGGGCCTCGTCGTTGACTGACTGGTGACGGGACGTAGGAGTGGCTCTCCATCACCGCGCGGATTCGAGCTAAACTATCCGGCGCGACAATGTTGGGCTGGTTAATGGCCCGGGAGACAGTCGAAGAAGAAACGAAAGCCTGTTTGGCAATGTCGGAGAGTAACATTTGAATGGCGCTGTGATTGAAATTTCAAATTTGCAGATGAAAGTTAATTTCATGACGTCAAGCTCGCTGAATCGACCCTCGATCTGAAACGTGATTTTGAACCGATCGAGGCTTCGAGGGTCGCGCTGTAAAAACTATCCAAAATTTATAAATTAATATAAAACAGTAAGATATGATTATCAATGAGATCTGATACAAATACTCACGTCGGAATTTCAGGATGGAAACTGGCGACAAGATTCTGCGGTGATTAGGGAGGATTTTGAATGAATTAAGATTTAATCATGGCTCGTAGAGTCAAAATACGAAATAAAGAATATTTGTAGAATAAGAAATTGTAATATGTAGTTTCAAAAGCATCCGAATGGATGGTCCAAAGGGTAATGTTGCGCATCGAATGAGGAAACAGTCTTTCAAAGGCCACCGTCTGTGGTGGACTTAGGTTAATTTCATGATCGATGGATCCCGCCCGGGGGTTGAAAAGGCACACGTGGGTTTCAGGGTGAATCGGCGGGCTCGAGGAGGGACCAGATTGGATCGTGACTAGCGGGATGAGATTCTTGGAAATTTCATATTACTTTCATGAAAAAACATGAAAGTATGGCAGGCAGTTTGATAGTTTGGCAAAATCGGGTCCTCTCGTTTCTGCAATACGGCCATGCGAGCTATGAACTTAGCTCGAGAATAATAATTTTCCTTTGTTTCTCTCCCCGTCATTTCACCTGTACCCGCGTCTGAATTAGTAGCCGCTAGCAGCCAGTAGTCTCAATCGATCTTCATGGATCTGGTGAGCGGAGGCCCCTCACGCCGTCCCGGCTTCGGATGTCTGATCGCTTTTCCACGCTGAGGAGCGACCGGTTCCAGCTGAGGTTTGACGGGGGCGAGCGTCAGGTTTTTCCGCGGAGCGCCGGTCAGTCGGTTGCGATTCGACGGTAATGAAAGCGTGGTGGACCGAGGGCCGGCCAAAGGAGAGAGGGAGCATCATGGCGATGATACCGATGACCTCGGGTCGCACCGACGATCGGAGCGGAACCCGCTTTCGGCTTCCGTAATCGAAAGCTTGCGGGTCGCTCATCGTCGGATGGGTCTGGGTGTGGTCTGCGCCGTGATGACCTGTGCCCGCGGTTTTAGACTAAAGGGCTCCGTAATTTCGCCCGCTGGCGAACCGGGAGTGCACCCCGGCAGTGCCGCGAGGGGCGTCGCCGTTGATCGTGACCATCTTTTACAGACTAGTGGCACGGGCTGCGAGAGGGTTCACGGCGATTTTGCAGAGCGGCACGAATCACCGGCGAGTGGCACTTGGTGGGCGGAAGAACGGATCGACGATGGTTGGTCGGGGGTGTAATTAGAAGTGATGGTATAAATGCAAATGATTGTACTGTACCCCGTGATAGAAGTATGCTGAACACTTGGGATGAATTCAAAACAAACGGTTGAACTAAGAGAACGGGACAATGCCGAACT
>Ga0209390_10003153_pt1 | contig 27194 bp, 23 predicted proteins | sample BON01_FD_187212 | JGI IMG/M metagenome (GOLD analysis project Ga0209390, IMG submission 187212) | Freshwater microbial communities from Lake Bonney liftoff mats and glacier meltwater in Antarctica - BON-01 (SPAdes) (version 2) | ecosystem: Environmental > Aquatic > Freshwater > Ice > Glacier...
GAGCTGACGCGTGCGTAGCCTACTGTTGCCATGTCTATAAACTATAAAGAGTTTGCAAGACTTAATTTATAAGACATGAAATGAGACACGTCAACAGGTAGTGGCTAAAGTGTCTCTAAATGTATACATTTAAAGACAAATATCAGAGATAGGTTAATGCCAACAATGCAAACTGCCTAGTGACCTTTGCAAATAAGTACATATAGCGGGGCTTATCGACGCCAAGCTGCGTTTAGGTCATCGAGGCCTATGGATAAGTCGCAGCGGCGGTACCCTCGTACGCCTAACTTGAATAGAGCAGCGTCGACGCTCGAAAATAGTCCAAACCACTCCAACAGTGGTCCCCCTTGACCTTGGTTTTGTACAAGCAGGCAAAAAACTGCTGCTGTTCGATTTGTGTGGCTAATAAGCATTGGGTGAACCGACCACGATCGACCGTCGTCAGGGTCCTGATGGGAATAGCTCAGGCGTGCAAGTAGATGAGCCAATCGGTTGTCGTCTGTTAGCACATTTGGGTCTATATCTTCATACTCTTCAATAGAGTGGTCGTTTGCAAACTCGTCGCAGAATTCGTCCCAGTCAACGACCACCGGCTCCCCTGCAGCTTCCCAGGGTTTGACGCAGTCGTCCCAGCCATCGACCTCCGCCCACGCCAAAAGTGTTGCCACGTCTTCAGGTTGGGGAGAATTCTGCTCGCTTGATGCAATTAGTTTGTCTACCGCTGTTTGTACGTTGATGTCCATCACCCCCCCCCCCTTGATCCAACACCGGGGCGGAAGCTGCACCAGCAGCCGCACGTCCGAAATTTTTTTTAAATTCCTAGTGATTTTTCGTAGGCTTCAGCCTCTTTTGCTAGTGCGGTAATTGTTTCCCGTATCGACGAAAAAACGGTGCCGTCTCCGATGTCCAAAAGGCTCCCGAACAACGATCCGTCGTCCAGCTTTTTTAAGCCGGCGAACTCCGCGCAATGTATGCCGTCCAGCAGCAAGTAGTCAAATTGCTTGGAGGTAATGAATCAGCCCGGGTTTCGAGGCGGCAAAATACTCCGGTAGGACCGAGTCATGAACAAGAGATCAAACCGTTTTTCACCCGAGGTGTGTGAGCGCGCGGTACGTATGGCGCAAGAGCACAGTGCTGAGTACCCATCGCTGTGGGCTTCTGCGCAATTCATCGCACCCAAGATAGGCTGCACGCCTGAGACGTAAATAGTGTGGTTCAAGCGAGTGCAAATTGATGCAGGCCAGCGCCCTGGTGTGACCTCGGCTGACGCCCAACCCAACAAAGAGCTGCGCCGAGCCAACGATATTTTGAAGATAGCCAGCGCTTTTTTCGTACAAGCGGAGCTCGACCGCTGTTTGAAGAGCTATAGCGTTTTATAGACCAACACTGTCATGTGTATGGGGTCGAGCCCATTTGTAGCCCACTGCAAATGGCCCCCTCTTGTTACTGGCGCCATGCTGCGTGCAAGCGCTACCCGCGATTTCGCCGCAAGCGAGCCCAAAGTGACGAACAATTGACGCCCGATATCCAGCGGGTGTGGCACGCCAACTGGCAGGTCTACGGCGCAGATAAGGTGTGGACATAAATGAACCGAGAAGGTATCAGGGTAAGGCTGCATCACTTTTTGAGCTGCCTACGCGGCAGTGAACTGCTTTTATCATCTTCAATGCGCCAGACCCAATTTCTGAGCTGCCTGCGCGGCAGTGAACGGGTTGACGCTGGCACATTATCGCAACCGTTCTTTCTGAGCTGCCTGCGCGGCAGTGAACCGTAAACTCGGCAAACACTTTGCGTAAATCAATTTCTGAGCTGCCTGCGCGGCAGTGAACGGTACAAACTAATTTCAGAGCTTTACCCAGTGTTTCTGAGCTGCCTGCGCGGCAGTGAACATGATAAGTTGCGGGTCAATCTTGAAGTGCCTTTTCTGAGCTGCCTGCACGGCAGTGAACATTGACATTCACTCTATCCACTTAGACAACACTTTCTGAGCTGCCTGCGCGGCAGTGAACATTGGCTCCGTGGTGATGTGCTTACGCCCGTTTTTCTGAGCTGCCTGCGCGGCAGTGAACTTTACAAAGCTCACAGAGATGGGTTCTGTAATTTTCTGAGCTGCCTGCGCGGCAGTGAACCATGAGCGGCGATCACAACATGAATCAAGACATTTCTGAGCTGCCTGCGCGGCAGTGAACACGTAAAGTCATTGACGATGTACGGCACACGATTTCTGAGCTGCCTGCGCGGCAGTGAACTTTTCATCAACAATCTGCTCCACCTCCTCCTCTTTCTGAGCTGCCTGCGCGGCAGTGAACGACAGCACTGCCATCTTCGTTCTCACGTAATATTTCTGAGCTGCCTGCGCGGCAGTGAACACGCTAAGTTTTCTTCGCTACCTGCACGAACATTTCTGAGCTGCCTGCGCGGCAGTGAACGTAACCGCCGCATAACCACTTGGGTTTCAATCTTTCTGAGCTGCCTGCGCGGCAGTGAACGGTTATTTCCGCACACTAGCTAGCATTCACAGTTTCTGAGCTGCCTGCGCGGCAGTGAACACTTAGCTTCAATATCACGCGCGTATCCGTATTTTCTGAGCTGCCTGCGCGGCAGTGAACAGGTCGAAAAAGGTAAAAGTTATAAATGACAATTTCTGAGCTGCCTGCGCGGCAGTGAACTCCACCAGCCTTGCAACCTCAACCTTGTCTGATTTCTGAGCTGCCTGCGCGGCAGTGAACCTTACTGGAGCAGTAGGAATGCTAAAAGAGGTTTTCTGAGCTGCCTGCGCGGCAGTGAACTAGAGTAAAAAAATAAATGTCTTGTCTAAACAAATGACTTTGCCTGTTTGATCTAACAACTTCTTTCAATTGATAGCGCTGCAAGTGCATGATTACATTGCACTTATAGCTGTTGTCAAAAAAAAGGGTCAGAACCAGGGTACGGTTGCGGTTGAGCTCAGTCCGTAGGTGTTGAACTCGCCGGACACTGGTTGCGCATTGCAGTTAACAAGCCTTAGAAATAGTTTGAAGGTCTGCCCGGAACTCGAGCTTGCCACGTTGACAAAGGGCAAGTGAAGTCGCTGGGGCTGTGCGCTCATGTAGGTTGCTCTCACCACGGTTTCAGGTAAGTTGCGACGACGCATCTGACGGCGGATATACCTTTCTGGATTGCCTTTTGCCTGTACCCGCTCCAAACGCCGCGCAGAAGCGGTGGCCGGAACGGGAGCGATTGCGCTACAGGTTACATGGTCACTGACCCCAGTCAGCCACTCCTTTTTCATCAAACTTGTCAAGTCGTCCGAAGAGCCAAATAGGCGCAGGGTATCGCCCAGCGTGGCAGGGTATAAGTTGTAACCGGGAAAGCTCACGCCAATGCGGGCAGCTTGCGTATGCGCCAGCACTTGGTGCAGTTTGGCAAACGTTGCTGCCATCAGCTGGTGCGTTGGAAACTCCGGATCGGGCCGCAGATAAATGTCTAGATATTGGTGCATGGCCGTGTCTCAGTCTTTACCAGCATCGCCAAACACACCGCCGCGCACCAGTGTGGCCATGACGAAGTGCTGCTGCTCTAGTTCGGGCACCTTGTCCTTAAGTAGCCAGCCGTCCAAAAGGTTGTAAAAGTCGAGTTTGTCGGTCGGTTTACGACAGGCTTTTCCAAGCGTGGTAACCGAGCCGTAGGGCTCCACGGCGATGGGACCAAGCTCCAATACGTCGGGGTGCCACGTATCGATTGTGCGCAAGGCATTTCCAAGTTTTTGGGAGTGAATGCCAGCAACGCCTTGAACTTTGTAAAGCGTTTTGCTTTTCTTGCTTGATCCTTTGTCCAGAATAAGCTCTTGAGAGGGGTATACCTCTTGTGCTGTGCCCAGACGCGCAAATGCGGTGATATTAAGCAGCACATGACTGTTGCCAGCCAGCCCTTGTGCGATGAGGTTCGTCAAGGTTTGCAGGTTGTCAGCTGTTGAGGCAGGGGCCTCAAAGTTGCGCAAGGACAACTGCAAGCCATCAAACGTCCAAGTGCTAGCGGCCACACCTTGAACCATGTGCTGAACGCTAACCTCTACCTGTTCTGCACCCAAGCGATTGCGCCACAGAAATCGGCCGTTTGCTAGGTTGTGGGCGTAGCGCCGGGCCAACTCGTTAAAACCGTAGGTATCGACATAGCCCGCAACCGTGCTTAGCAATTTGCGTTGGTAGTCAGCGTTGTTGCAGGCTGAAGGGTTGCCCGCACCCCCCAAGACGCGCAGCGTAAATCCGACTTGCAGGGTGTCGGCTTCAGGGGTCAACGTTGCCACGTCTACGGTTTGGAGGTTGGGGTTTTCAATGGCCGCATCGAGCTTTGCTGAATCTTGGTCTTTGGTTTTTAAGCGGTTGGAAATGGTGCCCCGCACTGACTTTTCACGCACAGCGATTGGTGTCCACGTCGTAGCGTCGTTACGTTTGGCCCAAGAGCCAGAAAAAAACTGTGCGTCAGATGGGTCTAATTTCCGCTCAAAAGCGAGGACAGAAGCAGTTTTTAAAGTGTTGTCTTTTTGAGTAGACATGGTGTTTCTCCTTGAGATTTAATATGCGTTGTGGCCCGTTGTGGCGTTGTCGATAACAAGTGGTGGTGGGGTGAAATGATTGACGCAGCGGTACAAGGTCTGATGCATCGGCTGGTGGGGGTTGTAGTCGTTGTCGGGTGCCCAGACCAAGTCACTCAAGCGTTTGAGCCGGTGTGGGCTAACCCACTGCCCGACGGACCACACGGTTTCAACAAAACGAACCGGTGTGTAATGGTCGCGTGCGCCGCCTACCGTGTCGGGCTCGTGAAGCGCCGACAAGGTGGCAAACCCAACGGGTATGGGAACGGTCCAGCCTTGGCGCTTGTCGGTGACCCATTGCACGCCGGTTGTTTGGTCACTGCCGGGAGGAGCGGGCTGCTTTACAGCACGCGAGTTCCAGCGAGACAAATCCAGCCAAGCGTCCAACGCTGTGGCAGCTGGGTCGTCGCCCTGAAGTTGCGTGAGCCTGGCTTGCATAAGGTCGTCTCGCGAAACCAGTACAAAGCCAGGTAGCCAGCGGCGGCTAAGGTGGCGAAACCAACGGCGGTGTGTCTCCTTCTGATCGTCACTGGCATGGTCTTGCCACCCGTCTGGCACCATGTCCAAGCTGGGTCGCTCTGGCATTTTTGGCATACTCGGCAAAGGTGGCATAACACTCCCCCCGGCAAGACGCATTCCTGCAAGCAGGTGGGCAACCCGCTCGGCCAGTGCGGTACGTTGCGCTTCGTCCAGATGTGCATCACTAATTTTTACGTCGAATACCAGTGATATCTCCAGGTGCACTCGGCCCTCTTCGACAATGCCAGCCGTGCCGCCGTCGGCTTGCACCGGGTTGCGGGTGAGGTGGAAGGTCCGGTTATAGCCCGAAGTGGTCACCTGTGCCTCGAAGCCATGACAAACCACTCCCACACCGTAAAACGCCACACCTGCTTCGCGCCCCAAACGCCGCTCTAGTGCCGTCATTGCTCCGGTGAATGCTGTAATGGAGGGAAAGCCCCAGGTCATTGGGCTTGTGATCGCGTTGGCATTCTGTACGCGAATGTGCGGCAGAACCAGCACCGCTTGGTGTTGCGGGGTGTTGGTATCAGGCGAAGGCATGGCGGCCCTCCCGTTGTTCGTACTTAAACAGTTCGCGAGCTTGACTGCGCCAGTGCAGGTATTCGGCGCTGCCCATGGGCAAGGGATCGCGCAACTCGTGGTTGAGCCACTTAGCGAAGTCGCTGGCGAGCAGGTCTATCAAATCGCTGCCAACGGCTTGGCTGCCCAACGGGTCTAACCAGGTCATATGGGTCTGTGGCAGCTCACAACGGGTGTCAGACGTCCAACCCGGCTCTAACGTTTGCAACTTTGCCGCGAATTGCAATAGCTCATCTAGTAAGTCTTCTACTAGTTCGTCGCGTTGAGCCCGGGTGTCGCGGTTATTTGCAAGGTCACTATCCAGAAATTTTCGCAGTCGTGAAACTTGTATCCGTACGCCGGGCTGCCACCAAAAGGCCTTGAATAGAGAATCCTCTCCTAGAAGCGGTTGTACGCTAGCAGACTGCCAAACAGGTGGCACCGAAGCCAGTAGGCAGTTGTTACCGCGACGCTCACTGTTGAGTTGGCTGATGTTTTGAGGCTTGGTCCCGCCGAGCTTTTGAATGGCTAGCTGCGGGTATTCTCGAACTGGTCGTTCGTGCCAAGTTTCTGCTTTACGCGACTCCCGTGCAGCTTTCGCAGTTTCACTAAAGCGGTCGTCTTGGAGTATTTGGTAAAAACGATGGATCAGTGACGTGGGGTACAGCGGGGCTAAAAGGTGGTACTGCGCGTCGTCGTGTGGGTCATCGCCCACAGGCCAATAAAGCTGCTTAGCCTGAGTGTGCGAGCTGGGCTTGCCGCGCGCTATGGCAATGCTGGCGAAAGCCGACATCCAGGCGGTCGCTACCGCGGCGTCTTCGCTCATTGCGAAACCCAGTTCAGGGTCGGCTTGCGTGGCAAGACTTAAAAAGCTGCACCCCTGATGCTCTAGCTTTAAGAACTTGTAGACATCTAGTGCAGCGGCATTACCCACTACATCAGTCTCGAAAGTCGTACCTAGCGCGTGGCTACCTAGTTCTAAACGGCGCGCCAATGCGCTGGGTTCGCAATACAAACTACTGCCCTTGGCATCTGGATGAATAGGCTTGAGCGAATGCGTGACAGCCTGAATTTGTTCAACACGTCGTGCAGCGTCCTCTATCCAGTTGGCGGGTATGAACTGGGTGAACAGTTCAGTGCGTTTGGGGTCGCCGTCGTCGAGCTTTTCCAGTTTGGCGTTCAGCCGCTGTTGCAAAAAATCATCGATTACAGCTCGTATGGCGAGTGATTTCTTCGAGTCTAGGGGTAATATCATTAAGCTCTCCCTGAAGGTTGTGTGTAATGTGCCAGTGGTTTATTTGTATCTGATTCTTCACCTCGCCTTCGAAAAACCCAACGCTGGATGGTATCTCCACCCATTGGCGTTAGGTTGAATGCTGACCTTGCCAAATCGTTGGGCACACTGGTAGACGGAAATATCCAAAGCCGACGCCAGGGTGGTCAATTCACTCATGTAGTCGGTCACGCCCCAAGGACTGATGCGGTCGCCCTCGACTGCACTGTCTGGAAGGTGTTGGCACCTGTCAGCATCAGCGAGAAGGTATAAAGGTAGCTGAGAGTTTTTGCTGTCCATTAATTGGTGTAGCAGCGCTTTTTCTTGGTCTTCGTCAGGTAGCAGCACCAACTCGATGTCGTTTGGTTGCAGGGCTTTTCTAAATGGTTGTTGCTGAGGTAGCACGGCGGTTAACAAAGCGTCTTCAGGAGCTTGCTGCCACCAAGTGCTGGCATTGAGAGCTGGCGGTGGCGCATTGACTGGGGTTGCCCGGGCACGGCTGCCCAGTTGTCGCTGGCTGGTTTGTGTTCGCGGCAGCATTTGATCTCGAAGGCGGGCGTGTTCCAAGTCGGTCAGTCTGTCTTGTTGTGCCAAGCTGGCCGACGCAGTGATTCGGGGTCTGGCGTCTACAGCGACCAGCTCTTCGGGGGTAAGCAAGGTGTTCAGGTCGTGGGAATGCAAACGAAAGTGGCCATCTTCTGCCTCAAACCCAGGCTTGCAAAAAGACGCGTGGTTGGGTGCCGTAAAGCTGCGCAGGTTGCGACTGAATACTCGAATGTTCGGTGTGGAGACGGGTTCAGGTCTGTGCCTTCGCACTCGCCCAGCCAGCTGTATCAGTGAGCGCATTGACGAGGGCTCGACCAGTGCCCAGTCATAGTCATGGTCACGGCCGACTTCTGTAACGGGCGAGCCCAGTACGATGAAGAGGTGATCGGCCTGCGCACTGGAGTCTAGTCGGGCTCGAATACCTGGCAACTGGAATACTGCGTGTGTGTTGTGGCGCTTCAAAGCGTTGTCAAGCTGCTGCTCTATGGCAGAGCGTACCAACAGTGGATGGCGTGAGTGGTAGACGCACAAGTGAACCTGCACACCTGTGGGTAGGATTTGCTGATAAAGAGCCAAGGCGACCTCAAAAAGTGGCTCAATATTGGCCATGCGCACCAGACCAAAACTGACGCGGCGGTTGGCATCGCCGTGGGGGTCTAGGCTATGGTGCTCCCGGTGTAAAGCAAGCGCTGCGCCCATGATTTGTGGTGCCACTGTAGCTGCCAGCGCTTGCAGGTCTTTTGGCTGGGCGTTCTCCGGACCCACTAACGGCAGCAGCGCCGCCCGGCGTCTGGGGTGGGTAGCCAACTTTGTTAACTCGGCGTGGCGGCGTGCGACAAAAATAGCGTGTGCCTGTTCGAAGTCGGCCGAGGTTGGACACTCTTGTGCCGTCTGGTGGAATTCGTCCACCCAAGCGCAGCACACTGCCGAGGGTACCTCTATGCCGCTAGGGCTGCAGTTGCGATGGAAGTGGTGACGTCCGTTTTGATAGGCGTCGAACAAGCCTTGAACCAAGGCCGGCGGCAGGGTAGCAGATGACAGCAGCACGCGAGCGCCTAGCAAACCAGCCCAATGCACCAGCCGAGTGAGGGCGGGCAGGTCGGCCAGATCGAAGTCGTCTGGTTCGTCTAGTACTAAATCGCCGCTCATAAGTCGCAACATGGGCGCAATTTGTCGGCCTCCGCGCTGGCTTTCGGTTGCGGGGGTCAGGTGGTCAATAGTGCAGACCAACAGCGGCGCCATCAGTAGTTTGCGGACTTCCGAATCGGTCACCGCGCGGCGCAGCAACGGGTGAGCGTCTATATCTCCTTCGTAGGCGACGTGTGCATCTTCCTCGTCCAAGGCTTGCCTTGAGGCGGAGCCGCAGGCTTCTGCCACCGCTTCGTGGTACTCGAACAGCGAACGGCTAGCTGATCCCCCCACGCGGGTAGCCAGCTCGTCATCGTTCAGGCCTATTAGGTCGCGAAAGGCTTTACCGGTTTGCAGCGTCAAGGTGCGCAAGCCCATGGCAAATGCGCAGCGCATGCCTAATAGCGGATCAGCTAGGGCGTACATGATGCGGGCGTTGCCGAGGGTTTTTCCGCAGCCAGTAGAGGCCATATTTACAATGAAGCCACCATGTTGCTGCGTACGTTCGCGCATGCTTTGGGCAAGTTCGGCCGCCTTGTCTTGCCAGCGGTAGCGCTCGCTTTGAGCCCGCTGTCTGAGGCGTTTGTGCTGCACCAGCCTTGGTAAATACTGATCGAAACGCGGTAGAAAGCGCGCAATTTCAGCGCCGTGCTGGGCTACGCCGAGCAAATGCTCATCGAGTGTTTGGTTGGGTCCGCCATCTCGACGGCGGGTATTCGCGAGTAGTGGGTAATTGGGTGTGAGTGCTACTCGCTGGGCAATGTCTGGGTCGGTGTTTTCCAAGCTGGAGTAGTGATGGTCAGCCAGCATTAGGCACAACCGGCTTAGGTGCATCACGAATGGATTGCCCAAAACCGTGGCGCTACTAGGTACTGTTGGTTGACTACTATGCCATGTTAGTAGTCGACGTGCGACACGGCTGGCGCGTTGGCGCCAGGCCTTAGTGGAGATAGGGAGTCCTTCGTCGAAACACCAATAAGCGGTCAAAGTGGAGGGTGTTGCGTTTCGGAAATTGTCTTCGTTCCAATCCGCCTGCACTTGCATAATGAGACCTCGCAACGAAGTCATCTGAAACTGTGGCGGTTGAGGGGGTTGCCCCTGCGAGCGCATCCACGGTGGTTGTGGAAGTCGGTGGTGGGTGGCGACCAGCCAGCCCAAAGCTTGAGCCAATGGCGCAGCAGCAAGCTCTTTAAATGGGGAGAGTGGTATGCCATCAATGCCGTCTCGGTGCAGGTTTTTCAACCAACGAGCATCGTCCTGTGCACTTGGATTGGCCAATCTAGCAAGCCAAATCGCGTCGTCGTCGCTGCCCACAAAGGCTTGGAATAGACGCAGTGAAGACCACTCGTGGCGGATTAGGTTGCGCTCTTGCCGCTTACCTTGTAGGCGCTGCTGAAACGCTTTGGTGGCTTTGCCTAGGTCGTGCAGCAGCCCAGCCAAGTCTGTCAAATCAACGATTAGTTGGCCGTGGCGCCAAGAGTTTTCGTCTTGTTGGCGCAGCACGTTGCGCTTGGTGGTGTTGGTAGGTACGGCACCTCGGATATTAAATTGTCGTTTGTCGCCCACGACCCAAAGTAGCTCTGTTTGGCCCGCGCCGCGAACCCAGTGACAGGCAACGGCGGTATTCTTTCGGGCTGTTTTACGCAACATGCGGTGCAAGGTCTGCAGCCCATCTTGTGTAATTGGGGTCAGCCACGTGCGGTCCCCCCGACGCTCGGCAAATTGGTCTAACAACCGACGGGTTTCTGTCAGTGCCCGCTTATCGCATTGCGACACAAACATGACATTCATGTCGTGCCTCCTGTTGCTATGGTGGTACTGCGTTGAGCGAGCGCCCCAAAAGACTCTGCTGTTGCCTTTAGCGTGTCAATCATGAAGTCCAGTGCTTCGGTCTTGGTCAGGGTGTCTATGCAAGCCTGGCGAAACTCTTGCTCGCTGTGGCCGCTTGCGGCGGATACAAAGGCCTGTGGCAGTACGACCGCGTCTTTGATCAAGTCAGCGACATCGAATACCAACCCGCCGCGCCGGGTCTTGCCGTGAAGCACAGCCAATCCGTGAGGAATGCCCAATACCCACGTGGCAGATGCTGCCAAGCCATAAGCCAGGTAATTGCCATGGTCTAAAAATTTGTTTGCGGTGTCGTTACCAGCGCCCCGCTTGGCCCGCGTGAAGTCCCCGTAATAGGTTGCTTGTGCGGCCAGGCGATAGAGCGACTTGGTCAGCCTGGCTTCTGCAGTCAGCAGAGCCGTAGAGTCGCCAGCCGCAGCGATGTGCGCGCGAGCTATGGCTATTGCTTTGTCTAGCTGCTGCAGGTCAGGTATAAAGCTGAGTTCTTCACGTTTGGAGTTGCGGGTCCAGTTTTCGTGTAATTTCAGTAGTCGAGCTTGCTGGAAGGCTCTGGCGGCGCCTAGACGCAACCCGTCATCGAACCAAAACCGTGCCCAATGCTGCAGGTATTCGGTTGGCCTGTATTCGCTATGGCCTGGTATCCACGTAACCTCAAGTGCGTGCTCTGTGCCCGCCAGTAAAGGTGTTCCCCCACCCCCGCAAAACCCTAACATTACACCAGCCTTTGAAAGCTCGCGAACGGCCGCCTGGGTGACTGATGTGCCGGTACCAAGCAACACCGTTATGGTGTTAGCTATGGGAATATTCCAGTACAAAGATTGTTTGCCTGTTTCGGTGACGTACTCTACCCTTCCGCCGTTTACGAGTACGCGGCAGTACTCAAGGTAATAGAGGTTTGCACGTTTTGAAAGCAGGATTGTTTTGAGATCACCTGCGGGTATGGAGTTCAACTATTCACTCCCTTTTGCAAACTATATTAGAAGCGTATGGTACATCTGACTCAATATACATGTTGTTTATATTTTCGATAAATATTTAGAGAATTCAAACATCCTATAAAAATGTGGCTACTTGTCGCATCCCGGACGATTGCATTGATTCAAAACGGTATCCGCTGTTCATGGCCAGAGAGGTCATGCGGCAGTTGATAGACGATCTGTGCATCACTTCAGCAGTCCACCCGGGGGCCTTGTCATGATGATCGCCCTGCACAAAAACGCACGCACCACGCCGGCCATACGAGCCGAGATTGCGGTAAGCACCTAAAGCGCAGCTACTCTTGCGCAGCGCTTTGGCATTGGTGAATCGACAGTCTACAAGTAGAAGGCTCGTGACACCTTTTACGACGCCTCGCACACCGCACACCGTCTTCAAACTACGCTCACGCTTGCTCAATAATCCATTGTTGTTGAACTGCGTAAAACACTTTTACTGCCCCTGGAGGACTTGTTGGCCGTTACCCGAGAGTTCCTTTGTGCGCAAGCGACGCGCTCGGGTCTTGGCCGGTGTCTTCGTCGCCACGGCGTGGGCAACCTCAACGCACTCAAGCCCAAAGAGCCTACGCAGCCCGACAAAGCCTTCAAAAGCTACGAGCCTGGCTTAATCCACATCGATGTCAAATACCTGCCACAGATGCCCGATGAGACCAGCAGGCGCTATCTGTTTGTCGCTATTGATCGCGCCACACGCTGGGTGTTTGTGCAGATTAAGAGCCACAAGACGGCAGCGGCGGTCCACTCGTTTCTCAATGCCTTGCACAAGGCTTGTCCGATCAAGATGCAGAAAATTCTGACCGACAACGGCAAGGAGTTCACCGACAGGTTGTATGCAAGCCGTGAGCGCCAGGCCACGGGTAACCAAGAGTTTGACCAACTGTGCCAGGCCCTGAGCATTGAACACCGCCTGACCAAGCCACGCACGCCCAGAACGAATGGCATGGTGGAGCGCTTCAATGGGCGCATTGCTGGTGTGCTCACAACTCACCGATTCACCAGCGGTGAAGATTTGGCGCAAACGCTCATGCGTTATGTGGCCTTGTACAACCATCAATTACCCCACTCGGCACCCAAGAGCAAAACCCCGATGAGAGCCATGAAAGACTGGTACGCTTTTCATCCTCATTTGTTCATAAAACGTCCGTACGATCATCCGGGATGCGACACTTAGTCATCCTTTAGTCCCTTATAAATCTCATCGATTTCGTTGCCAGCATCCATCGGTATAAGCATGTCGCGCGACAACGATCTCTTTCTTTCGAGTAAATCGTGCAGTACGCAATCGAAGCTGCCGTGACCGTAGGCCGGGTGTATCGCCCGCGGTAAGTGTACCGTTACCGATTTGGTTTGGCCTATGCGATAAGTCCGGTCAGTACATTGGTCTTCAACAGCTGGGTTCCACCATCTAGACAGGTGGATGACGTGGTTAGCTGCCGTGAGCGTTAGCCCTACACCTGCCGCTTTTGGAGAGAGCAGTAGTAGGTCAAATTGGCCTACTCTTTTGGGGTCTTGAAACTCGCGAACGATATTTGATCGTTCAGCTGCAGACACTGCACCATAAATGCGGTGAGGCTTGTGTCCCATGCTGTAGCGATGTTGCAGGTAGAAGGCCAACCACGCATGCATGGCAATGGACTCAATAAAGATGAGAGCCTTTTCTCCGTTGGCATGCAGCTTGTCCAAGATGGCCATAGTCGCTTTAAGGCGCGCAGACATGTTGACGTACTCGTCGCCGTTTTGTGCCTCTTCAGAGTCTGGGTAGAAGGGGTGCAGCGATATGCCTCGAATTTGATGAAAAGCGGCCATTTTGTCTTCACCAAAGACGGCATTCTTCCCGGTGCGCACCGCTTTTAGGTAGTGCGAAGCTTGTGCCTCGCCCATATCGATATCAACGATTGCTTCCACCTTGGGCGGTAAATCTTTGGCAACGTCCGTTTTCATGCGTCTTAGCATGGGCGCAGACCTGCCATTTGTTCCAACCTGAAGAGATACTTTCAGCTCTTTGAGCTTATCTGGGTTATCGATTGTGTGCTCAGCTACAAAAGTGTTCAAGCTGCCCCAGTTGAGGCCACCGGGCACCAGAGTGTCAAACAGCGTCCATATGTCAGCGAGGCTGTTTTCAATAGGCGTCCCAGTCATGCCAATTTGAAAATCACTGTTCAGCGCTTGCGCCGCATTGGTCATCATTGAGCTTGGGCTTTTAATCTTTTGCATCTCGTCAAACACGATGCAACTAAAGCGCACGCTGGCCAGAGAGAGGTGGTAGTCCCTCATGGTTTCGTAAGTTGTGAGCACCCAGTCGGCGTGACGAATTTCGTCGGTATCCAGTGTTTGCTTTCCAGTAATGACATCATTTGATGTTGCACCTGCGGTTCGAAGCCGCTTGATGTTGCCCGCATACAAGAGTAGGGGAGTAGGAAGACTACCTTCGCTGATATGCAACTTTGCTTCCTGTTCCCAGTTACCCAACAGGCTAGTCGGGGCAACGATAAGGACAGGCTGCTTTGGCATCTCAAGTGAGGCGCGCTGGGCCCTTAGCCACAACATGAAAGCTAAAACCTGAAACGTTTTGCCTAAGCCCATATCGTCAGCCAGCAAGACGCCAGGAAAACCTTCGCACCAGCATTTTTGTAACCAGTGAATGCCATCCACTTGGTGCGGTTTGGGCGTGCTGATAAGGGCTGGGTGGAGGTCTAAAGGTTGGGACTGGCAACGCTGCGCAAACGTAACTGTAAAAGACTCGTCGAGAAAGTTGTTTTGTACTTGGAGAATACTTTTCCCGTTACCTTTGGGTTCAGTGGGTACAGTCCCCCCTGGTGGTGGTGGTGGTGGTGCGGGCAACGGTTCAGGCTCAGGCTCATCGTCTGGTTTAACTTCTTGTTCGCCAATGGCTTTGAGTATCGCGTTGAGAGCTTCAAGGACCTCAAGCGTGGCTGGCAACGGGTCTTGAGTGTCGTCAATGAGCACAGTAGATGGCCCGTTCACGGCAGCGTCCGCAACAGCTTGGGTAACTTCCTTGATCTTGTTTTCGGGTAGCTTGAATGTTTTTGTGCCAATCTTCAGGCCAAAGCTCTCAGGCAACCAAGAGTTAGCCTGCCGTTGAATGAACGGGAAAACAGGGGGCTGCCACAAACCAATTTCAGTCACCCGTTCGGAAAAGCTTGCGGTCTCAATAAAGCTAGCTGAGACAAGCTCATCAGCCACTTCGTCAGTAAAACCGAGGTCTTGGAGGTGCTGCTTGATAAAGCTTTGAGGGCTTTTGACGAAGCGGGCTCTGTCTTCTGCGGGTAGCTTTTGAGCGTCGCGAATGACCCTAATGGCTTCCCGAAGGCTTGGGTCAATAAAAACGTATTGGTTGCGGCCAAGGACATATGTTGGCTTTGTGTGCTCTGTGGCTTTGAACTCACGCGCAAAGGCTTCCTTCAAGTCTTCGGGTATCGCAGATATTGCGTCAAGGCCGTCGACGCTTGAGTCATCATCAGTTGCGCTACTCATACCCCTGCGTTGAAACAGTGCCGGGCTGAAGTCAACACCGGATGCGGACACGGTAACGTCAAGCGATACGGTGCTGGCATGCATTAGATTTAGAGAGCCGAGTTGCTTGTCCACGTCGACTTGTATGCCTAGTAGGCTTTCAAGCTTTAGCTTCAGCACCGAACTCAGTGCTAGGCGACCATCTAAAGATTCGCCATCCCATTCGTTGAAGCGGTCGCAAATCTCTAAAACAGAATACAACGACGCGGGTAGGCGGTACTCAGAAGCTCCGTCGCTGATGATTGCTCCGGTTTCTTGAAGTGTGATTCGAATTCCAGACGCTTTGTGCCAGGTCGGAGATACGTGAGTTGTGGCGTCCAGCAGCGGCCCATTGAGAGACAACCTAAGCATGTAAGGCACTGTTGCGGGTAACCCTAGCGACTTGGCCTGAGCATCGGTAAGGCCTGCAACAGCATGGTGCGAAATGAAGTAGCCCGAATCGTCTGCAAGGCGGCAGGTGCTGTCACTGCTGGCGTCGCTAAGTCCATCCAGGTAGGCGAGCCCCGAGATTGCGTGCAGCTCTTCGCTGGATAACCATTCAGCTTGCTTGACTGGATTTGCCTGTTGGCGTTTGAAGAAGCCCTTTATGGTTTCAATCAGCCGCAGCTCTACGCCATTGGCAACCAGCGTGTATTGGAATTGTTTGGATTTCATCGAGATTTAAAGTTGATGCCTCGGCAGTTGAAGCACTTTCCAGAAGAATTTACGCCGTTACCTGCGTCGCTGTTGCCACAGCTGATGCAGGCGCCGCTTTTCTTGGGGGTGGCCGCAGGTGGTGTCTTTCGTGCTGTTAGGCCAATTCTTCGCTTCACAATATGTGTGGCTTTATCTTGCCATCCGTTGTGGTGTATCACGGTATCTTGGGCCAGATTGTCGAGCCTTATTTGGCTTGCCTCGTAAAGCTTCTCGTACATTTTGGGTGCTTTCCGATTTGTCTCTGTGTTGTAGAAACGTAGCGTTCCAGAGTGTGTCCACTCTGAGACGATCCAATCGCCGATTCGCATCAAGATCATTGATTGCAGGGAGTTAATCTCGCTGCGTTGGAGGAGACCATATTCGTTTGATGATTTCAATTCGCCAGAATCTATTAGCCGTTTAGCTACTTCGTCCGCGCGCGGTCCAAGCGCTACCCACGCCTCTGAAATATGACCACCGTCAATGTAAGTGCTCCAGTAGGCATGCCGCTCTTTCCACTGGTGTGTGTCGTTGCTGCTGTTCACAATTTGAAGTAGCAGATCAAAGGAGTTTTGCGTAAGCCAGCGTTTCAGTGTGCGTTGAATTTCCTCATCCACACCGTGCCATTTTCCGGGTTTTGTGCGGGGGTCTTCGAAGAGGTCAATCAGTGTGCTGAGCACCTGTTTTTTGACACTGTCGGTCGGGTCGCGCTTGATAAATGGCGTTATAAGTGCTGTGGTGTAGTCGGCAATGCTTTTGTCGAATAGCCATTTTTTACTCTTTGGATCGTGGGTCCAATCGAGAAAGCGGGCTAGGTCATGAGGTTCAAAGCCTTTTGACATCGACCTACAGACATGACGGAAGACAAGCCGAGTAAATCCTGAGCTTTCTAAAACGCCCCTGAGGCCTGCATCCTGAAGTACTTGCCTTGGGTTGGATGTATCAGCGGCTGTAAGGCGCTGCGCTAGTGATACCCCCACTGGCTTGCTTAGAAGCTGATAGCTAGCCACACGTCTTGCCCATTTGTCTGGCAGCGCCTTGATGTTCCTCAACAAGTAGTTACGAAGCAGTTCTGACAGGAGACTTTTTTCTGTGACTAGCCGCAGGTAACCTATTAACAAGCAGCGGTTGAATGTGGCGCTGCCACTGCTTTCTATAAGGATGAGAAGCTGTTCAACGAGTTGAATGCCTTTTGGAATATCTGCAAGGGCAGGTAGACCTCCCGTTGCTATGAGCTTTGTAACTTTTCTGTCCGGTAGTTGTCCTTTTGTCAGGGCTGCAACGGTTGTTTCAATTAGCTCCGGCGTGGGCTCTATTGCTTTTAGCTCCATACCATCCGCCTGCCCACGCAGTCGTTTGTGAGCTTGTTTTAGTTTTTGCGATTCGAACAGTCGAACCTTGAGCATTGTTGGCTCATACCGTCGCAACATGTTAGCTAAGCTCATTTGGTTGCCACCGCATAAGTTTGCTGCAGTTCTTTTAGGTCGTCTTGTGACTTAGGTACATGCATGACGAAACGTATGTCGATTCGTCTGTTGTCTTCACGCCCTTGTGTTGTCAAATTTGACGCTATGGGGCGCTGTTCGCCGTATGCCGCCACGCTGAGCGCTTGTTGATTTGCTGGGTTACGAAAAGACACTAAGTCTGGCCTGAACGCAACAGCTTGTTGGTAGGTTTTAGTCGCTCTGCGAGAGCTCAGCTCTAGGTTTGATTTCGACCCATCAGCTAACACCGCCTTGACCGGTATGTCGTCAGTGTGGCCTTCTATAAAAAGTGCTTCTATAAATACCGCATCGGGATTACAAGGCTTGCCGACGCCCGTTTCGTTGTTGTTAGTGGTAAAGCAGCGCGTTTGATTTGCGAGCACGCTGGCTATAGCATTTACTTTCTCAACTGCACCAGGCACGCTTTGAAGGTCGGACTGGCCAGAGGCAAACAGCCCTTTTCCTGAAATCGTGACAACACCTCGCTGGACAGACTTTGCGTCAACGCTGTTAGCCTTCAATTGCTGAATAACTTTTTTGACTAAATCATCTCGCACCGTGTTGCCAGCAGTGATGTATGTTTCAAGAGGGTTGGGACGCCTAAGTTTTTTCAGCTCTGCCTCTAGCTTGATATTTTTATCAACAACGACCTGATGCACAGGCTTTGGAATCGAGTCGCTGCTGTTAATTTGGAAGGCAAAGTACGCGATCATGATCACGAAGATGAACAATATGCCAACCATCATGTCCGTCATGGACGCAAAGTAGTCTGTCCCTGAGTCTTCTTGCTTCATGACTTATTTGCGCTTGTCATTGAAATCTTCCAAGCCCTCAGACAGCTCCTGTACGATGCTCCCCAGATTTTCTAGCGACTCGCCGACCTTATCGTTAGCATCAGTTTGGAACTGGCTGAGAACAGCCAAAGACGCTTCAAGGTTGCTTGTGATTTGTACAAATGCATTTTCAAGCTGCTTATCCGCCCCTTGAAAGTGTCCAACATGGCGCTCCCACAACGTTTTGAGCTCCATCAACGAGTCTGCTGTGGATCGTGAAGCTTGTTCAACTTGAGACCCTATTAATTTGTTGGTATCTCCGATAGTTGTTGATGCGCTTTCAATTGCTACTGCCGCAGCTTTTAACGTTTGCACTGTGTTGGCCAGCGGCTCGGTCGATACGCGAACATCCGTTGCTGCCTTTGAGAATGCTGAACCTGCTTCAAAAATACTGGAGCCAGCTTGCTCCAGGCCTTGACGATGCCTTGAGAGCTCGGAGTTGGTGCTGCCAAGATTTTTGTTAACTAGAGCAGTTTCATCTTTCCATGCGCCCAGGGCGTTCGTTACTGGCTCTACTGCCTGTGCTATCGCCGCCGTAACTTCGACAAGGCTCTTGTTAACCGCTTCAGAGGTCGTCTTAGCGTGTTGCGCCGCGTCAGCAGAGATTTTGTCAGCTAATGCTGTTGTGGTGCTTTTTGTCGATGCCAGCACTGCCTGAATTGCATCCTCAATCCCTTTTGCGAGCTGAGACATGCTTTCGCGACCAGCATCACCCATCCGCTTATCTGCGTCACTAGCAGCTGTTTGAAATTGGGAGATTAGGTGCGATATTGCGTTAGTCGATTGATCTTGCTGATCTTGCATCTGCTTCACAAGAGTGGCAATTTGACTGGATGCAGCCTCGGCACTCGTGCCTATAGACCCTTTAAATGTCTCTGACGTTTCCCTCATTGCAACAAGAGACTCTTGGAGGCTAGACCTCATATTAGCGTTACCAGACTCCATCGCCTTGGCAGTGGACTGCAGTGTTGCTGCAAGTCCTACCAATTGGTTTGTGACTGCCGTCATTGAGGCATCACTAGCGCCCTTAAGCTGTTCACTGAATTTACTAACCATGTCTGCCACTGTGTTATCGCTCCCTTGTGCCATGCGATTCGTGACATCCTCGAAGTGCTGCTGCATTGGCTTAAGTGCATCCTGAAACTCTTTGCCCATGAGCGTTGGTATTTTTTCAATCGAATCCTTAAGTTGGTTGCCAAGAGCCAAAGTGATCTCAGTTCCCATTTCTTCCAACCGTGCTGTTTGACGTTGGGAGTGACCGTATTGATCAGCGAGAATTCGTTCTTGGCTGGCGAAGCTCAGGCTGTTTTCAAGCAACTCATTGAAGGCCTCTAAATCCTCTTCAATTTTCTGTTTGATTTTGTTCTCATGCATTGACTGCCCAAGAGCGCCAAGCAGTCCGCCGATAGAAGCCAAAAATTTGGCGCCAGCAGTAGATAGAAGGCCAGCCATAGCACCAGTAATTACAGTCGTATCGGAACTGGTGAAAGCTCCTGAGGCTTTGGTTAGAGCGGCCACCAAGCCAAGGAATGTCAAAAGTAATCCAAAGCCAATCAGTCTGTCACTAGTCATGAAGGGTTTGACTGTGCGCATGGCCACTTGGATGTTGAAGAATGTTTGTGGCCGCTGTGTATTCCTGAAGACCCTGTAGGCGGGGTCGTCTATTTCCCTTAGAGGGGGTATCAGTGTTTCCTCAAATTCGTTCCAAGCATGTTTGAAAACGCCAAGTTGCTTTATTTTGATACCAATTTCTGTGAATCGGCCTGTGAAGTCCTGTTCGTCTTTGACCAGTTTGAGGGTGTTTATTGCCTCACCAATTTGACCTCGTATCAATGTTGCCCGAACACTCACTATTACTATCGAGTAAGCGGCCAACATAATAAGCGTCACAAAGGCTAGGAAACCGTAGGACAGGTGTGTGAAATACTCAAGAATTCTCGGTAATGCGCTGCCAACAGCTAGGTCGAGTGAGTTCATTTGTGTTCTCGTATACGTTTGATAGGAATATTAAGCCATAGCCGCCAAACCTAGCCGCTTGTTATTTCAACAGGTCTATCGCCGCGTTCACATCAACCGTACCCGTCACCGCCCACACCCCAGCCGGAAACACGTTTGACACCACACGTGGAGGCAAATCCACTTCAAACTGGTCTGCCGTGCTGTACAGCCCCATGACACAGAGCACCACTAGTGGCGCGGCTAGTAGTAGGTAGCGCTTGCCGCGTGTGCGCAGTACAAACCGAGCGGTAGCGATGGTTGCTACTGTGTACAGCACTGCTTCAATAGCAGTGGGCCACCAACTTGTGTAGACCCAGTTTAGGGCGTAAAACAGCCACAAGAGCGCTAGGCCTGCGCCCAGCTGGTTAGCCAGCAGCAGTCCAGCACCCACAAGAGCATGCAAACGCCAGCTGGGTGTTTGTTTGAGTAGCAGCTCAATGGCGATCCACGCTGCAGCCCATGCCAGCATGGTGGCTATACCTTCAGCGACACCTCTCATATAGATAGCAAGGTCGGATGTGTGCGTATTGGTAATGAAGCTTTGAAAGCTGAGTACCAGCCACCACGCTGCTATGACTAAAAAGGTCCACGCAAGGTGTGGCGTGCGCGTGTTTGTATCTTTAGTGGCGGCAGCCAATGCGCCTTTGTCGCCGTAGATGTCGTAGGGGTAGCTCATGGCTTGTCCTCGCGTTGTACGTTGGCCAGCAGGTGCTTGAGCACGCGTTTGGTGTCATCCATCTTGAAGCCTATGAAGTAGCTCGACACGATAAGCCCGCTTGAGCGGCTTGGGCTTTCTACAAACAAGAACCAGTAATCACCCAGGCCAGGCAGTGCGTCTATGCTGCGCGCGCAGGTGTGAAACATGCCCTTGATGTTGGGCTGCAGCTGCACGCGGTGTTGTTTGCATTGCCAGTGTGACTTGCCATCTGATTTCTCGCCGGTGTAGTCAAAGCGGCTGTTGACGTCAAAATCCAATGCCGCCGCAATTTGCGCTGCACTCAGCTCTTCACTAAAAACGATGCGTTGGTCTATTGAGATATTGCCCACGCGGGTGTCTGAGTTGACGTACACGTCGCTGCTCAGCTTGCAGCGTTTGCCCAGCACTTTGTAGCGTTTGTCGGCGTCGTCTGTCAATACGCCTGAGCACTTGCTGTTGTCGCCAAACTCATCTGGCAGGCTGTAGCCCAAGCTTTTTATGACCCCAGGCGGCTCGGCAGTTGCTTTGTCAGCCACCCAGCTTGAGAAGTCTCCTGTTTGGGTGACCACCATGGCTTGGAGTTCAACGGCAGTGGGCGAGCGGTAGCCCGTCTCGCGGTCCAGCATGTTGCCGATGTTGACCGAAGCCGACAAAAAGCCCACCAGTTGGTCGCCGCGCATGCTAGCGGTGTTCACGCCTATGACTTCGCCTTGCTCGTTCACCGCCGGGCCACCGCTCATTCCGCCGTTGATAGCCCCTGTGAAGTGCAGCATGGGTATGGCAGAGTTCAGCACAACGCCGTTGAAAATACCACTCACCACGGTTTGCCCCATACCGCCAGGGTTGCCCAGCGCATACCCTCGCACGCCTTGGCGCGGCCACTTGGGCTGTAGTTTGAGAGGTGGGCCAATGTCTACCTCTGTCTTGAGCAAGGCAATGTCTGCCACCACGTCGATCATCACAACAGTGGCGCTGATGATGTCCGCGTCTGCTGTTTCAAGACTGAGCGTGTACTTGTTGGGCTCTAGCACCACGTCTGACACAACGTGGTAGCTGGTAATGAGGTGGCGCTTGTCGATTACGGCAAAGCCCGTGCCTTGGCCAACAAGGGCGTCACCGGCTGCGGTTTTTACTTCAACGGTTACCAGCGAGCCCTCAAGCTTGCGCATGGTTTGCTCGGCGTTGTTGGCTAAGGCCGGAGCGCACAGTACATAAAGCGCAGCAGCAAGCAGCAGTGCCATGGCGCGCTGCGGGGTGGCTAGTTGGCGCATCACAAGTACTTCCCCAGCGTTTCGTGAAGGGTTTTCTTCATGGTGTTTCTCAGTGCTGCGGGTGCCAACACCTCAACGCCCGAGCCGTAGCGCAGCAAGTCGGCAATGAGCTCTCGCTCGTCAGAGTAAGGCACCTCTAGTTGGTAGCTGCCGTCAGCGCGCAGTTGGCCAACTTGTTCGGGGTGCCATTCTTCACTTTGCACCCAACGTGCGCGCTCTGCGCTAAACCACAGCACAGCGTGCTGCAAGTGTTTGCCAGAGTAGATGCCGTAGCCCCCGCCTAGCTCGGCGTTTACAGCTGCTTCGTCCATGTCTTTGGCCGTGGTGTCTACCAAGGCCACTTGTTCAATGGCGTCGATAGAAAAGCGGCGCAGGCCGTCTCGCATGTGGCACCACGCATTCACATACCAATTGCCTCGGTACAACGCGATGTCTATGGGCGATATCTCGCGGCTGCTGAGCTCACCCGTGCTGCGGTTGAAGTGTTGCAGGCTCAAGCGCTTGCGGTCAAAGGTGGCGTGCGCAACGGTTTCAAACACCTTGGCGTTGAGCTGGCGCTTGCCCGCGTACATGAGCTTGATGCGTTTATCCAGCTCGCCGGTTGACAAGCCTTGTTTGTCTAGCAGCTCTTGCAGCTTGCGCTCAAGCGGCGCCAATTGCGGGCCCATGAGTGACGGTGCCAGTTGCGACAGCATCTTTTGAATGGTGGCCAGCGCAATGATCTCGTCTCGCTGTAACCAAAACCCGGGTAGCTCAAACCTGGCGTTGTTGCCTGTGGTGTTGAGCTTGTAGAAACCTGAGTCGCGGTCAAACTCAATGGGCACGCTCATTTGGTCGCGCAGCTTGGCAATGTCTCGCTTAAAGGTAGCCAGCGACACCTCCACCGCCGCCATCAGCCGCTCACGGCTGGCCCCACGGCCGTTGGCCAGAAGGGCTTGGTACTTGTACAGGCGTATGGATTCGCTCATAGGTGGGCGGTGGCTAGTGGATGGCTGCTATTTGTTGAACAACCAAACGATAGGCTCAATCAGGCTCAGCTGGTGAGCTAGACATACTGATCGTTTGTACATGTATATTGCATGAACAGCGGTGCGCCAAGGCTCACGCCGTGCGCTTTGCTGTTTTTAAGCTGGTGAGCCCAACACGGCCAGAGCTAATATGAAAACATCATTGCTCTCCATCTCAAGTTGCCACAAGCCCAAAGCTATCGATCCAGAGGCAGGCGAACAGTTACTTTTTAAGGCCTTGGCCCAGTTCGGCGGCGAAGCCAAGCGAGCCTACCCTGAGCACAAATGGATTGAGCTCCTGTCCCAGCTAGACGATGGCGACGAGGCGGTGCTGTTCGAAACCAGCTGTATTGGCACGCTGCTGCGACGCGGTTTGGCTAGAGCGCGCGGTGGTGAGGTGGTAGAAGTGTTGATGCTGCCTTGATTCAACTTTTGACATTGTTTTAGAGGACTAAACGCTATGACAGACAAATTTATTTACGACGTGCGCAGCAGTGAGTTGTTTGCACCAGACGGCAGTTTCTTAAAAACCGTGTTGTGCCCAAAGGCTAAACAGTGGGACCAGCTGCTACCCGACGACACAAGTGACAAAAGTCGAGTGTGTGTATCTTGCGGTGATAGGGTGCTGAATTTAGATGTGATGGGTACGGCGGAGGTGATGACAGCCTTTGCCGATAATCGCTCGCAAGGCGGCCCTTGCATTTTTGCTAGCGCTGCGGCCAAGCGTGTCGTGTTTATTGGCGAGCCAAAGAACTTACAGTCGCACTTTTCGAGGACAAATGAGCTGACCTCTAAGATGTCTGTCGTTCGGACTGTCAGGACTCGCCGTGAAATCAAAGCCGCAGTCGCTTTCAATTTTTGGCCAGACGTTCGCTTGGTCGGCCATGGTCAATACCGTATCCAGTCAAAAATACGCGTTGATCAAGACCCACACACCGGTGATATTGATTTTGCTGGAGACTACCGGCATGAGCCTCTAAAGGTGGAAAATTCATCACATGGTGCCTATGAGTACGTCGAGTCAATCCCTTTCACTGAGTACTATCCTCATCATCAAAGTTCGCCAATTGCGGCCTACTTGATCCCAAAAAATATGCTGAACGGTACGGAGGTCATTGTGGCAGACCCGATAGAAGACCATGTTGGTGAGAGATGGAGCCAAGGGCAAACTTACAAGGCCACGTTTGTACCAGGCGTGATAGAAGATAGGCGAGTGATCCTCAAGCCTCAAGCGATAGAAGCTTGTATGATTATTGGTTAGGCCACGCTCAGCCTGTGTCACACATCGCAAGTAAGGCATTCAAGATAGCAATGCGAAAAACGGATAAACCGACGATTTACTATCTTCCTGGCCGTGGTGGCCAGCTCGGTGTTGGTCTTGGCCAAGCGTTGATGGATCGTGGCTACGGCGTTACAGGGCGCGAGGTTCGGGGTGACTTTGCCAGCTGGGATTTCAGTGAGCAGGTGGCGTGTGTGGCTGACGATGTAGGTAAGCACTTTTGGCGGGCTGATGCGTTGGTAATCGCCAATTCGTTTGGTGCTTATTTGCTGTTGCACGCGTTGGCGGGCAAGGTGGCGTTTCCTGGGCGTGTGTTGATCTTGTCGCCCATCGTTGGGGAGTCGTTTGACGCGGTGTCAGGTCAAAGCTTTGTGCCGCCTAGGGCTGGTGACTTGCACAAGCTGTCGCGTGCTGGCGCTTATCCGAGACCTAATGCGTGTGAAATACATGTGGGCAAAGATGACTGGCAGAGCAACCCAGCAAGTGTGTGTCTGTTTGCGCAGCCCTTAGATATACCGGTTGAGGTGCTGAAGGGGCAGGGGCATATGCTTGATAAAGCTTATGTGGCTGGGGTATTGGATGCGTGGTTGGCAGACCGTCCCTAAGTGTCTAAGGGTTTGACAAACCATTGATCATCTTGGAACTCAGAGCGCAATAGGCCTTTCTTCTCTCTCTTCAAGTCTTGCCCCCTGCCTATGCTGGCAAATTCACTTCGACGCGGTGGCTTCTACTTCTCAGTGTCCAATAGGCGGGTTTCGCCCTGCTCTGGAGGCTGGTTGCGGTCCTTTGCAAGTCGTATTTCAACTTGCTCCAAAAAAGCGGATGGTTTTTTATTTAACGCCAGACACAATCTAAATAGCGTGCCAATCGTTGCTTGGCTTTGACCTAACTCGATAAGGCTTACGAAATTTCTCTGGACACCGGAGTCCAGAGCTAATTGTTCTTGGGACAGACCATTCGCCTTTCTCAGGCCCCTCAAAGTCTCGCCAAAAGCTCGTTTTACGTCTTGATTTTCTTTGCCCAACATATAGGGCAACTGTTGCTTTTATGCTAACCTTTGTCTTCCCTGTATATAGGGAATTTACATGGTGTGAGTATGTCTATTTTTTTATTGGCAAGGTCCATCCCTGAGGAGTCATGAATGACCCAAGTTATCAGAAATACTGCTGTTTTGGCTTTAACGGTTTTAGTAGCCTCAGGCTGTGCGATCTCTCCAAACGAGATTTTTTCAACCTCGTCGAAAACTCTATGTGACGTTTATGCGGCACCCTTGGCACCCAACTATTTGGACCCAGCCATCAAATCGGAGTTGCAGAAGCGTGGGCATGCAGGGTGCACGGACCCCGCCTTGATTGCTGCTCGTCAAGCCACATCTATGCAAATGTTCATGATGGGCAGTCAGCTTATGCAGGCCGGTCAGCCTCGCGTCCTTGCCCCACCTGTTGCAGCGCCTTCAATGCTCCCACGCACTCAAAACTGTGTAAGCCGTGTGCAGGGCAACCAGCTCATCACGAGTTGTAACTGATGTTTAAAGAGCTGCCTGTGCGTTGCTTAGGCTTCGCAGCCTTCTTTGCGATGGCAACATTCTTAGCGTTACCCGCCACGGCTGCGGGTGCTAGCAAGAATTATCGCGAAATTTCACGGACCTTATCGGCTGCCGCCAATAAGCAGTGTGGGCAATATGACGCTGATTTAGACGGCAGGCGTGTCGGTGCCGATAAAAAATTTTCTGGCAGCCTGTCGATAGAGCTTCTTCTTGAAGGACCATTCGATTGGTACCGCGCAGATGTTTTTGTTGGAAGTATGAGGGATAGTGTTTTCTACAACACAGAAAGCAAAAGTATTGTTTGCGGCAAAAAAAATTGGGATGCCGTTGGCGGTACAGGCAATATGCAGTTTGTCGCAATCAAAGACATCACTCATGAAGGAGTGGCGACGGCGCAACGCGGCTCGCCAGTGGATACTAGGCCGATTTTGGGCAGTCAGAGACCTATAGCGTTGATGTGGGAGGGGTACTCAAGGTTGATTTCTGGAACAATCAATCTGGAGCAGGGTGCTAGAGGAGGGGCAATGCGCGCCATTCTTCCGAATAATGACGGGGTATGTGACGGAACCTACACCTTCACATCTAGGTCTACTGGAACTTGGGGCGTCGAGTGTACTAACCAACTTTCTGCAAAAGGGACCTTCGAGGCATATGGAGCCAACAAGGGGTCTTCGGGTGTTGGGCGAGACCTGCTTGGCCGTTCTGTGACTTATACGATCGGCGGCAATTAATTTAAGCGCGTTGCCTTGTGCGTTTGTTGGGCTTTTTGATGGGCTAGATGATGGGTAAATAAATAATGTTATTTATTTCATGGGTGTTCAGGCGGACACCTCTGTCAACACGTCCCAACTCAGCTGATAGGTGCTTCAAGAGGATGTGAGCTTTAACAACATAGGCTGATAACGACAGACGTTTATCTTGATCAGACGTTTCCATCTCAGGCTTAATGTCAACCTTGACTGCTACCTCTTTTTCTATCTCCTCAGCTTCCGCCTCTAACTGCCACTCGTCATAGCCAGCATCTCTCAACGCCTTCAGTATTGGTGGTGAACCTGGGTTGAGCAGTGTTTGGAAGATGAAGGCTGATATTGGCTTCTGAATTGTTATGAGGTCAGTCGGAGAGACAAGGGTCTCATCAATGCCTGTTTGCCAAAATGCCTCATCAACGATGACTAGCTTGGGCTTCCTCATGCGCCCCTTGGTGTTGAGGAACAGATGGTTGTGCGCCATCACCTTCACATCGCTAAGTTCCTCGTTGAAGTCGGGGAATGTTGCATCCAAAGCCTCTTCAAACTTCTTATGTCCGAACTGCCTCTGATACCCGCAAGAGTCATAAAACTTGCAATTTTTCTTACCGCTTTTGCATAGGGTGGTTGACACGGGCAAGCCGAGCTTGGCAACTTGCTTTGCTAGTGGCGCTTTTTTGCACA
>Ga0209390_10003156_pt1 | contig 27192 bp, 24 predicted proteins | sample BON01_FD_187212 | JGI IMG/M metagenome (GOLD analysis project Ga0209390, IMG submission 187212) | Freshwater microbial communities from Lake Bonney liftoff mats and glacier meltwater in Antarctica - BON-01 (SPAdes) (version 2) | ecosystem: Environmental > Aquatic > Freshwater > Ice > Glacier...
ACGCTATCCTTGCATTCATGCGCGAAACCATCCCGCAAGAATGGAAAGCCTTCCGCGACAGGGTCTCAGACAACTTCCGCGTCATAAACCACGAGAAGTTTCGGGTTTTGGAGTAGCGGCGATATAATAAAATCAAATCATAATCGTACAGTTTTGCAAGATCGATCCCTTCCTCGCCCAGATCCGTGCAAAACACGTTTAAATTGGCATGGGTCAACATCAATTCAATACTGCGCGATGTTGTAGGATCGTCTTCAACCAAAAGAATTCGCATATACTCACTCCGCATCTATCTGCCATTCATTAACCACCTTGCAGCCCAATGGTTAATTGGAAGTTACTGTGGACAAGACAAACACGAATACAATCTAAAGTTGTCTGTATTTTTGCAATGCGGTAACTTTTAAAGCATTTTCGCCATGCGATTCAACCGCAGCGCGCCACAAAGAAAATTCTTCCTCTGACAAGGAATACCTTTGCAGCGCCTCTGATTCGACAATTAAACCATGAATCACAGCCTTGACGACAATCGCTTTGCGGCTGGCGACCCATCGCCGCGTATCAGCCGGGGGCAAATCCGCCCGGCTCAATACTGTTCCATCCGGCAAGGTTACCTGCCGCGGCCCGTCAACTTTCTTAAGATACATCCCACAACCCTCTTTGCTTAAGGTACTTTGTGGCATCAGACTTAACCAAGCGTGAAACGTGGGGTTGAGAGTGTGTTGCATTTTCCTATATTGCGATACATCAGCGAAAAGGCGGAACAATGTCCCTTGATCACCCGATGAATTCCCTAGGCTTTGCCAAGCCCCCTGCCGAGACACGCGTTGTGGTCGCGATGTCGGGCGGGGTTGATAGCTCGGCCGTGGCGGCGCAATTGGCGTCCGAAGGCTATGACGTCGTGGGCGTGACCTTGCAGCTCTATGATCATGGGGCGGCGCTGGCGAAAAAGGGCGCGTGCTGCGCGGGGCGCGATATTCATGATGCCCGCCGCGTGGCCGAAGTTATGGACTTTCCGCATTATGTACTGGACTATGAAAACACCTTCCGAGAAGCCGTGATTGATGAGTTTGCCGATGCTTATCTGGCCGGGGCGACGCCGGTGCCATGTATTCGCTGCAATGAACGGGTCAAGTTCAAAGATCTGTTGAACACCGCTCGTGATCTGGATGCAGATTGCATGGCCACGGGTCATTATATTCAGCGCAAGGATGGGACTGCGGGGCCAGAGCTTCATATGGCAGCCGATGCGGCGCGTGATCAGAGCTATTTCTTGTTTTCCACCACGGCCGAACAATTGGCTTACTTGCGGTTCCCGCTGGGGCATTTGGAAAGCAAAGCCGAAACGAGGGCTTTGGCCGCTAAATTCGGGTTGGCAGTGTCGGACAAGCCTGACAGTCAGGATATCTGCTTCGTTCCCAACGGAAACTATGCTGCCGTGATTGAAAAGTTGCGCCCCGGCTCGGCCGATCCGGGCGATATTGTCGACTTGGAAGGCCATGTTCTGGGGCAGCATCGCGGGGTCATTCATTATACGATTGGCCAGCGGCGCGGGCTTGGGATTGGAGGGTTGGAAGACCCGCTTTATGTGGTGAAATTGGATGCCGATTTGAAGCGGGTTGTGGTGGGGCCGAAAGAGGCGCTCTCAACCCGGATCGTGCCGCTGCGTGAGATTAATTGGCTGGGGGATGCCCCGATGAACAGCCGCATAGAATGGCCATTGATGGTCAAAGTCCGGTCTACCCGGCCGCCGCGTGAGGCGATTTTGCGGCCCATTTCTGCGACCGAGGCGGAGGTAGAACTGCTGAGCCCGGAAGAAGGGGTTTCGCCGGGTCAGGCTTGTGTTTTTTATGAGCCGACGGGGAGCCGTGTTTTGGGGGGCGGTTGGATATGGCGCGGAAAATAGCCGCGAATCCGCAGCGGAATCGCGCGCGGACGTTTTTATAATGCTTTGATATTAATTGATAAAGCGTTTTTAATTAACGTTTTGGTAATACTTGCCGCAGCGCGCTTGAAAACAAAGCTGTGATGGATATTTGTGAACAGATGAAACGGCAGAGAGCTTGCTGCTTGGGCAGTGGATGAGTGTCGCTTTTGCGGGCGTCAAAGCTGGGCAAGCACCGAATGTGCGGCGCGCAGGGCGGGTGGGGTGGCACCGCGGCCCAAGCGGTCCATCGTCAGGTCCATTGCTGCCTGCTGGGCGGCGCGCGCGGGGCCGGGTTGCATCAGCGCCAGAACGGCGAGGGCGATGTTTTCTGCCTTGCACGCAGGCCCTAAAAATTCCGGGACGGTGCGCGAATTGGCGACCAGATTGACCAGCGTTACAGTGTCCACAAGAGCCATGCGGCGCATCAGCCACAGGGTTAGCGGGTTCATCCGGTAGGCGATGACCATTGGGCAAGCATTTGCGGCCAGCTCCAAAGACACCGTGCCAGAGGCGGCGATTGCCACGGTCGCATTGGCAAAGGCCGCGCGCTTTTCCGTATCATTTTCAATGATTTGCGGCTGAATGGGCCAGTCTTTGCACAGGTCGCGCACCAAATCCACCACGCCGCGCACCGTGGGCAAGGCCACGCGCGCATTAGGATACTGCGCTTTGACTTGCGCCAAGGTTTCGCCGATTACCGGGGCAAGGCGGGCAACCTCACCCCGGCGCGATCCGGGCAGGGTTAGAATAAGCGGGCTGTCTTGCGGCGTTTTGGCTGCCAGCGGTTCAGACACAACCGGGTGGCCGACAAAATCGCAGGTCATGCCTGCGGCGGTCATCAAGGGCGGTTCAAACGGCAGCAAGGCCAGCACATGATCAATGTACAGCGCCATTTTGGCAGCGCGACCGGGACGCCATGCCCAAACCGAAGGGGCGACATAATGGATGGTTTTCAGGGCGGGATTGGCAGATTTCACCAGTTTTGCCACGCGCAGGCAAAAATCCGGGCTGTCGATGGTAATTAATGCCGCCGAGTTTTCCGCCAGCGTCGCGGCGGCGGTTTGCGCGATTCGGCGTTTGAGGTGGCGGTATTTGGGCAAAACTTCCGCGATGCCCATGATCGACAGCTCTTCCATCGCAAACAGCGAGGTCAGGCCTTGGGCCTGCATCAAAGGCCCGCCGATACCATGAAATTGCAAATTGGGCTGCAAGGTTTTCAAGGCCGCCATGAGGGCCGCACCAAGCCTGTCGCCCGAAGGCTCCCCTGCGATCAGGGTTAGTTTCATGATGGATCGGGGCTGCGCGACCATAAAAAGAGGCCAAGCGCTGCGGCGCGGTTAATCATTTCGGCTTGGTCAAGCAAGATCACTTGACCTGCCTGAAAGGCAATGCCGCCAAGCCCTGCTTTTTGAACCATTTCAAGGGTTTGCAAGCCAATTGTCGGCAGATCAATGCGCAAATCTTGGCCCGGTTTTGGCGCCTTGTAAAACAGCCCTTTGGTGGTTTTGGGCCGCAGATTTTGAGGGATAAGCGCGGTTTGGGCCAGCATCGCATCGGTGCCAGTGATGGTTTCCACGGCCAGACAAAGGCCTGCTTGCACCACCGCACCCTGCCCCACATCAACCCGCCCCAAGGCATCCACAATTGCAGCGGCGCGCGCGGCGTCTGCCACATCTTGGGTGCTGGTTTGGCCTGCAAGCAGGCCTGCGGCGGGGGTGAGCGCAGGCGCGATGTCGGCTGCACTTTGGATTTCTAGATCAAATTCTTGGAAAATTGTAAGCACTTCGCGCAAGGTGGCATCATCGCCAGCCTGCATCGCGGCAAGCAAACGCGGCACCATTTGCGCGGTCAGCGGGTCAAACAGGCTGGGATCAAGGGTTGGGCGCTGCACGGCACCGGCGAAGCACACTTTCGTAATGCCTTGATCAATAAGGTGATTTAGGAAAGGGACAAGCCGTTCCACCCGAAAGGTAAGATCCGGGGTTAGGCCTGTGGGGGCATAACCGTCAAGCGCCGCGATCAACGGCTTTTCGGCCAATGCGGCCACAAGGGCGGCGGGCAGCGCCCCTGCCCCTGCGATGATCGCAAGTTGGGTCATTTTGGCGTAAGAAACGAGCGGTCGGTGGCGGCAAAGATGAAATCGGTCATCTCGCGCACATGCGGGCTGTCGGTTTCTTCGGCCAGTTTGCGGGCGCGGTCGAGGAAGGTGCCTTCGCCTTGGGCCAGCATCTGATAGCCCGCGCGCAAGGCGGTAATCTCTGCCCGCTCCACCCCACGCCGTTTGAGGCCAACAAGGTTGAGACCATCCAAATCGCCGCGCGGCCCTTGGACCAGACCGTGGGGCAACACGTCATTGGTGACCATAGTGACCGCGCCGATGATGGCACCGTGGCCAATGCGCACCCATTGATGCACGCCCGACAAGCCGCCGATGATGACATCGTCACCAATCTGGCAATGGCCGGCGATGGCCGCTTGGTTGGCAAGAATGACGCGGTTACCAAGGGTGGCGTCATGGCCGACATGCGCGCCGGTCATCAGCAGGCAATCATCACCAACGCGGGTGATGCCGCCGCCGCCCGTGGTGCCAGTGTTCAGCGTGGCGCCTTCGCGGATGCGGCAGCGCGCGCCAACGATCAGGCGGGTGCGTTCGCCTTTGAATTTAAGGTCTTGCGGGACTTCGCCAACGCAAGCGAAGGGAAAGATGATGGTGTCTTCGCCTATCTCGGTCCAGCCGGTGACCACGGCGTGGGATTTCAGCTCGACCCCAGCTGCCAAGGTAACTTCGGGGCCGACCATGCAGAATGGGCCGATTTTGCAGCCTGGCCCGAGGGTGGCGCTTGGGTCGACGATGGCTGAGGGGTGGATTTGGGCGGTCATGCTTTGGGCAGGTCCATCATGGCGGTGAATTCAGCTTGGGCGCACAGCTCACCATCGACGGTGGCGCGGCCTTCGAATTTCCAAACCTTGCCACCGCCGCGTTTCACCGTGACATGCAGTTCCATCACATCACCCGGCACGACCATACGGCGGAATTTCACGGCGTCGATGCCCATGAAATAGACCAAAAGGTTTTTATCGGCCAAATCCAAGGACACACCGACCAGTATGCCGGAGGTTTGCGCCAAGGCCTCGATGATTTGCACACCAGGAAACACGGGTTTGCCGGGGAAATGGCCTTGGAACTGCGGCTCATTCATGGTGACACATTTGATGCCGACGGCCGATTGGTTCGGCACAATGTCACGGACTTTATCAACCAGCAAAAACGGATAGCGATGCGGCAGGATGCGCTGGATAAGGTCGATATCGGCCGTGGTGGGCAGCGTGGATGCAGCGTCGGTCATGGGGCGTTCCTTTGGCGGATTTGGTAGTATCGCAATAGCAATTCAGGCAGTCCGGGACAAGCCAACCTGCGGTTACGGTTTTGGCGCGGTTTCGGCAGGTTGCGCGGGGGCGGTGATGGTTGGGTCGGCTACTGTGGGGGGCGTTGTGGCCAGCCGTTCGTCAATCCGTTCAATGGCTTTTTGGGTGATATCGACGCGATCAAGGCTCAGGATTACCGAGTTTTGATCGATGAGCATAACCGCCCCCATTTCTTGCATAAGTTCAGCCAAAATAGGTACGACCTGCTCAAAGAATTTTTGCTGATCCGCCTCACGCTGACGTTTTAGGTCGCGGTCTTTCGCACCCCATGCAGCGCGGATTTTTTCGACCTTATCATCAAATGCTGCGGCGACTGGCATGAACTCTGCGGGCGACAAGGTGGCGCGGCGCTCGGTCAGCATCCGCTCTTCAATCTCCAGATCAGACTCAATTTTACGAATTTCGGCCTGCAACGTCCGAGAATCGGCTTCAAGCCGCAACAGAGAGTCTTTGCCGAACGCAGACTCTTCAAACAGACGTTGCTGATTGAGCGTTAAAATAGACGTTTGAAATGGCGACGGCCGGGCGGACTGTTGCGCATTGGCAAAGCCCGTCCCGCCCACGGCTGCAAGCGCCAGAAACGCCGCTGCGAACCGCCCAAGCATCAGAACTGCGACGAAATCGTCAGGTCAAATTTGCGTTCTTTATCAAAGGTTTGCTTTTTGACCGCCCGTGAGAAGTTAAAGCGCAATGGGCCAATCGGCGTATCCCAGAACAATGACAGACCCACGGCTGCACGCAGCTTGGCGCTGTCATCGACAAGGTTTGCGCCAGCCGCACCGCCATTCACGTTATCAAGGCTCCAAACCGATCCAACGTCAATAAAAGCACCGCCTTTGATTTTGTATTCATCAGGCAGACCGATCGGAAATTCCGCTTCAAACCGTGCCACCGCAAACATGTTACCGCCCAAAGCATCTTGGTTAACGGCAGACAAGTCGCGCGGGCCAAGGCCGTTGCCTTCAAAACCACGGATTTTGCCAGCCCCGAAGAACCGCTCGGTCACGCGGGAATTGCCTTTGACCATATTAATCATGCCGCCCTCAGCAACGGCGCGCAGCGTCAGGTCGTCATTCAAAACCCGGCGTTCAACCAAGGCCAAGGCATTGGTCGAAATATAGCGGGAATCACCGCCAAGCCCGGCAAAATCTTGCGAGAAACGCAGCAAGATACCACCATCAGGATTGATGCCCGAGGTGCGAGTATCATATTCAAACGCATAGCCGACCGACGACGCAAACTGCCCTCCGACCAACTCTTCATCCTTCAAAATTTTGGATGAGTTCACATCAACTTTGCGGATAGCAGTTTCTGCCAGCTTATAGTTCAACTGCAAACGGCTGTTTTCACCGACAGGGAAGCCAATACCGAACCCAATAGAGGCCGCGCGCGTGTTATAGAAAGAGTTGTCATAATTGGTTTCAGCGTAGTCGACGCCGACAGAAAACGACAGGTCCCGGCCCAAAAACGCAGGCTCAATAAACGACAAACTGCCGCTTTTGGAATCGGCCGCGGTTTCAATCGACGCGCCAACGGTTTGTCCACGCCCCAAGAAGTTGGTTTCGGTGAAGCCACCGCTAAAACCAATGCCCGAATCTGCACCATAGGTCGCCCCAAAGGTCAGCGAGCCTGTGGGTTGCTCTTCAACTTCGACGTTTACAACGACCTGATCAGCGGCGCTGCCTTGGGCTGCATCAACATTGGCTTCCTTAAAGAAACCAAGCGCGCGGATACGTTCTGCGGCACGGCGCACTTCGCGCGGGTTGAAGGGGTCCCCTTCTGCTGCACGAAATTCACGACGAATAACCTCATCCAAGGTTGTGGTATTGCCTTGTATATCAATACGTTCCACAAAAATCCGGGGCCCGTTCGTGATGGCAAATTCAATATCCAGCGACAAATCACGCTCATTGCGAGTGATACGCGGTTCAATTGAGACAAAGTTGAGCGATTTTTTCAGCGCAAGGTTTTCAAGCCGCGCGATATTGCTTTCGATAATCGTGGGCGAATAGGTAACCCCCGACCGCAATTTCAGAGCCTTATCAAACTCTTCCGCATCGACGCCGTCGATTTCGGACACTGTGGTAACATTGCCAATTTTAAACTTTTGGCCTTCACGCACAGTAAAGGTTACGAAAAACCCGTCCCGTTCGCGGGTCACTTCACCCACCGCGTCCAGCACCTGAAAATCAACATAGCCGCGGGCCAGATAGAAATCTTTCAACAATTGCTTGTCGAATTCGACTCGGTCGGCGACGAAGGTGTCGGATTGGATAAAGGTGCGGAAAATACCGGCTTGTTTAGTCGCCAGAACCTGGCGCAAACGCCGGTCAGAAAACGCGCGGTTGCCGTTAAAGCTCAGACGCTCAACCTCAACCACCTGGCCTTCGCGGATATCAAACACCAGATCAACGCGGTTGTCGGAGCGGCGAATGATTTTGGGATCAACGGTCGCTGCAATCCGGCCTTGTTCTTGATAAGCCTTGGTAATTGCGGCAGCATCTGCCTCGGCCTGCGCAGGCGAGAACACGCGGCGCGACTGAGATTTCACGATTTTGGCCAATGCATCATCCTTGATGCGCTTGTTGCCTTCGAAATTAATGATGTTAATCGTCGGAAACTCACGCACCGTGATGACCAGCGTGTTGCCCTTTGGCACCACTTGAACGTCTTCAAACAGGCCCGCGTTGGTAATGCGCTGAACCGCGTCGTTCAACTGGCCCGCTGAGACAGTTTGGCCCCGACCGATTCCCGCATAGGACAGGATCGTTGCGGCATCAACACGCTGGTTGCCATCCACTTGAACGTTTGAGAATTGGTAAGTTTGCGCCTCTGCCTGCCAAGCGGTGCCCAAACAAGCCATTGAGACGATTACAGAAACCGAAACGATGGCCGAGTGGCGCTTGAACCGGCGCAAGATGTTGCGGGACATGGAAACCCGATCCGCAATATACATTGTTATGCCCCATAAAATAATCCAGTTGCCCCTGACTAGCGGGAATGGACGATCTTGTCAAAAGGGGAGCGCAGTTAATTGTTTCGAGCGTGTCACATTGTGGGCGTGGAGCGGCAGATAGGGTTAAGGATGCAAAATCACATTGCCCAAAAATGCGCCCGCCAACAGACCGACAACAATGGTGCCTGCGCTGAAAAGGCGGTCCCAGTTGAGACCCAAAAGCAGCGAGAAGCCCTGATATCCGTTCACAACCGTTTGCATCATCTTCACCTATTTTTAACATCCTACCCGCCATGCTTAGCGAAAGAATGTGGCACCAATTGGGCGAAGATGATGCGATGTTAAGGTCCGGTTAAAAAACGGCGGCGGCTATGGGCAAAACAGGTCATTTCCAACCGCGAATACCATAAGCGATAACAATAGCGTTAAGCCAACCATCATAAACGCCCGCAAGGCGCGGTCAGACGGCGGCTTGCCGGATACCGCTTCATATGCGTGAAACACCAGATGGCCGCCATCAAGCACGGGGATTGGGAACAGGTTCATCAAGCCCACAGCGGTCGACAGCCCTGCGATCATCATCATAAAGGTTAGTGCACCTTGTGACGCCGCCGCAGAGGAGGTGCGCGCGATGCCGATGGGGCCACGCAAGTTGCACGACGAAATCGCGCCTGAGACAATATGCCCCAATCCAGACAGGCTGGTTGTGATCAAGGTCCAGGTGCGTTCAACGCTGATAGTCAGGGTTTCAAGCGGACCGGGGGTGTAGACTTGCGGCCTAAACATCAAGCCTTCGCCAAGCCCGATAAGGTAGCGCTCTTCAAACCCGCCGTCGGCCAGAGGACTGGTGGTCATGCGGGGGGTTAGGGTTGTGTCAAACTCGGTGCCCGCCTGTTGGTCGGCAGCCTGCCCTTCGGCAATGCTTGGCCGCCAAACCTTTAACGAAAGCTCAGCATTTTTGGTTTTTTTGACCACCGTGACAAGGTCACTAAACGCACTAACAGGTTGGTCGTTGATCGCCAAAATAACATCGCCTTCGGTCAGCCCGGCATCTTGGGCCGCCGATTCCAAGGCGATGGACCCGATCAGCGCAGGAAAGGGATACGGGCCGGGAATGGTGATCTCACGGCCATCGCGCGCCAAGGTGTAGTCGATAACGGGCTGGGACGGCAGATCGCGGGCCACCGTTACAAAGGCTTGCAAATCAGGGGTTTCAAGCCCGTTCATCGCCAAAATCTCATCCCCGGCGCGCAAGGTTTGGCTGTTGTTGGGCAAGGGTTTCACTTCGCCCACCACAGCGCGGTCGATAGCCACGCCGAAATACAAGATCATCGCGCAATAAATCAGGATGGTCAGGATAAAGTTGAACACCGGGCCTGCCAAAACGGTGGCGGAACGCGCCCAAAGCGGCGCGCCGTGCATGGTGTGGCGGCGGTCTGCGGCGGAAAGCTGCGAAATAGCCTCGCCATCCTTGCCCGATGCTGCATCACTGTCGCCCAGAAATTTTACAAATCCGCCAAACGGCACGGCGGCCACCTGCCAGCGCGTGCCACGTTTGTCTACGCGTGAATAGAGCACGGGGCCAAAGCCAAGACTGAACACCTCGGCGTGAATGCCCGTCCAGCGGCCCACGATATAATGGCCATATTCATGCACAGCGACGATGATCGACAAGGCAATCACAAAGGCGGCAATCGTCCATGCGAAATTGCCGAAGGACGGGATCAGATTCAAAAATTCCACTACTACTTATTCCCTTGCTGCCGTGTGATGACCGCTTCATCGGCGGTCATACGTGCCAAATGGTCCATGTTCAGCACATCCTCAAGGGTGGTCGCGGCAATTTGAAGGCTATTTTGGTGCGAAAGACGGGCAAGCGTATCCTCGACCACCTCTGCCATCGCCAAAAACGGCAAATTACCCGCGATAAAATGGTCTAGCGCGATTTCTTTGGCGGCGTTGAACGCAGCCCCCGACAGGCCGCGCGTCTCCATCACCGAGCGCGCAAGGCGCAAGGCGGGAAAACGTACCGGATCGGGGGCCTCAAAGTTCAGACTGGCCAAGCGCGCAAGGTTAAGCCGTTCCACCGGCACATCGCCCCGGCGCGGCCAATGCAGCGCATAGCCGATGGCGTGGCGCATATCGGCCGGGCCAAGATGCGCCATGATGCCCCCATCGCTAAAGCCGATCAGCGCGTGAACGATGGATTGCGGGTGGGTAATCACCTCTATCTGATCAGGCGAAAAATCAAAAAACTCGCGTGTTTCAATCAGTTCCAAGGCTTTGTTAAACATCGACGCCGAATCAATGGAAATGCGCTGACCCATCGACCAATTGGGGTGGGCAACCGCCTGCGCAGGGGTGATTGCCTGCATCTGCGCGTAAGTGAATGTGCGAAATGGCCCGCCAGACGCGGTAATAATCACCCGCTCAACTGCCGCTTTGTCTTCGCCCACCAAGGCTTGGAACACTGCCGAATGCTCACTATCGACCGGCAAGATCGTGGCGCCATATTTGGCGGCGGTGGCCATCAGCAACGGGCCAGCGGTTACCAGACTTTCTTTATTGGCCAAGGCCAGCGTGCCACCGTGGCGCAGGACGCGCAGCCCCGGCACAAGGCCTGCAGCACCCACAATCGCTGACATCACCCAATCAGCAGGCCTGTCCGCCGCGTCCGCAATCCCGCTGGGGCCTGCCGCGCAGACCGTATCAGTGCCTGCAAGGGCTGCGCGCAGATCGTCGAGCAAATCGGGGCGCGCGGTTACGGCCATTTCGGCGTTCAACGCGCGGGCCATTTCGGCCAAGCGTTTGATATTATGCGCGCCCGTCAGCGCCACGGTGCGGTAAGCTGCGGGGCCACCACCGCGCATGATCAGGTCAAACGTGCTTTCCCCAATCGACCCCGTCGCGCCAAAAATTGAGATGGACCGCATGGATCAGCCCCCGCTTGGCAGCGGCAAAGCCACGACAAGCGACAACAGCATCACCAGCACCACGGCCCCGGTCATGGCATCAAACCGGTCCATGAAACCGCCGTGGCCGGGGATAAGGTCGGAGCTGTCCTTGACCCCGGTGCGCCGTTTGATCCAGCTTTCGGCGATGTCGCCCATCTGGCCCGCAAAGGCCACCAATGGCGACAAGATCACGATACCTACCGTTGCATAGCCCATCGCCCAAAACAAAACCCCAACGCCGATGGCCCCGGCCCAACCTGCGATGGTGCCTGACCATGTTTTCTTGGGGCTGATCGCGGGCCAAAATTTCGGCCCGCCAAGGGTGCGGCCGGCAAAATAGCCCATCACATCCGACACCACGACGACCGATACGATCCAAACAATCGCAGCCGTGCCTGCATCATTGCGCAAGGTGATCAGGCCGTAGCCTGCAATCATCGCCCCCGCCGCCCAAAGCGCCGAAAGCCTGCGGTCGCGGCGCGGGGTGAGCGCAAAGACCAAGGCCGGAACCAACAGCAACACCGCACTGTATTCGCGCGGCGAAAACAGTGTGACGGCCAAGCAAACCCCGCCCAAAACGCCCATGAAGGCCGCGTTACGGGTTTGCGGCATCCGACTGGCGCGCAGCATCGCAGGTGGGCGCGTCATTGCGCCTAATTCCCACAGCATGCAGGCCGTAAGCAAGATCACCATGACCGAGAACGTCCAGCCACCCGCCCAGATTTCGACAGCGCCCACGCTGGCCATAACGGCGGCCGACAGCATACGCGGCCGCAGATCGGCCCAGCGATTTGGGGCGGCGGTCATGCAGATATAACCCCGCCGAAACGCCGCTCACGGTTGCCAAAGCGGGCAAGGATAGTGGCAAGCTCTTGTGGGCTGAAATCAGGCCAAAGGGTGGGGGTAAATTCATATTCGGCATAGGCCGATTGCCACACCATGAAATTCGAGGTGCGGGTTTCACCCGAGGTGCGAATCACCAAATCCGGGTCAGGCAGACCGCCTGTATCAAGCCGCTGGGCAATCGCCGCCTCGGTAATATCGGTGGGGTCAAGCCGACCTTCCGCCACTTCTTGCGCCAGCGCGCGGGTGGCGCGCAAGATTTCATCCCGGCCACCGTAGTTGATGGCAACGGTCAGGTTCAGGCGCGAAAAGCCGGCGGTTCTCGCCTCAATCCCCGCCATCAGGCGTTGGAGTTTGGGATCAAGCCTGCTGCGATCCCCGATAAAGCGCATCCGCACGCCTTCGGCGGCCATACGGTCAGCCTCACGTTGAATGTAGCGGGCGAAAATCGCCATCAAACCCAGCACTTCTTCGGTTGAGCGTTTCCAGTTTTCGGTGGAAAATGCATAGACCGTTAGCCATTTTATCCCCAAATCGGGCGCGCAGGCGACGATTTCCTTAACCCGCTCTGCCCCTTTGCGATGCCCGACCAGCCGGGGCCAACCGCGATTGGTTGCCCAGCGGCCATTGCCGTCCATAATGATGGCGACATGCTGAACACCCGACGCTTTTGGCGCTTGGGGAGCCGACTGAGGGGGAAGCGCTGACACGGAATTGGCCCTTACACAAACGAAAAACGGCTGGCGGCGGTGGCCCGCGTTAAACCTGCATGATTTCTTGCTGCTTGCCGTCCAGCGCTTTGTCGATGGCGGAGATGGCCTTGTCTGTCAGCTCTTGCACCGAGGCTTCCCAGAACTTCTGGTCATCTTCGGAAATGCCATCGTTCTTGGCCTTTTTGATCTGATCCATCCCATCGCGGCGGATGTTGCGGATCGCGACCTTGGCGCTTTCGGCATATTGGCCTGCAACCTTGGTCAGATCACGCCTACGCTCTTCGTTCAGCTCGGGGATCGGCAGCATGATGATGGTGCCGTTCAGCTGGGGGTTAATCCCTAGCCCGGATTCGCGAATGGCTTTTTCAACCTTGCCGACCAGCCCTTTGTCCCAAACATTGACCGTTACCATACGCGGTTCTGGCACGTTCACGGTGGCCACTTGGTTAAGCGGCGTCATCGCGCCATAAGCATCCACCATGATCGGATCGACCATGGAGGCAGACCCACGCCCAGTGCGCAATGAGCCAAATTCGGCGCGCAGCGAGGCATGCGCGCCATCCATCCGGCGTTCCAGATCATCGGTATCCAGCATAAAATCGTCTGACATATTAGCCTCTTAGCACAGTTATGGCCCGGTTGAGCGCGTCTTGTAACGCTTTATAACGCCTCACCCCGGCTAAGTATAGAAAAACAGACCAAAGCTAGAAAAACGACAAATCCTCTGCGGTTTTACCCGGCTTTGGCAAACAAACCCTTAGCTTAAACTTTGAAGCCAGACCCTAACCATGCACCTTTGTGTAGGTGCCTTGTCCGGCCAAAATGCCGCGAAAACCGCCCGGTTCATCCAGCGAAAACACGATGATCGGCAGGTTATTGTCACGGGCCAGCGCGATGGCCGAGGCATCCATGACGCCCAGATGCTGTTGCAACACCTCATCATAAGTCACGGTGTCATAGCGCTTGGCATCGGCGTGTTTCTTGGGGTCTTTGTCATAGACGCCATCAACTTTGGTGCCTTTGAAAATCGCCTCGCAGGCCATTTCATTGGCGCGCAACGTGGCTGCGGTATCGGTAGTGAAATAGGGGTTGCCCGTGCCTGCCGCAAAAATACAAACCCGCTTTTTCTCCAAATGGCGGACGGCGCGGCGGCGGATGTAAGGCTCACAGACCTGATCCATCGGAATCGCCGAAATCACGCGGGTGTGGATTTTCAGCGCCTCAAGGGCGGCTTGCATCGCCAGCGCGTTCATCACCGTGGCCAGCATTCCCATGTAATCGGCGGTCGTGCGCTCCATCCCTTGGGCCGACCCTTGCAGCCCGCGAAAGATATTGCCGCCGCCGATAACCATGCAAATCTCAACACCCATATCATGCACCGACTTCACCTCTTGGGCGATGCGCGCCACGGTGGGTGGGTGCAAACCGTAGCCTTGATCCCCCATCAACGCCTCGCCCGAAATTTTGAGCATGACGCGGCGGTGCGTGATGACGGGCGTATCGGCGGGGGTTTCAGAGGGTGTGGCGAGCATTTTTGGGGTTCCTGACGGGTTGGCGCGGGACTTTGACAGATTCTGTGGCAGATCACGGCTTGGACTGGGGGGCTTTGAGATTGGGGGGCTTGGAGACTGGGGGCTTGGACTGGGGCTTAAAATGTCGCAAAACGGCGGCAGGTTCAACCTAAGATACGGGGTGTGAACCGCAAACCTAAGGAAGGGACAACGGTTGAGCGTTTGGGACGCCGCAATAAAAACGCTGCCAGACGCGCGGCCTGTGCTAATTGCCGGCCCCACGGCCAGTGGCAAGTCAGACTTGGCGGCGCGGATCGTGGCGCAAGGCGGTGGCGTGGTGGTCAATGCCGATGCGTTGCAGGTCTATGATTGCTGGCGCGTGCTAACGGCGCGGCCCAGTCTGGCGGAGGAGGCCGCCCTGCCTCACCGCCTTTATGGCCATATCGGGCGCGACACCCCCTATTCGGTTGGCCATTGGCTGCGCGAGGTTGCAGACGTCATCGCCTCTGGACTGCGACCAGTGATTGTGGGCGGCACCGGCCTTTACTTTACCGCGCTGACCAAGGGTTTGGCCGAAATCCCGCCAACCCCAGACGCCACGCGCCAGATTGCAGATGCGCGGATGGGGCAAGAGGGTGCGGGCGCGCTGCTGGCCGAACTTGATGCCAAAACCGTGGTGCGAATCGATGTTTTGAACCCCACCCGTGTGCAGCGCGCGTGGGAGGTGCTGCACGCCACCGGGCGCGGTTTGGCCGATTGGCAAGACCAAACTGGCCCTGCCTTGCTGGCCTTAACCCAAGTTGAACCGATTGTTCTGCGCCCCCCGGTAGAATGGCTAAATGCCCGAATTGAAAGACGTTTTGACCAGATGATGGACGCAGGTGCCTTGGCAGAGGTGGCGGCCGAACTGCCGTTTTGGCAGCCCACACGCGCCTCGGCCCGCGCGATTGGGGCGCCTGAATTGGTCGCCCATTTGCGCGGCGATCTGGAACTACACGCGGCAGTTGCGCAAGCCAAACTTGCGTCGCGTCAATATGCCAAGCGGCAACGCACTTGGTTTCGCAACCGCATGGACGGCTGGAAACCGCTTGATCCCAGCGCTTAACCGCCCTGTCACGGGCAGAATTGTGCCAAACCTGTGGATAGGTCTGTGGAAAGGTTCGATTCTGGCAAATTTGGCCTTGGGTCTTGGCGGCGCGCCTGATTAGCATGAAGTCCCAGCCTAAGGAGTGGTTCATTAATGCAAGATCTTTCGGCCCTGTCGCAATTGCGCCTCGTCGCGATCCCTAGGCTTGCCGCCAATGGGCGCTGGCGGGTAGAGGCAATGCGCGCTTTGTCCGAGCCGGTTTTGCTGTGGTTTACCAAGGGACAAGGCCGCATCACGATTGCAGGCTCAACCCGTGGCTATACGGCCAATAACGCGATCTTTATTCCGGCAGGGGTGATGCACGGGTTTGAAGTTGGGTCCCAAGTCTTTGGGACCGCAGTGTTTTTTGGTAAAAATTGCGATGTGACGCTGCCCCAAGCCCCCCACCACCTGCGCATTCGCGAAACCCATACCCAGCAAGAGCTGAACGTGACGCTGGACGCGATTTTACGAGAGATGGACAGCACGGTGCCAGCCCATGACCGCGCAACGCGGCACTATTTGGGGCTTTTGGGTGTTTGGCTGGAACGCCAAGTGAAAAAGGGCGCCGAAGAAGTAAAGCGCCCGGATGCCGCGCAGCGCTTGGTGGCGCGTTATTCCAACTTGCTGGAACGGAATTTTCGCTCCGGCATGGGCGTTGCGGAATTTGCGGGCGCTTTGGGGGTTACGCCCACACATCTGACGCGCTGCTGCAAACAAGCCTGTGGCAAACCTGCGTCGGCGCTGTTGCAGGACCGGCTGATTTTTGAGGCACGGACCTTGCTCTCGGAAACCAAAATCCCGGTTGGGCGGATTGCGGCTGCCTTAGGATTCGCCTCACCCGCCTATTTTACCCGTGCGTTTCAGCAAAAAACCGGAAAATCCCCGTCGGCCTTTCGCAAAGAGGCCTGATTTACCCAAAAGACCTGTGCGACCACAGCGCTTTGCCCCCCAGCGATCAAATGCCTTACATTTCTGTAGCTTGCGGGAGGTGACGACGCAAAACGACAGCGTCGGTCCGGGCATGTTTGCTTGCATCTACCTGCTTCAAAGTCTAAACGCGACATATGTCGTTTTTAGACATTTGTCGCTTTTGGCACATTGAAAGGCGAAACCAATCGTTGACGCGTGCCAAAATCCGTGCGGAAATAACAGTATTGCGCTGTGCCCGATGGGCTGCGCCAAAAACGATAAAAACGATTCTCGGCAGGGGCGTGACCCAATAGCCGGGGCAATGATCTTAGGGAGATATCAATGACCAAACTAAAAGGTAGCACCAAAACAGTGCATCCGGCGGCGATTGCCTATGCGTCCGAAGTGGATGCAGGCACGATGGACCGCCGCGAATTTCTGACCCGCGCCACAGCGCTTGGGCTGGCAAGCACAGCCGCATATGGCCTTTTGGGCCTTACCGCGCCAGAAGCACGGGCCGCAGGCGACACCCCCACGATGGGCGGCACGCTGCGTATGGAAATGGAAACCAAAGGCCTGAAAGATCCGCGCACCGCCGATTGGAGCCAGATCGCCAACTTTACCCGTGGCTGGCTGGAATATCTGGTGGAATATAATGGTGACGGCTCGTTGCGTGGCATGTTGCTGGAAAGCTGGACCACCAATGACGACGCCACCGAATATACGCTGAACGTCCGCAAAGGCGTTAAGTGGAACAATGGCGACGATTTCACCGCTGACGATGTGGCCAACAACCTGAACCGTTGGTGTGATGGCAATGTCGAAGGCAACTCAATGGCCGCGCGGATGAATGCGCTGGTTAATGCAGAAACCAAGACGGCGACTGAGGGTGCGATCACTGTTGTCGACAGCCACACCGTTTCGATCAAGCTGAACGCGCCGGATATTTCGGTCATCGTAGGCATGGCAGACTATCCTGCCGCCGTGGTTCACACGAGTTATGACAATGGCGACCCATCGGTAAACCCCGTTGGCACCGGCCCTTACCTGCCCGAAACCAATGAGGTAGGCGTGCGCCAAACTTTGGCGCGCAATGCAGACCATGCCTGGTGGGGCACCGACGTCTACGGCGGGCCATATCTGGACAAGATCGACTATATCGACCTTGGCACAGACCCATCGGCAGCCGTAGCCGCCGCAGGGTCGGGCGAGATTGACGCGACCTATCAGACCACCGGCGATTTTGTCGATATCTTGGATGGTTTGGGCTGGGAAAAGTCGCAAGCCGTAACATCGGCCACCTTGGCCGTCCGTTTCAACCAAGACGCCGAAGAGTACAAGGATGTGCGCGTGCGCCGTGCCTTGGCGATGGCCGTCGATAATAACGTGATCTTGGAACTGGGCTATAACGGCCTTGGTACAATTGCCGAAAACCACCATGTTTGCCCGATCCACCCTGAATATGCGGAACTTCCCGCACTTAAGGCAGATCCAGCAGGCGCTTTGGCGCTGTTAACCGAAGCAGGCATGGCCGATTTTGAGTTTGAGCTGAAGTCGATTGATGACGCATGGCAAGCGGCCACCTGTGACGCGGTTGCAGCGCAGATCCGCGATGCGGGCATCAAGATCAAGCGGACGGTTCTGCCCGGTTCCACCTTCTGGAACGATTGGCTGAAATACCCGTTCTCGGCCACCGAATGGAACATGCGCCCACTTGGCGTGCAGGTTTTGTCGCTGGCCTACCGCTCGGGCGAGGCTTGGAACGAATCTGCCTTCAAGAATGAGGAATTTGATACGCTGTTGGCCAAGGCCAATTCCATCGCCGATGCGGACAAGCGCCGCGAAGTGATGAAGCGGGTTGAAGAAATCATGCAAGAACAGGGTGTTATGGTTCAACCTTTCTGGCGTTCGCTCTATCGTCACTATGATCCAAAGGTCAAAGGTGCCGAAATGCACCCAACCTTTGAACATCACCATTATAAGTGGTGGATCGCTGCCTGATCTGGCGGTCTTGCGCGAGGGGACCAGCCCGGCCTCCTCGCCTTTTCAATAGCCATAAGGGCTTGGCCGTTACCGCGCCAACCCACGACCCTTAGTCCAACAACTCCTGCGCCGCGCAGGGGAAGGATGCCCTATGTTGATGTTTTTGCTCCGACGGTTCGGCATTATGATCCTGACGGCCCTGTGCCTAACTTTCATCGTGTTCTTCCTGACCAACCTGACCCCCAACCTTGAAAAACTGGCGCGGTCCGAAGGGTCGGTGCGGATGACCGATGAACAGGTGGCAAGCTGGCTCGACAATAACGGTTATGCCCAACCGCTGATCATCCGCTATGGCCAATGGCTCGGCGCCATGCCCGGTTGGACCAAGGTGGTCGACGGCGAAACCAAAGGCCGCTGCATCAATGCAAGCACACCTGCGGCCAGCGCCCCCAGCTTTTGCGGCATTTTGCAAGGTGATTGGGGCACCTCCACCGTGTTCAAACGCCCGGTGGCCGAAATTTTGGACCGCGCCCTTGGCGCCACGGGCTGGTTAATGCTGTGGGTCATGATCATCATGGTGCCTTCGGCGCTCGCTTTGGGCGTTCTGGCCGGGATGCGCGAAGGGTCGCGCACCGACCGCGTGCTGTCGACCGTGGCCATCGCCACAACAGCCACGCCCGAATATGTGTCGGGCGTAATCTTGATCGTGGTCTTTGCCAGCGCCACGGTGGGCGTCTCGCCCATGCTCGCCAGCATGGGGCTGATCGAAGGGCGCACCTTGTTCCAAGGCACTGCGACCAGTGCGATGGATAAAATCACCTTCTGGAACTTTGGCCTGCCTGTGATCACCGTAGCGATGTACGGCATGGGTTATATCGCCCGTATGACGCGCGCCTCAATGACCGAGGTGATGACCGCCCAATACATCCGCACCGCCCGGCTCAAAGGCGTAAGCTTCGGCCAGGTCGTTATCCGCCACGCCTTGCGCAACGCGCTGATTGCGCCTTTTACCGTCATCATGCTGCAATTCCCTTGGTTGCTGAATGGCGTGGTCATCGTAGAAACCTTGTTCAATTACAAAGGCTTCGGCTGGACGCTGGTGCAAGGGGCGGGCAATAACGATATTGAGTTACTCTTGTCCTGCTCGGTTGTCGCCGTGATCGTGGTTTTGGTCACCCAGCTGATTTCCGATGTCGGCTACGCTTTCCTAAACCCCCGTATCCGGATTTCCTGAGGAGGATCACCACATGGAACCGATTGGCTGGGGCAGCATTTTCGCCCGTATGTTCATCCAATTCTGGCCCGTCTGGGCCGCCCTGATCATCACCTATACGGTGTCGATGCACTACCGCCGCCGCCTTGGTCTTTACGGTAAGCTGTTTGACAGCACCGTGGGGATGATCGGCTTTGGCATCGTGATGTTCTGGGTCTATACGGCGTTTTTCGCCGATATCATCATCACCCATGACCCGCTGGGCCAATTGTCGGGCATGAAGAACAAGCCCCTCGGCACCGCTGCCCCCGATGGCAGCACCTATGAATATTACCTGCTCGGTGGCGATAACCTTGCGCGTGATGTGTTCAGCCGGGTGGTCATGGGCGCGCGCCGCGTGCTGGCAATCGCGCCCGCCGCCACACTGTTTGCCTTTATGGTGGGCATCACGCTGGGCCTGCCTGCGGGCTATTTCGCGGGAAAGCTGGACACGGGCCTGTCGTTCCTCGCCAACCTCGTGCTCGCCTTCCCGGTGATCTTGCTGTTCTATCTGCTGGTTACACCCGAAATCCGCGACACTGGCATCCCGGTGATCTTGGCCGCGGTGCTGTTCATCTTTCCGGTTATCTTTCTGGTCACGCTGTTCCAAAGCCGGTATTTCACTGACCCCAAACGCCGTAACCTCTATGTCGGCATCACGCTGATCATTGGCCTTTGGGCCTATTCCGGCCTTGCCTTCAATGCAGACCCGCTAGGTGTCTGGTCGATGGGCCCCAACCTGCTCAACGTCTTTGTCGCCGTGGTTTTTGTGAACGCCCCCACCGTGTTTCGCATCGTGCGTAGCCTCGTGCTGGACCTGCGTTCGCGCGACTATGTCGCCGCGGGCCAAACGCGGGGCGAAGGGCCTTGGTACATCATGCTTTGGGAAATTCTGCCCAACGCCCGCGGCCCGTTGATCGTCGATTTCTGCCTGCGCATCGGCTACACCACCATCCTCCTCGGCACGCTCGGCTTCTTCGGCCTTGGCGTCAGCCCAGAATCCCCCGATTGGGGCTCCACAATCAACGATGGCCGCCGCCTTCTGTCGATCTTCCCGCACCCAGCCGTCGTCCCGGCCATCGCACTGATGAGTTTGGTCCTCGGCCTCAACCTGCTCGCTGACGGGTTGCGAGAAGAAAGCATGAAAGACTGATGCATATCATCTGTTCACAAATATCCCACGGGGCCGGCCATTGTGCGCCATTGGTTCAAGCCCAATGGGCGGCGGGGTGTGAAACCTCCGGCGCTCTCGGCAAGTGCAACTCCGGAATTGGAGACCAGAATGACTAAACCAGCTTGGGACCCGTCCCAACCCATCCTTGAGATCACCAACCTCTCAATCTCCTTCTTTACCCGCCTGCGTGAAATCCCAGCGGTGATGGATTTTTCCTGCACCGTCATGGCCGGCGAGGCGATGGGGCTTGTGGGCGAATCCGGTTGCGGCAAATCCACCGTGGCCCTCGCCGTCATGCGCGATCTGGGCAAAAACGGCAAAATCGTCGATGGCACGATCAAATTCAAAGGCCGTGACCTAACCAACATGGGCGAGGAAGAGCTGCGCCAGCTGCGCGGCTCTGAAATTGCGATGATCTACCAAGAACCCATGGCCAGCCTGAACCCCGCCATGACCGTCGGCGCGCAGTTGGCCGAAGTGCCAATGATCCACGAAGGCATGTCGAAAACCGATGCTTGGGCGCTGGCGCGGCAAATAGTGACCGATGTCCGCCTGCCGGACCCTGACCGCATCGTCAATGCCTATCCGCACCAACTGTCAGGCGGCCAGCAACAGCGCATCGTTATCGCGATGGCGCTGATGTCAAAACCCGCCCTGCTGATTTTGGACGAACCCACCACAGCCCTTGATGTGACGGTTGAGGCGGGGATCGTCGATTTGGTCAAGGATTTGGGCAAGAAATACGGCACGTCGATGCTGTTTATCAGCCACAATCTTGGGCTGATCCTCGATGTTTGCGACCGTCTGTGCGTGATGTATTCGGGCGAAGCGGTGGAAACCGGCAATGTTGGCGAGGTCTTTGACAAGATGCGCCATCCTTATACCCAAGCCTTGTTCCGCTCGATCCCCTTGCCCACGGCCGATAAAAACTCACGCCCCTTGGTGGCCATTCCCGGCAACTTCCCCTTGCCGCATGAACGCCCCAAAGGCTGCAATTTCGGCCCGCGCTGCGATTATTTTGAAGCTGGGCGCTGTGATGCTGGCCCGGTGCGCATGGGCGATACGGGCGGTGACCGCCATGCCTCGCGCTGTGTTAAGTTTTCTGAAATTGACTGGGATGCGCCTTTGGTCGCCGTCAAAAAGCACGAAAAAACCCCGGTTGGTGATGTCGTGCTGAAAATGGAAGACCTGCGCAAATACTATGAGGTTTCAGGCGGATCGCTGTTTGGCGGCGGTGCGCAAAAGGTGGTCAAGGCCAATGAAACCCTGTCGTTTGAGGCGCGCGAAGGCGAAACCTTGGCGATTGTGGGCGAATCCGGTTGCGGCAAGTCTACCTTTGCCAAGGTTCTGATGGGTTTGGAAACCGCGACCAGCGGCAAGATTTTCCTCTATAACCAAGATATTCAGGATACCCCGATTGAAAAGCGAGGGGTCGATACCGTGTCTTCGGTGCAAATGGTGTTCCAAAACCCGTTCGATACGCTGAACCCGTCGATGAACGTGGGTCGCCAAATCATCCGAGCGCTAGAGATCTTTGGCGAGGGCAATTCCGACGCCGAACGCCACGCCCGAATGCTGGAGCTGCTCGACCTTGTGAAACTGCCGCGCGAATTTGCGGGCCGTATGCCGCGCCAATTGTCGGGCGGGCAAAAGCAGCGTGTCGGTATTGCGCGCGCTTTTGCGGGTGATGCGAAAATCGTGGTTGCGGATGAACCTGTGTCGGCGCTGGATGTGTCGGTGCAGGCGGCGGTCACCGATTTGTTGATGGAAATTCAGCGCAAGAACCGCACGACCTTGCTGTTCATCAGCCATGATCTGTCAATCGTGCGCTACCTCGCTGACCGGGTGATGGTCATGTACCTGGGCCATGTGGTTGAACTTGGCACCACCGATCAGGTGTTCAGCCCGCCCTATCACCCCTATACCGAGGCGTTGCTCTCGGCTGTGCCGATTGCCGACACCAAGGTGATCAAAAAGCGGATTGTGCTGGAAGGCGATATTCCATCGGCGATGAACCCGCCCAGCGGTTGCCCGTTCCAAACCCGCTGTCGTTGGAAATCACAGGTGCCAAACGGGCTGTGCGACAAAGAGGTGCCGCCAGTCAGGCATTTGGAGACAGGGCATCAGATAAAATGCCACCTGTCCGATGAGGTACTGGCGAGTATGGAACCTGTGATCACCATCGCCGCCGAATAAACCCAACGCATAAAAAAGGGGCCAACTGGCCCCTCTTCTCATCTTTAAAACCGCTGATCCGGGTCTTTTGATGCCTTGTGCTTGCGCAACCGGCTTGGCGTGTGGAATTTTTTGTCTTTGAACGGGTTTTTGTCGCCCTGCCCGCGCAGCATGATGCGAATAGGCGTACCCGGCATCTCAAAATGGTCGCGCAACCCATTGACCAAATAGCGTTTATAGCTTTCCTGCATCAAATCAGGATGCGAGCACATGACCACGAATCCTGGCGGGCGGGTTTTAACCTGGGTCATATAGCGCAGCTTGATACGGCGACCGCCGGGAGCGGGTGGCGGGTGTGCCTCGGTCATTGCACCCAACCACGTGTTCAAACGGTTCGTCGTAATACGGCGGTTCCACACATCATGCGCGCGGATAATTGCATCATGCAAACGGTCCAGCCCGCGCCCGGTTTTGGCCGAAACGGTAACCAAAGGTGCGCCGCGCAACTGTGGCAATAAACGCTCAAAACTCTCACGCAGCTGGGCCAGTTTTTCTTGCTTTTCGCCTTCCAGATCCCATTTGTTCACCGCGATCACAACCGCGCGGCCTTCGGTTTCGGCATAGTCGGCGATGCGTAGATCTTGCTGTTCAAACGGGATATCCACGTCCAGCAAGACCACAATCACCTCGGCAAAGCGCACAGCCCGCAGCCCGTCCGACACCGACATCTTTTCCAGCTTGTCGCTGATCCGCGCCTTTTTGCGCATGCCAGCCGTATCAAAAATTCGGGTCGGCGTGCCAAACCATTCGGTTTTCACCGAAATCGCATCGCGGGTGATCCCGGCTTCGGGGCCAGTCAGCAAACGCTCTTCGCCGATAATCTTGTTAATCAGTGTTGATTTACCCGCATTGGGGCGGCCAATCACCGCAATTTGCAGCGGTTTCGCAACCGTAGGCTTGTGCAGATCGGGATCAACCTCCAGATCGGCCTCTTCCTCGGGGATATCGACATCCACAATCGGGGCATCCGCCTCGGCGCGCTCACGAAACTCATCACCGATGGGCCGCAGCAAACGGTAAAGGTCATCAATGCCTTCGCCATGTTCTGCCGAAATGCGCAAAGGCTCGCCCAGACCCAAAGACCATGCGTCAATCGCCCCGGCATCCCCGGCTTTGCCTTCGGATTTGTTCACGCCCACGATTACCCGCGCGCCTTTTTTGCGCAAGATATCGGCGAACACCTCATCCGTACCCGTGACGCCCACGCGGCCATCCAGCAAGAACAGGCACACATCGGCCATATCCACCGCGCGTTCGGTCAGGCGCCGCATCCGGCCTTGCAGGCTGTCATCGGTGACATCTTCTAGGCCCGCCGTATCAATTACGGTAAAGCGCAGATCAAAGATCTTGCCATCGCCTTCGCGCAGGTCGCGCGTGACACCCGGCTGGTCATCAACCAAGGCCAGTTTTCGCCCAACAAGGCGGTTGAACAACGTAGATTTGCCCACATTGGGGCGGCCAACTATGGCGAGGGTAAAGCTCATCTTGGCCCCTCCGGGGGCTTATCAGTCAGGTTTTGCCCCGGTTATGGGGGTATTTCAGTAAACCTTACCCTGCTTTTGGCAAGGCGGTCACACAATCAAGCGACCGCCATACACCGCAAAGCTGTCAACGGAAAGCGTGAAGTTGGCCATTGCCTGAAACGACATACATCATGCCACCTGCCAAAGCGGGGGCCGAGGCCGCACCACCGGGCAAAGCCACCTGCCCCACCAGCGCACCATCGGTCGGGTTGAACATGCGGATCGCCCCATCGCCCGACGCCACGATCAAGCGGCCCCCTGCCAAAACGGGGCCGTAATGCGCGGTAATCTCGGCACGTTTGCGTTCGCGCGTTGGTACAAAATAGGGCATGTCCACCGACCAAATAGGCTGGCCTGTGCTCGCATCCAAACGCACCAGCTTTGCCTCATCCGACACAAGGAACACCGACCCGCCAACTGGCAGCACAGCACCATAAGCTGCGTCTTTCGCAGACCAAAGCACAGCCCCGGTCGCCGTATCAAGCGCGCTGACCCTGCCCGATTGGTTGCCGACATAGGTGACAGACCCATCAATTACTGGATCACCTGCAATATCGGTCACGCCGCTATAACCGCGCCCAAGCCGCTTGCCCGCAATGCTGGCCGACCACACAGGCACGCCGCCCGCTTTTAGGGCCGCAATCACATCACCACTGCCAAAGGGGAACAAAACCGTGGTCGCATTAACCGCAGGTGCGGATGATCCGACCATCCCAGTGACGGATGGAGTACCCGCCACTTGCCATTCAACCTTGCCATTTTTGGCATTGATCGCCCAAGCGGTGGCATCGCGACCGACCACATAAACCATATCACCATCAATTGTCGGCGTGCCTGCCGCAGGCGACCCCAGCTTTTGGCGCCACTGAACTGCACCGCTGGCCGGGTCAATCGCCACCACTTCGCCGTGGCCCGTGGCCGCGAACAAAAGGCCCGCGCCGTAAGCAAGCCCGCCACCCGACACCGCAGGACCAGTCGCCCCAGGTGCTGCAAAATTAGCCGACCAAAGCTTTGCGCCGGCGGTCGATACAGCCGTCACACCCGCGCCAGAATCCATCGCAAACACCCGACCGCTTGCCACAATCGGGGCTGCCGTGATGCGGTTTTTGCGGCTGTTGCCGCTGCCAATCGCCACCGACCAAACGCGCACAGGCGCTGCGGAAAGCGTGGCATTGGGCATCAAATGCTGGGCGTTATCAGCGCGGTGCGTCCAATCGGCATTGGTCCGCGCGCCGGGGATGCTGATCGGCACTGATCGGTTTTCAATCTGGCCAAAGCTGTCGGTCGGCGCAGGGACCCCTTCGGTTGGAACAGAGGCATCAAGCGGTGCGCGGGCATTGAACCGCTCGCCTTGCAAGATCAGTTCCTTTTCGCAGCCTGCCAGCAGGAAAAGCCCCGCCAAAAGACAAAGAGATTTGGCCGATTTGGTCCGCGTGTTAGAAAAAGAGGTCATGTGCTGTCTGCCCTTTGTCCAGCGCCGGTTACGCCGCATTTCCGTGTATGTTCACTCTCGCGCGCCATCAAAGCAAGCCCCGATTGTGGGGTAAGTCCCTAAGGGCGCCGCGAAATCTTAGCCTTTTTCCGTCTCGCCGCCCAAAGCTTGGATCATTTGACCTGCGCGCTGGCGCAAACCTGTGGGGGCCTCTTGGTCGGTCGACAAGGCGCGCAACTGCGTGATCGCAGCCTCCGTCTCGCCCGCCTCAACCGATAGATAGGCCATTTGTTCCAGCGCCAAGGTGCGGAACGGGCGGCCCGGAATGGCCAGCGGGTCAAGCGCTGCACGGCGCGCGGCAATCTCCATATCGCTGCCAGCCACGATGACGCGGCGCAAGACGGCCAAGTCGCGGTAAATCTGCGGAACTGCGGCATCATTGGCCACTGCGTCCAATGCAGCCAGCGTGCCTGCCTTGTCGGCTACGGGGTCTGACGCCAACAACAAGCGCTGAATAGCAAGCCGGTCCGGGTTGCCATCTGCAGCCGCGGCATTGGCCAAGGCTGCACGCCGCGCCTCAGGGTTGTCTTCGTCCAATGCGCCCAGCACAGAGTCGCCAAACGCCTTGGCCTGCGCCGCATGGGTCGCCTTTTGCCATTCGGTATAGGCGGCACCGCCAACGATGCCCGCCACCAGCAAAATCGCGATCCAGCCATATTTGCGAAACGTCGCGAACAAGCGGTCGCGACGGACCTCTTCGGTGACCTCTTCGATGAAGCTTTCTGAGTTGCTCACGCCTGTCTCCAATTCTTTGGAACTGTCTTACACGCAAGGCCAAGGGCTTGCCAAGCCCTGCCCGCCGCTTGGTCTTGCTTGAGCTAGGCTTGAGGCACTATTTCTGCCATTGTTTCGTGGTTTTTGTCCGAAACCTACCAAATATGGCTGTGGCGCGATGCCCGCGCCCTGTGCAGCCGCCAATCCCCGGCGCAGGTTGCAGCCCCTTCGTAAAAAGTTTAATCTGCGGGCGATGGTTTATACTCCGAGTCCTGCAGGAGCCGAATTTGATGGCTTGACGGCGGGGTCTGGAAGGATTCAGTTCTGCATATGATCCAGCCCGGCTTTCTTTCCGTAGCAGAGCGCCTTGAGCTTGAGGCTTGCGTGCGTCGTCAGCGCGAAGACCACGGTATTGCCCGTCGGGCAAATGCGATCCTACTGCTCGACGACG
>Ga0209390_10003164_pt1 | contig 27146 bp, 27 predicted proteins | sample BON01_FD_187212 | JGI IMG/M metagenome (GOLD analysis project Ga0209390, IMG submission 187212) | Freshwater microbial communities from Lake Bonney liftoff mats and glacier meltwater in Antarctica - BON-01 (SPAdes) (version 2) | ecosystem: Environmental > Aquatic > Freshwater > Ice > Glacier...
CCCGCTTCGATCGGCAGGATGTCCAATACTTTGACGTCGTGCATTTTGCCGTCGCTGATGTGGATAAAGGCAGGAATAGCTCCGCGCAAATCGAGCAAGGTGTGAAGTTTGATGGCGGCCTTGGTCGTCCGAAACGGCGCCCAGTCGAACAGGCTCAAGCACAGGTCGATGGTGCTGGCATCCAGTGCATAGACGGTGTTGTTCAAATCCAGACCCAGGTCCTCGCCCGCGTAAAGTTTGCGCGCCCGACGAATGAGCAAGACGGCGACATCCGACCAGATGCGCCAATCCCGCAACTCGTTCGCGTCCGCCAACGTGGAGCGACGCACGCGGTGACGCAGTCCCATGGCATAGAGTTTGTTCACATTGGCGCCCAATGTAGCTTCGATATCGCGCAGACTTTCGCGCCAGGTCAGTTGCGAGAATGCCAGCACCCGAAACTGTTCGGCGCATGTCATTCGGCGCACGCCGGAATTGCCAGCGTGGCGATCGACTATGCGAGAAAAACTCGTCCACGGTATAAAATCCATGATTTGTGCAAACAGTGTTTTGCCGACATTCATTGGCAGTCCCCATCAGAAGCAAATGGGGAAAACTACACGAATTTGATGCATTGTGTTTCAAATCGACACCAAATGAAATCGGCTGAAAAGCCTCGTCAGCACTGGGTTTGAGCATACGCATAAGCAATTTAACCGGACACTAGTGTGTCGAGATCTATTCTCAGTGAGGAATGTTCTGAATGGCTGAATTCTGGAAAGCTGTAGAAAAGCGTAAGCGAAAGAGTGATCGTAACGTGCACGATCAATAGAGTCTTTTTTTTAAACCTGCTGTTGTCCGTTATCAAGCCTAGTTGGTAAAGAGTAAAATATGTTCAAAAATCCCATTTTAATGGCGCTTCTTTCTGCAATGCTTTTTGGTGCAGCTACCCCTGCAAGTAAGCTGCTTTTGCAGGGTTTTACGCCGTTTCAACTTGCTGGCTTGCTATATCTTGGGGCAGCGATAGCTGTGGCACCTGCTGCACTTAAAAGCGGTGGTTTTGCGTTACCGCGGCGCGGGGATCACCGGAATCAATTGCGCCTTTTAGGCGCAATCCTGTTTGGCGGAATTCTTGGGCCTGTTGCACTATTGTTCGGTTTGCGTCTCGCGGAGGCATCATCAGTTTCACTTTGGCTCAATCTAGAAATGGCTGCGACTGCAGTAATCGGAGTCGTCCTATTTCGTGATCATCTTGGATACAGAGGGTGGCTAGGTGTAGCTGCAGCGATGCTGGCATCTGTCTTGATTGCTTGGCACCCAGGTAGCGCTGGCTTCTTCTCTGGTCTTCTCGTACTGCTGGCTTGCGTATGCTGGGGTTTAGACAATCATTTCACCGCGTTAATAGATGGGATTACGCCAAGTCAGAGCGCTTTTTGGAAAGGTATCATTGCGGGCACTGTTAATTTTTCAATTGGAGCGACCTTGGCGCCGATCTCGGTTGACGCTCAAGTCTTAGTTATCGCTCTATTTGTTGGTGCACTGTCATACGGAGCAAGTATCGTGTTTTATATACGCGCAGCGCAAAAGTTAGGCGCTACACGTGCACAAGTTCTGTTCTCGAGCGCTCCCTTTTTCGGTGTGGCACTGTCAGTGATAGTCGTTGGCGAGTCACTTTCGATAATGTACCTGATAGCGATTCCAATTTTTCTCTTTGGTGCCGCGTTTCTATTGATGGAAAACCATGCCCATGCACATAGTCATGATGTGCTAACACACGAACATTTTCATCGCCACGACGACGATCACCACACCCACGTGCATCCTGACTTACCTGCATCTGTGCAGCATACACATCAACACACCCACGAAGCAGTTCGTCACTCGCACGCACATTGGCCGGATATTCATCATCGACATAAACATAGCCACGATAAGGAGTAGGCAACATACCAACTCGCCAATGGAAGTCTCGAATGACTTGTATAAAACGACTGTCTGAAACCAAAGCACTGTGGCTAAGTTTCTCTGCGACGATTCTAATTACAGCCATCTTTCAGGGGATCGTGCACCAATTCGATCTTGTTTTGCTCGATACTTTCTCCGATCTCGATGAGATTAGGTCAGCGATTGCCGCAATGTCAGAGAGGCAGCGTGAATTGCATGCATTGTTAACGTCTACCCTTGACGTCGCATATCCTGCTGCCTATGCTGCCTATGCTGCCTATGCTGCCTATGCTGCCTATGCTGCCTATGCTGCCTATGCAGCCTTGTTCATTGGGTCGGCATACAAATTTTTTCCTGCGTGGGGTTTCTTCCTAGCAATATCAGCTATGGTTTGCATACCAATAGATCTTGCAGAAGGGGTAGTTCAGGTGCTCGCGTTGGTGGGGAATATTGATTGGCTTAGCGCAAAAGGGATCCTCACGCCGCTAAAAGATTTTCTCGTACTTACGGGGTTATTGATCACAATGGCAGGATGGGTGAAGTGGCTTTTAAGCCGTGTTCGTGGCGCCAAATTAGAACGGTCAGAGTAATTTGGTTCGTCAATTCCTGCCCTGTGTGCCTCGCCAGCTCATGTTGGCCCTAGCCGCAGTGCTCTACGTTATGCATCTTGACCATCTCAATCGATATGGGTATCGTAATACTAAAGTCCCATCGATAGGTGCTGGCATGACAGAAGTAACTGTTTCCCCTAAGTTTCAGATTGTAATTCCTAAAGAAATTCGCGAATCCATGGGCATTGTCTCTGGGCAGAAAGTTCAGATTATGTCGTATCAAGGTCGAATTGAGGTGATCCCGCTTAAATCCATAAAGGAGATGAGGGGTTTTCTCAAGGGGATTGATACCACCGTTGTCAGGGAAGAAGACAGGGTATGAATGTTGTTGATTCGTCAGCTTGGTTGTCGTATTTCGCCAGTGATAGCAACGCCACTGTATTTGCCGATCCAATCGAGCAGCTGTCGGAGCTGTTAGTGCCGAGCATTACCATCACTGAAGTTTTTAAGAATGTGCTACGTCAACGTGGAGAAGTGGCTGCGTTGATAGTCACTGCCCATATGCAACAAGGCAAAGTTATTCCTCTAGATTCGGAGTTAGCAATGGATGCTGCTAAATTTGGCGTACTTCATAAGCTACCATTAGCCGATAGTATAATCTTCGCTACAGCTCAAAAGTATTCCGCAGTCCTTTGGACTCAAGACAATGACTTCGAAGGTTTAGCGAATGTCAGATACATCATCAATAAAGACATGTAACGATCTCTTGCAGCAAGTGCCCCCCTTGATCGAGGCCTGTTGATGCGCACCGTCGTGGATGATTTTGTAGCTCCAGCGTGTAACGGTGTTGTGGAGATATTGCACCAAGACGACGACATCTTGCTGATCAACAAGCCTAGTGGCCTGTTCAGTTTGTCGGGTAAAAACCCTCTTAACTGGGATTCGGTACATTATCGGTTGGTGCACGGTCAAATAGGGGTTAGCCCGGCATTCCCAAAGGCAAAGTTACCGCATCGATTAGATTTCGGCACATCGGGCATTATGGTGGTGGGGTTGAATGCAGTGGCTGCACAGCATCTCAATAAGCAGTTTCAAGCGCGCGCAATTCAAAAACGTTATCTAGCTGTATTGGAAGGTTGGCTTGCCCACGATGAGGGACAGATTGCGGCGCCGATAGCGAAAGACAAAGACCAATTCCCGCTCGTAAAAATTTGCCACACCACAGGCAAAGAAGCGATAAGTGAATACAAGGTGCTATACCGTCTAGAGCAACCGCGTCGAAGTTTAGTGCAATTTTCGCCTCTAACGGGCCGTACACACCAGTTACGAATTCATAGCCAGACAATAGGTCACCCGATTCTTGGGTGTGACCTATATAAGAGCGATTCTAGTGAACAGATGGCAGAACGATTGCTGTTACACGGTAGTGATTTGTATTTTGAGCACCCGACTAGCGGTGAAAAATTTCATGGGCAATGCCCTTGTCCATTCTTGGAAACAGAACTCTGACGCCATTATTTCTTATTGTTATTCAATGTGTTAGCTTATTCATGGCTTAGGTTTCTCATTGAAGGCAATTTAGCTGAAATAGATCTGCCTTCAAATCTGTCTCTTAAGTTCAATCTCAATAAACGTTATAAGGAAATTTACGAATGACGATAAAACTAACTAAAACTCTGATGATAGCGCTTATGTTCTTGTTTTCGGCAACATCCTTCGCTCAGGACGATGCCCCCAAGATGACCTATGACATGGCCCAAAAGGCAATGATGGCTGCCGAAGCGTATGCTCGTGAGAAAGGTTGGAATGTCACCATTATGGTCACCGACCAACATGGCACTCCTGTAATGCTGCATCGCATCGATGGTGCCTCTGCTCGTACGTTTGATATCGTCAGGAGCAAGGCTTTAGTAGTTCTCCAAACAGGCTTCACGTCTGGACAGTACGGCACAATGCTTGCCGCTGGCGAAATTGAAGAAATCGAAGGTGGTGTCACCTATCACGGCGGCGTGCCCGTTTACATAGATGGTGAGTTAGTTGGTGCTGTGACGGCTAGCGGAGTTAGAGGCACTGAAGATGAGGAAGTATCCATAGCAGGTGCTGAAACAATAGGCAGCATCACAAAGAATTAATTGCACTGATAAAGATCAGGAAATGCCCTAGAACACTAGAGTATTCCAATGGACTAGATTTTCACACAAGTGAAAATGGCATTTCCTGAGCTCTTACCCGCATGCGTGATTTTCTCATAGTCATGCTCAAAGACATGGACGTCGAAGTAAGGCTGCAACATTCCTAGCAACTCATCAAAGCTGAGAGCGACCATAGAGTGTTCGTCATCCCACGTTTGCGTGTCCTCAGTGTTTGTCTTCTCAATACTCAGTTTCAATAGCTTTCTGTCGCCAACACCACAGTAGTTCCAGGCAGATCGGAAGGTGAATAAATCATCGCCTTGCTGAGCTGTGTGTTGTACGAATATGTCATTGTTGATTTGTTGTTTATCAACAACGTTGAAACAAAAAACGCCTCCGGCATTTAGCGCACGATATACGCTTGCTATGCATTCCTTCAGTTTCTCAGTGCCATCGTTGTAATGAATGGAGTACAAGAAACAAGTGACTAGATCCACCGGTTCCGTGACTTTGAAATTGCTCATGTCTTGCAAATAGAATTGGGCTTCCGGGCTCCGGGCCTTGGCGATGTCTAGCATCGGTTGATTAATATCAAGACCATTGCTTGTATAGCCAGAATCAATGAAATGACGTACGTGCGGCCCCGTCCCACAGGCTAAATCGAGATGCGTATTCCCGCCGTTTCCGAATATCTGCTGCAGCCTTCGAATACAATGGCTTTGCGCTTGGTAGTCGATATCGACGCACAGTAAGTCGTAGTAGCCAGAAAGGTCAGTATATAGGGCGTTGGCGGACATTTTTGCCTAGGTGGTTTAGCTGTTATATTTGGGGTGGCGCATAGTAATCTAATCGCTAGGCTATGCGAAGACAAAATCTATAGAGTCAGAGCCCAATAGAGATGTATAAAAATCAGTAAGCGTTGTGGCAAAAAAAGGACTGCGATATGTCTCTCGAAGCTAAGGTTCCGCCTCCAATCGTCACGGTTGCTGTCGGGTTTATCATGTGGGGATTCTCCCGCTTTGCTCCACAGCTTACAATGACGTCGGGCAGTCGCTTGGCTGTGTCTCTTATAATCGTCGTTTGCGGTTTGTTTTTCATCGTTGCGGGCGTGCTGTCGTTTCGTAGTGCACGAACTACGGCCAATCCCACTAAGCCGGAGAAAGCCTCCGCGTTGGTCGATACTGGCATCTACCGTTTCACCCGGAACCCGATGTATTTGGGCCTTTCGTTTATTCTAGCCGCGTGGGCAATATTCCTAGCTTCGGCATGGGCGATGCTGGGAATAGCAGGCTTTGTGCTCTACATGAATCGCTTTCAAATTGCGCCAGAAGAGCGCGCTCTCTCAGGGATCTTTGGCAGTGAGTTCGCTGCGTACAAGGCCAGTGTGCGGCGGTGGCTGTGAAACTCATCCACACCGTCGAGAAAAAATCAAGGAGAAATCAAGGGGTCAGGTTTCTTGATCTGAAAGATTTAGCATACAGAACGCTAAAGTTCAAGAACTCTGACCCCATGATCTTATTGTGCGGTCTGCAGGTTCAGGAGGCTATCTTTCTGCGCACGCATTTGAGTTCACGAAGGATAAGCTAACCGTTCGTGCCTCAGTGGAAGGTCTTTCCCCCGATGAGGACCCGGTAACCGCTTTGCGAAATATCGAAAGAGAGCTTTAGGGCAGATTACTTGATTGCAGAGGTACTGATTTTTCCAATCTAAACTGCGCTCGCTGCTAAAAGTATCGGAATCGAGTACCTGCCCCTTAGATTTCCTTCTAATTTTCTAAAAGCGCAGGTTCAGGCCAACTGAACCAGTACGTGGCTTGTTGGGCCGCGCGCCATCCGGATCACGTGAAATTATTTCTTGCTGATCGAATAGGTTCTCTAGTTTCACGAATGCCTCGAGGTTTTCGCTCAATTGATAACGGCTTATTAAATCCATCACGAACAATGAGTCGGTCGTCGTGCGCGGCCCGATGCTGCGATTGCATGCAACACTAACGCATTGCTCGTCGATATATTTAGCGACGATGTAATTATTCCAACCGCTGCTGTGCTCTAAGCCAGCCCGTACGCTTAGAACGTGCTCTGGCACATCCTTTAGAAGATCTCCATCCTGCACACCGGTAATAGCATTGTCGCGACTGATCCTCGCGTCCGTCCATGTGTAAGCCACGTCGAATGGGATATTGAAACTGCGTGTGGCGAAGGACGTACTGGCCTGCAATTCAAGACCCGAAATCATGGCGGCACCTGTTTCGTAAGAACCTGAGGTCTCGCCATTGCTGCAGGGGCTTGCTAGTGAGCAGTTCTCAGACTTGTTTGAAAAATCACTGTAGAAGGCTATACCCTCTAAGAACCAATTGTTTTGCCCATAGCGTAGACCGGTTTCCCAGTTGGTGCTGATTTCTGGGGAATCGATGGCCTTAGCGCCTGCGCCTAGTGGGGAGAAACCGCGGTGTACACCTGCCAGTAGTTGCCATTGCTCATTGAGTTCATAAGTGAACGAGGCGCCAGGCAGCACTTCGTCGGCTTTGTTAGACGCACGTGTGCCAAGTACGCTGCGATTAGGGGTGTTGTAGCGTTGCTCTATTGTTTCGACATTCTCGTAGCGCAGCGCGCCAATCACATTCAGGCGGGTGCTAACTTGCCATTCATCGATTAACCAGGCACTTAGTGCCTGCGCACTGCCCACTCGATTGTCGCTAGAACTAGGCAGCAAGGTACTGCGGAATTGCAGGGCTCCGTTAACTTGATCGTACCTATCGACCTCTTGATAACGATCGACTTCGTCTTCATGGCTGCGCATGCCAAAGGCTAGTTGGTGGTCTACTAACTGGAGTTTAAAATTAAGCTCCACGCCCTGTGATTCGTAATAACGATTATTGTGTTTGTAACGTAGGTTCGTGCGGTCTCTTGTTCCGTCAAGTACTTGTTGGGTTGCGGAGTCGCCATTGTTAGCAGCGTTGATCAACGCGCCGCCGCCATCGAGTTTGAACCAATCGCGATGGAAGTTATTAGAATAGCCGAGCAGGGTGGCGCTTAAGTTATCGCGTAGATCAATACTGTAAGACGCTTGTAGCCCGTCGTGTTGATTGTCCATCTCATCGATAGCAGTCAAGCCGTAACGACGATTCTCGTCGCGTTTGAAGTCCTCATCGGTGAGTCCGAGATAGGTTTCGTTCGAAGTTTCTTCGGAGTACTGGGCTTTGATGAAAACGCGCTGTTTAGGTCCATCGCCTTGTGATTCCCAAGCGAGTTTGGCAACGTAGTCTGCTATCTCAAACCCGGCCTCGTCGCCCGCACGGTCGATGTCTTTGAACCCCGCGCCATTACGCTGCACAGTCTCAAGTAGCCAAGAGAAGCCATCTTTGTTTGAACCGACCCAACCGTGCAAGTCGCTCGAACCACGCTCGTCTGTGCTGATCTGCATAGCGCCGCTGGTCTGCTTTGGAATAGCAGTAGAAACCAAGTTCAAAACGCCGCCAGTGGTCTGTGGACCATAGCGCAGTAGTGGCGCGCCCTTGAGCACTTCTACTGCACTTTGGCGAGCGGCGGTGGGGAAGTAATAGGCAGAGGGGTCGGCGTAAGGCGCAGGAGCGATCATCACGCCGTCTTCTAGCAAGGTGATTTTGCTGCTACGCTCCGAAGTTGCGCCGCGAATACCGATATTGGGCCGCAGACCAGCGCCATCTTCCTCTCGGATATAGATGCCAGGAACTGTTTTCAGGAGCTGATTAATGTCTGTGGCCGCCTCAATATGGACCTGTTCCTGCCCAATCACAGAGCCAGAGCCCGCGACACGGCGCGCGTCTTCGCGGCTGCCGATAATCAATATCTGGTCCTGTGCAAACACAGGGAGGCTGGTTGCGCTAATTGTGGCAAGGGTAATGCAGCGGTAAAGTGTGGTGCGGGCAGACGGTAGCATTCTCGATCCTTTAAACATGTTGATAGCGTGGCCAATGGCGACAGTTAAGATGCGCAATAGTAATGAGATAGATTCTCATTTGCAACAACTCTTGGTGATTTTGGTGCGGATCGGGGGGCAAGTCTCTTCGACTTGAGAAAATTTAATGGATTTCAACAGAATTAGAGTAGCTTATGGATTCATATACTCGATGTCTGCAAACTAGGTTTTTCGAATCATTTTATTTTTGAGAAGAGCGAGATATTGATTCTTGTAGTTGGAAAGCTCGAAATACTCGATGGAAAACGCGATGAGCTCGTGGTTCGTTCTCAAGAATCTGTAGTGGCGGCTAGGAGTACAGCCGGATGCCTGGAATTTGCAGTTTCTGCTGACCCACTGGATATTAACCGGGTTAATATTCATGAAGAATGGATGTCAAAAACAGCGCTAGACGAGTTTCGCAACAATGGACCTACCGACGACTTATTCGATCTAGTAGTGAGCTTCAGCGTAAAAGAGCATGAGATTGGATAGGAAAAGTGCCCACCTATAATCGCCGATCGACGTTGAGCCTCACAACGGCATGGGTCGTACCTAGTGGAACGGCGCCAGTAATGCTTGGAGGTAAGTTGCGTTACTAGCGAGTTAGTAGTAAATCAGAAGCATCGCTTTAACTTGAAAATTAACTTATAAAAGTGCTAATAACGTGCGTTATTCAAATCAAGCTCAGCCTAAAAAACAAGTAGCTGCTAAACCCCAAAATGGCGCATTTGCATTACGCTTCTCGGCACTCTATGTGGGTTTTTTCTTCGTCGCGGCATACCTCAACCGTATATCCTGGATGGTGCTCTTAATTTATTTCTTGCTGAGCGTTGTGACGTTTTGCGTTTACGGCTGGGATAAGTCCGCGGCAAGGGCGGGCAGGTGGCGTGTCGCAGAAACTAGCTTACATTTCCTTAGCTTGGCTGGCGGCTGGCCCGGCGCGTTGGCAGCACAACGTCTGCTGCGACATAAGTCCAGCAAGCGGCAGTTCTTGATCGTGTTTTGGGCCACTGTATTGCTGAACGTGGCGGCCGCTATGTATCTAGTGTGGAATGGTGACGCAAGTGTCATCAATCGATTTCTAGATAGGATTTTGCCGATTGTGACGTGATGATTTGAAAGCCCCTACACTGGCAACAGGGCTCTTATAAGAATTAGTAAACTGGAGGCAGATGTATGACTACGAAAGCATCAGAGGTGAATCGACGCGGTTTCTTGGCTGCAGGAGCCGGGGCAATGGCCTTCTCCAGCATGTCCCGCTTAGCGAGTGCGGCGGAGCCAACAAGTGATGAACAGGCCAATATCCAGCTAGTGAACGAGTTTTGCGCCGCGTGGCCCAGTCATGATCTCGATATAATATTGGCGTTTTTTGCTGATGACGGCGCGTACCGGATGACCGAGACGACGGAACTGGCCGATGGCCGCGACGCCGTAGCTGCGCGCATTCAGACGATCCTCAGCAATGTTGACCGTTTTGAGGTGCTCGACACGTTTGCGCGCGGGCCGATGGTGATTAACGAGCGAATTGACTATTTCTCGGATTTTGCTCTCAAAACCTGGCACGGCGTCGGGGTATTCTTCATTAGAGACGGCAAGATAGTCGATTGGTACGACTACACGATAGAAATGGAGCAGGCCTAAACACGATCATCCTGCCGGTAGGGCAGTTGAAACAGGCATTAGGGTTGGCCTCGGGCTCAATCATACTGGCCCAAAGGCCCTATATTCTTTGTCCAGCACACTTTTTTGGGGAGTAAGAAGGACAGAATGGGAGAAATAGCACGGCAGAGAGCCTTTATCTGTCTAATAGCTGCTATAATCCAACAAGTTATGAGTAGTTTGAGCTTTGTAGCCTCTTTAGCACATTATCGAGTGCCATCAATTCAATCGACTCTGACATCTTTGAAAAGCTTTGTGTTTGAACTGGTGGGTTCGGACGCAAATTTAATATTCCACCAATAATGACGAGTAAATCAGATGAGTAAAGGTACAGTTAAGTGGTTCAACGCCGATAAAGGTTTCGGTTTTATTACACCAGAAGATGGCAGCAAAGATTTGTTTGTACATCATTCTGAGATTCAAGCTGGCGGCGGTTACGCTACTTTGAATGAAGGTCAGGCTGTAGAATTCGAAGTTGGCCAGGGTCAAAAAGGACCATGTGCTAATAAGGTTGTTGCTGTTTAAGCTTCGACCAATAACGCTTCAAGAGGCGGCTGGCTATGCCACCGGTTTTTGAGGCGTTTTTTTATCCCTAAGACCATATAGTTTCAGTTATAAAAAGCATTAATCGTCTATGCGGACAATTGACCTACTTAGAAGCAATAACTGGAATACCGACTTTCTAATAGAGTCGGTTCGCATACACTTAGCATTATGCAATGTAGTGCGAGCCCTTCAATCTATCGGCAGTACCCTAATCCCCAAGAATTTTACTAACTCCCTACTCGTATCTCAATGATCGTACTGGATCTGCCTTGGCCGCTGTAAAACACTGCAGCACTCCTGTAATCAAGGCAACGCCAATAACGCCTGCGGTCACGACTAAATAGTACATTATCGAGAACTCTGCTTTTGATGTGAATCTGTCATAGAAGCGGCCGATTGCCAGATAGGCCAGTGGCCATGCTAGCAGGCAAGAGATCAATACAGGCTTGACAAAATCCCAGCTCAGAAGCAGCACTATGGAATTGACGCTTGCGCCAAATGTCTTGCGAATTCCCACCTCCTTGGTGCGCCGCAAGCTGGAGTAGGGCGCAAGTGCGTACAAACCCCTGCATCATGATCGTGATAACGCTGGCAATCAACGCTGCAGTGCTTAGCCCTTTGGTAGGCCGTGCAATAATATCGCTGAAAGTTTGTGAGAAAAATGTTAGATCAACAGGAATGTTCGGACGATGACGCTCCTACACTGTATTTATATGGTTCAATGCGACTTCTGTTTGCAATGGGTCGATACGAATACTGAGAAAACGCATAGGGGAGAGCGAAGAGCGTAGAATCCCGATGGAGCGTTCGTCGGTCTCCATACCACTATTGAACGGAAAGCGCTTAACTGTAGTGGTCAAGTAATATTGGCCACCAGTTTATGGTCATGCCAGTATTTCTTCTCTGACTCGTTTGGTGATAGCCCACACCGTTATGTTGATGCGGCTTTACACGACTGTAATAGCCAGTTATGTAATTATTCACTTCGGCGTTGAATCCACGGAGTAAGGAAAATCAGAATGAAAATAGTAAAGCTAAGACCGCGTTTTTTAGTCGCGTTGTTTTGTTTGGCGTGTTCATCCACAGCCTTGTCAAGATGTCTCGAGTCGGGCGTGCAGCTACAGATTCTCGGGTCTGGCGGGCCGGGTGCTGCAGGCGGCAGGGCCTCTTCCGGGTATTTACTTTGGGTGGATGGTGTAAGCCGAATTATGGTCGACGCAGGAAGCGGTACCAAAGACCAATTCCATCGCTCCGGCGCTAATTCCGACGACATCGAGTTGGTGGCATTAAGTCATCTGCATCCCGACCATTCTGCAGAGTTACCGGCGATCTTCTGGCCTGCTGGAGGAAGTTTTGTCATATCGGGTCCTACTGGTTCTGATGCATTCCCATCGATAGAAAAATTCTTAGATCTCTTGCTCGGGGCGAACGGTGCCTATAACGTGCTGGCGCCACGAATGAATCTAGAGGTCATCACCGTAGATGCTATTGCTGGAAAATCGACCGAAGTCTGGAGCAAAGACGATATCCTAGTTAGTGGCACCGGTGTTCCCCATGGTGATGTTCCAACCATAGCCTACAAATTTGAATTTGGAGAGACCAGCATTGTCTTTGCTAGTGATCAGAACGGCTCGGATCCCGAGTTTCTCGATTTTGTGCGGGGTGCAGATACGCTTGTCATTCATATGGCCGCAACAGAAGATGCGACAGGAGTAATTGCAGAGTTACATGCGACACCGAGTGTGTGGGGTGAGATGGCGACATCGGCTAATGCCGGGCAAGTCATCGTTAGCCATATAACTGCCACAACACCAGACTTATTGGACGAAAGTATTACGATATTGAGAGACAGCTACACAGGCCCGTTAGTGATTGGCGAAGACTTGATGTGTATTGAGTTGTAGATAAAGGGGGCTTAGGGATTTGCTAGCCTCCGACAAATTTAAACATGGTCAAGGCACGTATTTTTTGGATGAGTTGGAATGACACAGAACGACAAGGTTTCAAAGTTCAAAGCAAAACTGCTGCGCCCAGCGTTGCCGGGTGATGATGCTCCGTGGACGTTCGTAATCCTGCCTAAGAATATCAGCGATACCCTTCCAAGACGCGGTAGAACCTCTGTTAACGTTGTCATCAACGGTCATGGTTTCCAATCAACGCTTGAGCCTGACGGCCAGTTGAGTCATTGGCTAAAAATTGGCGAAGCACAAAGTCTGGCCGCGGGCGTGCAAAGTGGCGATATTGCAATATTTGAGATTTCGCCTTTGCAACAAGAGCCAGAACCAGAAGTTCCAAATGACTTGCGTGAAGCGTTAGAGATAAGCCCGGACGCGCGAGAAGTGTGGGAGGATACAACGACCATCGCAAGACTGGATTGGATACATTGGATCGTCACAGCCAAACAGGCCAAGACACGTGTGAAGCGGATCAATGATGCCTGCGATAAGCTTGCGTCAGGTAAGAGAAGAGTGTGCTGTGATGCTTATTGATTAGGCGAGCTATTTCACGGTGCGATCGTTTTTCTGTCACGCCCTCATAAATCTGATATCGTTCGTCCTCGGTCAGTCGGGTATATGTCTTTGACATAGTGATCTCACATTGGGTTTTAGTCGACCGTGAGCATCGCCCACTGGCCATCAAAATTCAATGTGTCGCACTGGCGACTGAAATCCGCGTGGAAAATAATGACAGCACTAACGACTAAACAAAAATATCTCGGTCTGGCCGCATGGTTGGTGGCTAGTTTCCTAGCATCCGCAGTGGGTGCTGTGGCTACTATCAGTGCCAGCGAATACTACCAGCAACTTGTGCAGCCTGAGTGGGCACCGCCTGCGTCGGTTTTCGGACCGGTGTGGACAGTGCTCTATGCGCTAATGGGTATTGCCGCTTGGTTGGTTTGGCAATCGGGTGGTTTGCAAAGACAACGCGTAGCCCTTGGATTATTCTTCGCGCAATTAGCCGTCAACGCATTATGGAGTTGGCTGTTCTTTGCTTGGAATCAAGGCGCGTTCGCGTTTGCGGATATTCTACTTTTGATCATACTCGTCCTAGCAACACTGCGATCCTTCTGGCGGGTACGGCCATTAGCTGGCGTGCTTCTTTTACCGTACTTGATGTGGATTAGTTTTGCGGCAGCGCTAAACTATTCCATTTGGCACCTCAATCCGCAAATACTCGGATGATTAAATCTGGAGATGATCATGCATGAGCTGACGGAAACGAGTATTTCCTGCCCGTACTGTGGCGAGGCAATCGAGGTGCTAATCGAGGCGTTAGATCAGGAACAGGAATATATAGAGGACTGCCAAGTTTGCTGCAGTCCTATCGTGTTTACGGTATCGAGCGGGGAGGATGGCAGTCCGCAGGTGTGGGTTCGTGCGGAAAATGAGTAGAATAAATGGGGTCAGCGATCAACGATCAAGGTGATCAAGGGGTCAGAGTACTTGATTTTGCAAAAATCAAGTACTCTGACCCCTTGATCGTTTCATTTAGATCACCGCCTGTGTTGTGGCTTACGCGCAGCCGGTTTATTCGATCCTTGCTTGCCGTTGCGCATTTTGAGACCCCGAGGGCGGCTTGACGCCTTCTCGTCTGGCACCAGTTGGTGCGGTGCATCGCCGATCATATCTTCGCGGCCCATTTCCTTGAGTGCTTGACGGAGTAGCGGCCAGTTCTTCTCGTCATGGAAGCGCAGGAAGGCCTTCTGCACGCGGCGATGTTCGATTTGCTTCACCACGGTTACTTTCTCACTCTTATACGTCACTTTCTTCAGCGGATTCTTGCCGCTGTAGTACATCGCGGTGGCAAGCGCCATCGGCGAGGGGTAGAAGGTTTGCACTTGGTCTGGTCGGAATTTATTCTTCTTCAACCATAGACCAAGATTGAGCATCTCTTCGTTATCGGTGCCTGGGTGGGCGGCGATGAAGTAGGGGATCAGGTATTGAATCTTGCCGGCCTTCTTGCTGAAGCGCTCGAACATCTCCTTGAACTCATCGTAGGAGTTTATGCTGGGCTTCATCATCTTGGACAGCGTCTTCTCTTCGCTGTGCTCAGGCGCAATCTTCAGATAGCCGCCGACGTGGTGGGTCACTAACTCTTCCACGTATTCTGGGTCGCGCACGGCGAGGTCGTAGCGTAGGCCTGAGGCAATTGCTACACGCTTGATACCGGGCACTGCGCGCGCTTTACGATACAGCTGCGTGGTGTGTTTGTGGTCCGTCTCTAAGTGTTGGCATATGGATGGGTAGACGCAAGATAGGCGTCGACAGGTTTTCTGAATGGCCTCTGATTTGCAATTCAGGCGGTACATATTCGCGGTGGGGCCGCCGAGATCGGAGATAGTGCCGGTGAAACCGGGCACCTGATCGCGAATATGGCCAATCTCTTTGAGGATGGATTCCTCAGAGCGACTCTGAATAATGCGGCCCTCATGCTCGGTGATAGAGCAGAAGGTACAACCCCCGAAACAGCCGCGCATGATGTTGACCGAAGTCTTGATCATGTCATAAGCCGGGATTTTGGCGTCACCATAGGACGGATGTGGTCGACGTTGATAAGGCAGGTCGAAGACTCCGTCCATCTCGTCGGTTTCCAATGGAATAGGGGGCGTGTTCACCCAGATTTCCTTGGTGTCGTGTTTCTGCACAAGCACATGGGCATTGTGTGGGTTGGCTTCCTGGTGCAGCACACGCGAGGCGTGGGCATACAGTGCCGGGTCGTTGCGCACCTTATTGAACGAAGGCAGGCGAATATACGTAGTCGCTTTCTCTAGGCCGTTCTTGCGGTGCAGGGGCATGGGGATGATGCGCATCGGGCTAGGCTCGTCAACATCGGGGTTGGCGGTGTCGTTGGTTGCGCAGCTCTGTGTCTCCGGGTCCTTCATCTCATAAGGATTTGGAATAACGTCGATCTTACTCGGCCAATCGATGCGCGTGGAGTCAATCTCGGTCCAGCCTGTGGGAACGGCGTCCAATAAGACAGCAGTACCGCGAATATTGCGCATCTCGGCCACGGTGTGGCCAGAGGCCATCTGATGGGCCACTTCGACGATTGCACGCTCGGCGTTACCGTAGAGCAGAATGTCGGCGTTGGAGTCGATCAGAATCGACTTGCGAACTTTGTCGCTCCAGTAATCGTACTGGGCGATGCGGCGCAGGCTAGCCTCGATGCCCCCGATTACGATAGGGGTGTTGTAGTAGGCTTCGCGGCAGCGTTGGCTGTACACAATAGTGGAGCGGTCCGGGCGCTTGCCAGCCTCGCCGTGGGGCGTGTAGGCGTCGTCGGTGCGGATGCGCAAGTCTGCGGTATAGCGGTTTATCAGCGAGTCCATATTGCCCGCTGCGATGCCGAAGAATAGATTCGGCTCGCCAAGTGCCTTGAAGGGCTCGGCGCTATCCCAGGCGGGCTGCGCGATGATGCCTACGCGGAAACCCTGAGATTCCAACATGCGGCCGATCACCGCCATTCCAAAGCTCGGGTGATCAACATAGGCATCGCCGGTGACGATGATAATGTCGCAACTATCCCAGCCCAGCACATCCATCTCGGCGCGGGACATCGGCAAATAAGGCGCGGTGCCATAGCACTCCGCCCAGTATTTGGGGTAGGAGAAAAGGTGGCGCACTTTCTCGTCGCTGATGGGTGTTGCGGCTTTCTGTGTCATGGTGTTCCGGCATTTCCAATGTTGAGGAATGGAGCAAGCTGAATGAGCTGTCCATTCAGAATCATATTGCCTCCTTGCAAGGTAGCAGTAATAACGACATCGCCGTTATCCTGCGGCAGCACTCCTTGTGCTGTGTAGTTGCGCACAGAGGCGGCAAAAAAGCTGTCCATCAGTGCCTCTTCATTCGCCCTAAGCTCGAGTTCGGCATAAAGCAGGCCCACTACGCGGCCCAGCGTTAACTGTTCCATTGTCAGTAGGGTAGGCTCGCCGGGCCAAATAATCTCTAAATCGGCTTGATGTTCACCGCCCCAGGCGGTGGTTGTAATCAGGCTGCGCTGCGTAAAGGGTTCGCGCAACATCTCTAAGTAGACTTCTTCTAACTGCTCGGCGGATGCGTCTGGGTCGCCCATCTGTAAGTTGCGTTGTACGCGCAGATAGTCAGCCACTAAGTTGAGATCCACGCCTTCGAGCTGTGTCTGCATGCCAAATGCCGTTATGGGCAGTTCGGACACTAGCTCCGCGACTCGCACACGCTGCTCCAGCAGGAGGCTGGGCGGGGCATTGTTGGCACCGGCCTGTTCGCGGGCGACATAGTTTATGCTAATGCCGCCAAGGGTCAACCTTTGCACACCATTGAATTGTGCTAATTCGGCGTTGATGGCGAGGGAACCGGGTAGCGGCGATGCGTCTAAGCTGGCGCTATGCAGCTCCACGTCGAGCGTATCGATGGTCAAGGCATAGAGCGGGGCACTGACATTGACACTTGCCGAGTTCAAGCTGACGGTAGCAGCGCCGCTGCGTGTGATGTCCATATTGAGCTGCAGGTCCTCGAACTCAAAAGCCTGCGCGCGTTGCGCGTAGCGAAACGGACCGCTGCGCAGTTCGGCGTGTAGGGCACCATCGTAACCAGCCATCAATGAAACCTGGGTACCGCTGCCCGACTGAAACAAGGTCTGTAGTAGGTCATTCTCTTCTAGCCCTTGCAGTACGGGGGTGATGTCCACCCAGGCTAGGCCGAAGCGAAAGCCTTGCTTGGTCCATAATAGTGGCCCATGGGCTATCTCTAGGTCGGCATCTACTAGTACTTGCTCATAGCGCGCGCCGGCGATAATGGGAGATTTTAGTTGCACGGTGCCTATGCTACTGAACCAGCCAGAGCGCGTATTCAGCGTAAGGCCGGGCTGGCCGGTGAGTTCGCGTAGGCGTGCTGCGGTGTTGCTGTCATCGATCAACAAGCCGACTAACATGGGAACGGTGGCCAATAAGATGATGGCCACGATGCCAATCAGCACACTAAATTTCTTCATCGAGCGAGAACCTATAGAAAGCGGAAGATTAAGGTGCGCAGCTTAACAGCTTCGGCGTGCGCGAATAAGGGTGCTGCTTAGGGTTTAAGCATCTCGATATGGGGAATGCCGTCCTCGTCGTAGGGCGAGGTGCAGCTGGTAAAGCCGAAACTGCGGTAGAAATCTTCCAGATAAAGCTGTGCAGAGATGCGGACTCCGCTGCCGGGATAGTGCTCTTTACAGAGCGTGAGCGCGTAATCCATCAACTTGCGACCGGTGCCTCTGCCGCGTGTTTCCGAGGTAGTCAGTACGCGGCCTATAGAGGCTTCGGGGTACTTTAGGCCGGGGGGTAGCAGGCGGCAATAGGCCATGAGTTCATCATCGCGAGTGGCGAACACGTGCAGGGCGTCCATATCGTTGCCGTCCACGTCTAAGTACACGCTATTTTGCTCAACAGCGAAGACTTCTTGGCGAATCTTCAGGATCTGATATAGCAGCTGAGTAGTCAGCTGCTCGAAACGCAAACATTGCCAATCGATAGTGTTCTGCGTCAAATCAATCCCCGCACCTAACTCCGACGTTTTAATCGGCTAGTTCCTTGTAAAGGCTGGTGCGAGCGCGGAAGCTCAGGCCGCCTGGTACATCTCTCGCTTGGATCATATAGACCACGAACAGTTCATTGGTCGGATCAACCCAGAATGCTGTGCCTGCCGCGCCGTCCCAGCCGAAGGTAGCAGTCTCTGGCTTGCCCATTTGCGAGGGCATCAAGCCAAAGCCTAGGCCGAAATCACCGGCATTGCCGAAGAAGAAACTAGAGCGGTCGACTTCTGTTCCAATGCGAGGTTCCCGCATAAGCGCAATTGTTTCTGGCTTTAGAAGACGCGTGCCCATGTACTCGCCGTCATTCATCAACATGAAGCCAAAGCGGGCATAATCTTCCGTTGTCGAGTTTAAGCCACCACCGCCAGAGAACATCGGCTGTGTCACGAGTGGAGTCGTGAGGGTGCCATATATCCCTTCGGCAAGATCTTTGGCTTTCGAGGCGGGGATGTAGAAGCTAGTGTCATCCATTCCTAAAGGAGTAAAGATCATTTCGTTCAATAGCACATCAAGGGGCTTGCCAGATGCAACCTCTAGTACGGCACCAAGTACGTCAGTCGAACGGCTATAGTGCCACTTCGTGCCGGGCTCGAAGCGCAGTGGCAGCGCAGCAAGGCGGCGTGCGAGCTCTAAAGCGCTGATCGCATATGAGGAGGAGCCGGCCTCAAGGTACATCTTGCCTAGCTCACTATCCGGGTCGAACACCCCGTAGATCAGCCCCGATTCATGAGTCAGTAGATTCTCTACCGTCATCGTCTTCATCGCGGGGTGAGCCTCTTCGCCCTCGGCCATGACGGTCAAATGCGCATATTCGGGTATGTATTTGGAGACTGGGTCTTCTATCGCCAGCTTGCCCTGTTCTACTAGCATCATCGCAGCGACGCTGACGATCGGCTTGCTCATGGAATAGATGCGAAAGATGGTCTCTTGGCTCATGGGCGTGGCGTCATTCGGGCCTTGTGTGCCTACGCTCTCCAGTACGCCTACCTGGCATTTATTCGCGATCATGAGTATTGCGCCAGGGATCTGCCCAGCATCGACAGAGGCTTGCATGCCTGCGCGCAAAGCCTGCACCTGTTCGGCATCTAGGCCTACTGCGGATGGGCCAGCCATGTCCAGAGAGCTGACATTGGCATCGGGTTTCGCGTAGGCAGAGGTGACTACTGTCCCGGTGACGCCGATGCTAAGCACCAATGCAAGGAATAAGGAGCTGTGGCGGTGCTTACGGCTTGTGTGTGCGTCGAACATTGTGAATCCCCTATGGTTTATTCTGATTGATAGTGGGCCACTGGTATCCCTACCATCGCCTGTTTAACACGGAGCATAACATGGACAATGTGTGAATCCATATGCTGACTTATTGCTGTTTTCCACTTCGCCAGCTCATGTAAATACCGAGGCCAAGAAGAGCGCTACTTATCAGGAACATGAGGCGGAAGTTGCCGGTGTATTCCAGTAAAATCCCCGCAGCTGATGGGCCGATAAGCTGGCCTGCCGCGAAGAACAGCGTGACAAAACTGATCGCCACCGCCGCTTGATCTCGCGTGACCGTGCGGGTGGCCGCGGCGAGGATCGAAGTAAATTGTCCGGTGGTAGAGACCCCAAGCAGGAAGTAGTGCACTGCGAAGGCCGGATACACCGGCCAAGCCACGGGCAGTAGGGTGCCGATCATCGCTAGGCCCATGCAGATCATCAAGGCTTGGGCATGGCCAATGCGGTCGGCACCCCAGCCCCAGCCTGGTGCTGCGAATATCGACAATATCCCCATCAATGCTACGAGGCGTCCTGCGTTGGTGGGCGACATGCCAGTGTCGAGCGCAAAGCTATACATGAAGAGCGATTGCAGAATATAGGTCACACCCACGATGCCGTAGACCCAAGCCACCGTCAGTACATGCGGATTGCGATAGGCGCTGGCTATGCCGACCTGTTTGCGTTGTTCCGGCGTGCTGGCTTTAGTCTTGGGAGGATCGCGTAGTACCCAGAACACAAGTACCGCACATACCAATGCTACCAGCGCAAACAAGGCCCACACGAGGCGCCAGCCGCTGTCCGGGTCTTGCCCTGCGCCGGTGAGCAGGGGCACGAATGCGCCAGTCAGGAACATGCCAGAGCCAACACCACTATTGGCGAGGCCGATAACAGTGCCCCGGCGTTCCGGGAACCAGCTGCCTAATAGCGAGATCATCGGGGTGTAGGCGAAGGCCGTAGCTGCACCCAATAGCAGCATTAACAGCACCAAGACTGGGTAAGTGGATGCGAGCGCCAAGCCACTGAAGCCCATGACTGCAAATACGGTGCCTAGCAACATGGCGCGGCTGGCCCCGAAGCGCGCCGCGAATAGGCCGGCTGGTAAGACTAAGGAGAGATAGCCAAGCGCGGTGACAGTGCCTAATAACGCTGCCTGGGTAAAGCTAAGGCCCAGGCTAGCCTGCATGCTCGGCAACACCAAGCCGTAGGCTAGGCGGGCGAATACGACTACCACCACGCTCGTCAGGATGCTGACGGCGACGAATTTCACTAAAGAGGGTGGCCGTAGTAGTTCTTGTTCCGTCATTTAGTTTGATCGGCGCTGCGATGGATGACAGTGCCGGTGTTGTCGCTAATCTCGACGTCTACCTCTACTCCGGCGCGAACGCTCTGGGTCACGGTGCAATAGTTCTCGAACACTTTAAGTGCGTCCGCTAAAGAGCTGAGCTCGTCTTTAGCTACGCCTAATTGCAGCGCGACCTTGACGTTGGTGATGCGCAGAAACTTGCCGACCCGCGCGGTGGTACCCGTGACCTCGGCGCTCATCTCGCCCGGGTCTTCCTTCTTGCGGCTCAGAGCGTAAATTAAGCTGGCCGATAGGCAGTTAGCGACCGAGGCGGCGAGCATTGCTGAGGGGCTGGGGCCTTCGCCGCCGCCCATTGGTTCGGGTTCGTCCGCAAGAATATTACCGAACTCGCCGAAATCCAGTTGGAATAGGTAGCGCTCGATGCGCTTCAACTTCAGTGTGAATTGCTTCTCATCCATAGTGGGCTCGGTATGTTCTGTGAAGGACTCTGCGCAAGTTGATGTTGCTGTCAGCGCTGCTGACACATCGTCCTTGTGGAAAGTTTCCTTATCATAGTGTGAAAACGCTCGCATTTGTAGGGAGCATCGGCCTGATGCTCGGCTCCTGGTATACCGAGCCGATCGTTGAGCAAGCCTTCGAGCGCAGCGACATGGATAAGTTTGACCACGAATTGCAGCATATTGTTGAGTTCGAAAAATTGCTGATAGACGACGGGGCGCTCATCATAAAACTATGGTTTCACATTAGTAAGGCAAAGCAAGGCCGGCGTGTGAAGCAGGACATAAAAGAGTATATCGCCAGTCCGCAATTGTGCAGTTTCGCGAAATTATACGAACGCTTTAACGCAGTCTCCGAGCGTGCCATACGCCATACCGATCGCGCCATGGCATATCATTGAGGCGACGGACAGGCATTATCAGCACCTAACGGTTGCGAATATTCTGATAGAGACCATAACACGCCATTGCGAGACGCTAGAAAATGCACCGCAGGAGAAGTCTAGCAAACCGGCGACAAAGGACGGCGCGCAGCACAGGAATATTCTCGACTCACTGGATCTTTCAGGGCACATAGGTCGCGATGACTACAAGCGCGAGTTGACCGATCATGGCATTGTCCTGTAGAAATTCTGGCTGCCTATTAGCCCCGAGGAACAGCTGCGGCGTTTCAAGAAACGCGAAGAAGTGGAGTGGGAAAACTACAAGATCACCGACGAGGATTGGCGCAACCGCGAGCAGTGGGTGGGCTATGAACACGCGGTACACGACATGGTGGCGCGCACCAGCACTGCCAATGCACCATGGACGCTAGTGCCTGCAAACGATAAAAGGGCGGCACGCCTAATGGTCATCCGTGCGGTGTGTGATGCGCTCGAGGCCGCCCTCCAGCAAACTCCCTAACGACATTAGCCACTTGCTTGTGAAATCGGATTGCTGCAAATTCCCAACAGCGAATTCCATTTCAGGAGAGAACCGATGTCCGTTGCCAGCCTGTCCCAAGTCTTTAGAGGGCTTAACGCTCGTCTGCTGGCCCTATGTTTGTTTGGCGTCAGCATCGCAAGCAACGCATTGGCCCAGGAGCGAGTGCTTGTCGATGCTGTGATGACCGAAGGCACCAATATGGCAGCGGCTATCTCCCCCGATGGGAGCACTATGATCATTGCGCTGCAGGGCGTGCTCTGGTCGCTGCCAGCAACCGGTGGCGATGCGCGGGCCCTGACGCCAGCGGAGATGGACGCACAGGAGCCTGTATGGGCGCCAGACGGTTCACGCATAGCCTTCTATGGTTTTGTGGGGGATGCTTTTGCAATATGGTCGATGAATCCCGATGGGAGTGACCTGGCTCGCCTAGCCAATGGCGCGAGCGCCGATGCACGCTATCCAGCCTTCACTGCGGACAGCCGCCAGATTCTATACTCCAGTGACGAAGACGGCGGTTATGCCGTGTGGATGACGGACCGCACTAGCGGCGAGCGTCGGCCGTTGACCAGTGCCGCAGAGACTGGCTACACAGCCCCGACCACGCCCTATTTTTCCGGTGACGGCAATGCGGTCTATCCGACACTCTCGCCCTATGGCAATAATCTCGCTTGGGTGATCGATGGCCCTATCAATCGCTTGGTCGTGCGGGATATGAATGCTCGGCAAGGCTTTCGCGAACTGTATAGAGCGCCGTTACTCGGCGCGCCACTCTGGTCTGCCGATGGCAACGCCCTATACATCGTCGGCATTGATGAACGCGAGACCTTCCTCGCCCACGTGCCTTTGGATGGCATTGGTACCAACCACCTAGTTGAAGGCGGCGATATCTTCCCTTTCCGCCCCAGCCTAGGCCCGGATGGCACGCTGTATTACACCGCCGACGGTCAAGTCAAAAGCGTGACAGCGGCCGGAGAGCCAGGCCCTACAGTGCCGTTCTCGGCCAAGGTCACACTCGATCGCACGCCCTATGCGCGGCGCAGTTATGACTTTCTTGATCAGACTCCCAAGAAGGCCTTGGGCATTATCGACCCCATCTTGTCGCCCGATGCTAGCCAGGCCGCCTTCGCAGCGCTAGGAGACATATGGCATACCGATTTGGTGACAGGCGTCAGTACGCAACTCACCGACGATGTCGCGATCGACATCTCTCCGAGCTGGTCTCCCGATGGTAAGCGCATCGCCTGGGTATCTGATCGCGGGGGCTTAGCCAATGTGTGGGTCATGACGCTCAGTGACGGCAGCATTACGCAGGTCAGCGATATCGACAAGCCCGCCAGCGCGCCAGTCTGGTCGCCCGATGGCAGCAAGATTGCCTATCTCAAGGACGAGGGTAACAGCGTGTTTGTCTCGTCCGTCGTCAACGTAATCGACCTAGCGAGTGGCAGCGAGACTGTGATATCCGAGCCCATGTTTGGGCCAAGTACGCCGGCGTGGTCACCAGATGGCAGCAAGATCGTCGTCACGCATCGTGACCCTAGCAACAGTCGCTTCCGCGAAGGCTTCAATGAATTGTATGTGTTGCCCGCCGACGGCAATGGTGAAAAGTTCTTCGTGGCCCCCGTGCCGGGTAAGTCCTTGGGCCGACGTCAACATAACCGCCTCGCATGGTCGCCAAGTGGCGAGATAGTCTACCGAGTGGATGGCGCGCTGTGGTCCGTGCCCATGGCGGTCGATGGCACGCTAGGGGAGGCGAGCCCTATCGCCAGCGCGGGTGAGAACCCAAGTTGGTCCGCCGATGGCAGTAAACTGATTTATATGGATGGCGCAGCCATCAGACTCTTCGACAAGGCGTCAGGCCAAACACGAGACTTGGATATCCAACCTAGCTGGGTACAGGTGAGGCCGACGGAGTCCTTAACTATAAGAGCAGGGCGTCTGTTCGATGGTGTGAATGATGGTACGACCTCGTCGGTGGACATCGTGATTCAGAATGGCGTGATTGTGGATATTCGCATGGCGGGGCTTAGCCAGACGGTTGGCACTTTCATCGACGCCTCCGACAAATTCGTGATGCCTGGTTTGATTGAGAACCATACTCATCAGTCTATAAATCAAGGGGTGATGCTGGGTCAGCTCTATTTGTGCAACGCCATCACCACGGTGCGCGAGACCGGCGACGATCCTTATCATGCCGTAGAGCGCCGCGAGGCGGAGGCCTCGGGCCGTAGGCCTGGCCCGCGCGTGTTCACTGCAGGCCCACTGAACGAAGGTACACGTATCTCCTATGGTGTGTCCGAGACAGTCGAGAGCGCGGAGCGAGTGGAGGATTCTATGCGTCTGTCCACTGCACTTAAACTGGATATGTATAAGAGTTATGTGCGGCAAGATTACACGGCACAGAAACGCGTGATCGAGTTGGCCCATGCCAGTGGCATCCCCGTGTCGTCACACGAACTCTATCCGGCGGTGGCTAACGGCATCGATCAAATGGAACACTTAGCGGCGACCAGTCGGCGTGGCTATAGCCTGAAGGAGAGCCGTCTCAATATCGCCTATCAAGATGTGATTGAGCTGACCACCAAGTCCCGCGTGATCATCACGCCGACGATGGCCTTGAGTGAGCGTGGTTCGGACTTGGACGCGCAGAAGGCGACCCTATTGAAAATCGTCAATGGCGGCGGGCGCATAGTGGCGGGAACGGACTCGCCGTTCGTGTCCTTCGCGGACTCCTTGCATCGCGAACTGGAGATCTATGTCGAGGCAGGGCTGAGCACGTCGCAGGCGCTACGTTCGGCAACAGGTGATGCGGCGGATGCACTCGGTGCTGGCAATCAGCTAGGTAAGATTATGCGGGGTTATCTGGCGGATTTGGTGATACTCGACGGTAATGCTATCGAGGATATCTCGCAGGTACGCGCCATCAATACTGTCATCAAAAATGGTGCAGTGGTCTGCACCATTCCTCAGTAATTAGTGAGTCTTTGACTAACTTTGTCAGAAAACGCCTGCGGGCCCGGGGAACACTACCGGGCTCTGTACGCCCGTCTCCGAGATGCTGGAGACGCCGAAGAAGTAATTGTCGATCACGACATTCTCCAGTGTGAACTCATCCACATCTCCTACCGTTCGGTAATTGGTCCACTGCGCGTCAGTGGTCAAGCGCCAGTGTAACCGATAAGAAACTGCACCAGGCACTTTCTTCCAGCGCAGCGTGGTGTCTGGGCTAACTTGGCCGCGGATACTGACGTCGACAGGAGGGGCGGGAGCCCAGGCCATCGAGGCGAGCGAGACGGCATTGAGCGCGGTTAGTTTCGCGGCATAGTCGAAGTCCAGATGCTCGATCACGTCGCCATAGGCGATGCCATTCTCCACGCGGATGTCTTGGTGTTGCTGGGTGTAATTCTCGTTGGTCTCCATGATACGCACGGCCGGCAAACCAACTTCGTTGAAAGGGCGGTGGTGGCCGCCGCGTCCGAAGCGGTCAAGGCGGTACACCATCATTACATCGAGATTGGGTACGAAACGATCTGCCATGGTGTCGATATAGCGCGCTAGGTTGCGCGAGGCGGAGTCGACCTCGCCGCCTTGGAAGCGACGCTGCCGCGCCTCCTCAGTGGTCTCGACGTCTCGCGTGCCTTCTGAAAATACGCGCGCAGTGGAATTGTTCACGACCCCGTTAACGCCGCGGATATTGCCGATCATGTCGTTGTTAATGACAGCCTGCATATGCCAGCCGTGGTCGAGCAGATACTCGGCGAAGATGGCCCCGCCATTTAAGCCCTGCTCCTCGCCGGACAAGCCGGTGTAGACGATGGAGCCGGGGAATTGATATTGCGTAAGTACGCGCGCAGTTTCCAGCACTCCTGCCATGCCAGAGGCATTGTCGTTCGCGCCGGGGGAGTCCGAAGTGAAATTCATCGGGTCGCTCACGCGGGTATCGATGTCGCCGCTCATCATCACATAGCGATTAGTGTCGCGAGTACCTCTTTGCACGGCGATAACATTGACGACTTCTACGGGGTCTGGAATGCGGTCCGTGCCCGAGACCATGCCACTGACATAGAAGACTTCTAGGCAGCCACCGCAGGCCGCGGAAATAGCCTCGAATTCGGCCTTGATCCAGCGCCTAGCGGCGCCGATTCCGCGCGTGTCGGACTCAGTATCGGAAAGTGTATGACGAGTGCCAAAACCAGTGAGTATTTCGACATCGCGTTGAATGCGCGCTGCCTGAGGCGCTACGCCGATCTCGTATAGGGCCATCTCGTCGGCGACGACTCCTAGAGGGAGTACGCTGCCGAGAAGCAGACTGCAGGCTAGAGTTTTGTGCAAAGTGGTCATGTAGGGCTCCCATTTTTCCAAGCGCTCAGAATAGAAAGCACCTAGACTAACAGTAGATTGAAGACCTAGGGAACCACTTAATATCGTTAAGACTCCTAGCGTTGAGGGTGTTTACTTAGGTGTTTGTCTTTATTTGCGCGCGAACAGCATGCCAAGGATAAGACCGGCAGCCGCGGCACCGCCGACTGCCTTCCAAGGCTCATCGTGCACTTTGCGATTGGCTTTGGCGGCAGACTTCTTTGCGCGAAGCGCAAAGTCATTGCTGATTGAGCTGACCGAACCACGGGCTTCGTTGACGCGCTCGTTCAGTTTCGCACGTGCTAGATCCAGCTCTTCGCCAGTCAGATTAACGGTATCCTTTGGTGCCCGGGCAGGATTTGAACCTGCGACCTGTCCCTTGGAAGGAGGGCGCTTCAAATATATCTAACGGAGTAGTGGGTTAGCTCCTCCTGTGTCAATATGTAGTGATGAGCGAATTTAATGACATAGGCCGATGAACACCTTGCTTGTAGCGGGCCAGGATTACCCTCGT
>Ga0209390_10003166_pt1 | contig 27131 bp, 21 predicted proteins | sample BON01_FD_187212 | JGI IMG/M metagenome (GOLD analysis project Ga0209390, IMG submission 187212) | Freshwater microbial communities from Lake Bonney liftoff mats and glacier meltwater in Antarctica - BON-01 (SPAdes) (version 2) | ecosystem: Environmental > Aquatic > Freshwater > Ice > Glacier...
CAAATGCTCCCACCAGCAAATTGCAACTGTTTTCTGATTCCATTTTTTACCTTTAAATTTCAAAGGTATGTCGCAGGGTCAATACCGCAATAATTATATGAAGAAAAGCCGCGATGCGTTTGCCCTGCGGGAGGGGGCTGAGTGTTACGGCAGTGGCGGGGGTATTGGCTGTTCGTACCGTTGTTACAGCTGCGCTGGGGTCATCAGGTACAGCTGAAGGCACTTTATTGAAATTTGTCATTAGGCGAAAGTATAGGTAAGGTGCAATTTTACCAACAAATTTAGAATGAATTGAACCAAGGCTTTCGCGAATTTCTATTTTTTAAAAATTAAATTTATTGAATACGAATAAAAAAGATGTGATAATGCCAAAAGTCGCAGGCAATACACTCAAAAAAAGTCTCACACAATGACACATCGCCACAGAGGCGAGCAGCTCTTAGTCTAATAATCGGAAGAGCCAAAAGCAAAGCCTTTTACGTTGTGGTCGTTCTGCCGTTGTGTGAGAAAAATAACTGGAATGAGTATTGCCAAAAAACAATTGAATTGACTGGCAAAACCGCATAATTATCAAATTATCAAATTATTAATCACATTACTTAATCAGCATTGCCCCAATATCCCTGCCCAATTGGCTGATGCATTGAAATGCAGACCAAACAGGAATAAAATCGGGAGCATAATTTGTACTTTCATCGGTCAATAGTTTTAGTAAAAATGAAAAGAATGTATTGAAATGTTGAAATGTGAACTTTCGATTTTTTTCAATTTTTCTCCTATTAGGATCTCTGTGAAGTAATATGATGAAGTTTTGTGTTGGCATGCCGCAATATGTACCCATCTTCTCATAGATTATTTTTAAAAAACAGACATTTTCATGAATTAGGTTCTGAAAAACATTTCCGCCTGTATACATTTGCGACCAGCCTTCGCTACAAAAGCGGAAGCTAGATAAACCTATTTTTTACATCGAACATGCCTACTCGACGCAATGCCCTCAAAACAATGCTCGTCGGCGCAGCAGCGCTCAGCACCGCGCCCCTACAAACTTTTGCTGCGGCATCCGCGAAAGCACTTGTCCGCAAGGGAAATATCAAACACTCCGTTTGCAGATGGTGTTACGGCGCGTTCCCTCTCGACGACCTTTGCACCTTTGTCAAACAGATTGGCATCTCAGCCATCGACCTTATTGGCCCAAAAGAATGGGATGTTTTGAAAAAGCACGGGCTGGATTCCTCCATGTGCAACGGGGCGGAACTAAACCTGGTGGACGGATGGAATGATCCAAAATTCCACCCACAGCTCATCAAAAACTATACAGAAATGATCCCGATGGTAGCCAAGGCCGGGTATAAAAACCTCATCTTGTTCAGCGGCAACCGAAGGGGAATGGACAATGAAACCGGGCTCAAAAACTGCGTAACAGGATTGGAAAACATTCTAGGTTTGGCAGAGCAGCACGGCGTTGTGCTCCAAATAGAAGTGTTCAACTCCAAAGTAGACCACAAAGACTACATGGCCGATAATACCCCTTGGACCATTGAACTCTGCAAACGCCTGGGTTCAGAAAATTTCAAAATTTTGTATGACATTTACCACATGCAAATCAACGAGGGCGATGTGATTCACACGATCCGCGACCATCACCAGTGGTTTGGACATTACCATACAGCGGGCGTACCAGGCCGAAACGAGATTGATGAAAGTCAGGAATTGTACTACCCGGCGATCATGCGGGCGATTGTTGAAACCGGGCATAAAGGATATGTAGCGCAAGAGTTTATCCCGCTGTCAAATGACCCGCTCGGTGCTTTGGCTCAGGCGATCGACATCTGTGACGTTTAAGCTAAATAAATCACTGCCATGAAAAAACGCTATCCAAGAACACTTTCGTCTGGCGCCAACAACACTGTTGTCGCACTTACTGAAGCGGAAGTCTATGGAACGATTGTACCCTATGGACTTCAGGGCCTATGAACAGGAAAAACGAGCGCTATGGCTTGATATATTTGAGTCAGCATTGGAAGAGCTCCATAAAGCTGGTTTTGCACACCGCGACCTTCGCTGCCCCTCAGACATGCCAGCCTTGACCTTTGACAATGTATTTCTTACCCAAACCGGATTGCGTTTGATTGACGTTGGCATTTCAGCATTGCGCAGCCAAGTTGGAGACAGATTTTTTGATCGCTTTGTCCAGCAAGAGCTGAACGAGGTAAATGAATTTAGAACATTTTTCTTATCTCGGTAACCGGAAACGCTTACAAATTAACATACTCATTAACATGCCAGAAAAATACGACGCCATAGTAGTTGGCTCCGGAATCGCCGGCGGCTGGGCCGCAAAAGAACTGACCGAAAAAGGCCTCAAAGTGTTGATGCTCGAACGCGGCAAAGATGTGAAACACGTCACCGATTACGATACCGCCGCCAAAAAAACCTGGGAATTTCCCCACCGGGGCCGCATCACCGAGGCTATGAAGGAAACCCATCCGGTACAAAAACGCGATTACCCCTACAATGAATTCAAGCCCGATTGGTGGGTGAACGACCTGGAATGCCCCTACACAGAAGTGAAGCGCTTCGATTGGTATCGCGGCTTTCACGTGGGCGGCAAATCACTGATGTGGGGCCGCCAAAGCTACCGTTGGAGTCAAATGGATTTTGACAGCAATACCAAAGACGGACATGGCATCGATTGGCCTATCGGTTACAATGATATAGCTCCCTGGTATGATTATGTGGAGCAATTTGCGGGCATTTCCGGCTCTCTGGAAGGTCTGCCGCAACTACCGGATGGCAAATTTCTGCCACCAATGGAAATGAACGTCGTGGAAAAAGACGTTGCTGCCCGCATCAAAGCCAACTACGAGCATCGCCGCATGATCATTGGCCGCGTGGCCAACCTCACGCAAGAGCATAACGGCCGCGGCTCTTGCCAATACCGCAATTTATGCAGCCGTGGCTGTCCGTTTGGCGCTTATTTCAGCACCCAATCATCCACTTTACCGGCTGCAGTCGCCACAGGCAACCTGACCTTGCGCCCCTTCTCTATTGTGAATCAAATACTGTACGACAAGGATAAAAAACGCGCAAAAGGGGTATTGGTCATTGATGCTGAAACCTTGGAAAATATTGAATATGAGGCGAAAGTGATTTTTGTGTGCGGCTCTACCCTAGGCTCCACGTTCCTGCTGATGAACTCGATTGAACTCGGCGGACTACCTGACGGCATTGGCAACAGCAGCGGCCAATTGGGTAAAAACCTCATGGACCACCATTTCCGCTGCGGTGCCAGCGGTGACGTGGAAGGACATGAAGACAAATACTATTACGGCCGCCGCGCCAATGGCATATACATACCGCGCTACCGCAACCTGTTTGGCGACAAACGCGACTACAGCCGTGGCTTTGGTTATCAAGGTGGGGCAAGCCGTCAGGATTGGCGGCGCGACGTGGCAGAATTAAGCATCGGAGCCGACCTAAAAGCCGAACTCAGCGAACCCGGCAAATGGACCATTGGTCTGGGCGGCTTTGGCGAAATGTTGCCTTACGAAGATAACAAGGTGACCATTGACAAAACCAAAAAGGACAAGTGGGGACAGTATGTATTGTCCATAGACTGCGAACTCAAGGAAAACGAGCGTAAAATGCGCATTGACATGATGAACGATGGCGCTGAAATGCTCGAAGCCAGCGGGGTAAAAAACGTAAAAACGTATGACAACGGCTCCTTCCCCGGCATGGCCATTCATGAAATGGGCACGGCGCGTATGGGCAAAAACGTCGGTGCTGAACAAATGGAACCAAATGCATGAGGTGCCCAATGTGTTTGTAACCGATGGTTCCTGCATGACCTCCATTTCTGCTGTAAATCCTTCATTGACATTTATGGCGTTGACCGCCAGGGCAGCGGATTATGCGGTATCAGAGATGAAAAAAGGGAATCTTTAATGCTAATTTGATAATTTGAGAATGGGGCGTTTTTGGGAAACAAAGCATACTCCCTGCTTCATTGAAACCAACATCTTTTCAATCTACATTCATTTCAACTTAAAAATATGAATCGTCGCGAACTCCTTCAACGTTCTTCCCTGCTCATCGGCGGCACGCTACTCGGCGCAGACAGCCTATTGGCAAAAAACATCGACTGGGAAGCGATGGAAGCGGAATTGGGTGCCAAAGGCATTGGTATTTTCTCAAAGGGCCAAATTCGATTGCTGAATGAAGTGGCTGAAACCATCATTCCAACCACCAATACACCTGGTGCAAAAGCTGCCAAAGTGGGGCAATTTATAGCCGTCATGGTGAGCGACTGCTACGATGCAAAATACCAGGCACGTTTCATGGAAGGATTGGCCAAACTCGATACCGATTGCAAAGGCCGGTATGGAAAAGCATTCATGAAATGCCCGAAAAACCTTCAAAACGATCACCTCGTTGAGTTGGATGCGGAGCAAAAGGCATACTACAAATCCAGGAAAAAGGAAGATCCTGAGCATTACTTCCGCATCATCAAGGATTTTGTGCTTTGGGGCTATTTTACCTCAGAAATTGGTTCCACGCAAGCCCTACGCTTCGTAGAATACCCTGGTCGCTACGAAAACATTGATTACAAGAAAGGAGATCGCGCCTTTGGCGGGTACTAAATAAAGGGGTTTCATGGTTTCAGGGTTTCAAGGTTTACACGGTCTGTGGTGGCTTTGAAACTTGATTTCAAATTTGACAACAAATCGCGTAAACCTTGAAACCATGAAACCTTGAAACCCTGAAACCTTTTAAAAAAAGCACAATGCGGAAACACCACCTTTTCTACTCTACCCTATTTATTGCCAATTTGCTCCTTTTTTTGGGGCCTGTTTTGGTATCAGCCCAATCAATACCAACGTCTGCCGAGGTCCGAATGACAGGATTTGAGCAGCGCAATGCCTTGAAATCAAATTCATTATTAACTTCAATAACCGCAGAAAATATCGGCCCCAGCATATTTTCCTGCCGGGTTACCGATGTGGATGTCAACCCAAGCGATCCTACGGAAATGTATGTCGCTTATGCTTCCGGCGGCTTGTGGTATAGCAAAAACAATGGCACCCGATTCAGCCCTGTTTTCGACCATCAAGCAAGTATGACCATTGGCGACATCGCCGTGGATTGGAGCAAGAACATAGTTTGGGTGGGCACTGGCGAGGCTAATAGTAGCCGTTCCTCTTATGCTGGCACGGGCATGTACCGCAGTGCCGATGGCGGTAAAACCTGGGAGCAGCGCGGTTTGCTGGAAAGCCACCATATTTCAAGGGTTATTTTACACCCAACGGATCCAAACACCCTCTGGGTAGCCGTGCTCGGACACTTGTATTCGGCAAATGAAGAACGAGGTGTTTTCAAAACTACCGACGCAGGGAAAACCTGGCAACGTACCCTTTTTGTAAACGACAACAGCGGCGGCATCGACCTCGTGCTCGATCCCAATGACCCAAACACCCTTTACGCAGCTACTTGGGAACGCAGCCGCCGCGCCTGGGATTTTCAGGGCGCAGGAGAAGGCTCGGGTATCTGGAAAAGTACCGATGGGGGCAACACCTGGGCAAAGTCCAACACCGTCGCGAGTGGCTTCCCCACCGGGGCTAAAATTGGCAGAATTGGCCTTGCCGCAGGCAAGAAAAATGGCAAAACAGTGCTTTACGCCTGCCTGGATAACCAGAATTCTAAACCCAAAAAAGACAGCCCGAAAGAAGATGTATTGAGCAAAGAAGACTTGCGCAGTATTTCAAAAGATGACTTTTTGAAACTTTCAGAGGAAAAGCTGGCCGACTACCTGGAACAAAATGGTTTCCCGGAGAAATACAACGCCAAAAAAGTCAAAGGCCTGGTGGAGAAAGACAAACTCAAGCCAATTGCTTTGATGGAATACCTGGAAGATGCCAACAACAACCTGTTTGAAACGGACTACATCGGTGCGGAGCTGTACCGTAGCGAGGATGGCGGCACTTCCTGGAAAAGAACCCACGAAGACCCTATTGAACAGATGCACTTCACCTATGGCTACTACTTCTCCAATGTGCGCTGTATGCCGGAAGATGCCGACAAAGTGTACATGATCGGTTTCTACATTATCAGCTCTGACGACGGTGGCAACAATTGGAAAAACATCAATGGCGACAATGTACATGTAGATCACCACGCTTTATGGCTCAACCCCGCACGCCCGGGCCATATCATCAATGGCAACGATGGCGGCTTGAACATCTCCTGGGACAACGGCGAATCCTGGATAAAATGCAATAACCCAGCCGTGGGTCAGTTCTACGCCATTGCTACAGACGATGCAAAACCGTACAATGTATATGGTGGCGCGCAAGACAATGGCGTATGGAAAGGAAGCTCCAACTACAAGCCGTCTGACGATTGGCACCAGTCGGGCGAATACCCCTATAAATCCATCATGGGCGGCGATGGCATGCAAATTCAAGTAGATACCCGCGACAACAACACCGTATACACTGGCTTCCAATTCGGCAACTACTTCAGGGTCAACAGATCCGACGGAAGGCCCGTTGCGATTTCACCCAAACACGACCTGGGAGAAAGGCCATTGCGTTTCAACTGGCAAACCCCAATTTACTTGAGCCGACACCAACAGGATGTACTGTATTTGGGTGCCAACAAACTGTATCGCTCCTTCAACCAAGGCCAAGACTGGGACGCTATTTCCGGCGATTTGACCCTGGGCGGCAAACCTGGCAATGTCCCGTATGGCACCCTGACGAGCATCCATGAAAGCCCGCTCAAGTTTGGGCTGCTGTACGCCGGCTCCGACGATGGCCTCATCCATGTCACCCGCGACGGTGGCGAAACATGGACCAAAATCTCAGACAACCTGCCCCAAAACCTTTGGGTGTCACGGGTACAAGCCTCTGCGCATGTGCGCTCCCGTGTGTACGCAAGTTTGAATGGATATCGTTGGGATGATTTTGGGTCTTATCTTTATACGTCAGAAGATTATGGCCAAACCTGGCAAAAAATTGGCACCGACCTGCCCGCAGAGCCCATTAATGTCGTGATTGAAGACCCCAGCAACCCAAACCTGTTATACGTTGGTACTGACCACAATTTGTACGTTTCCCTAGACCGTGGAAAGACCTTTCAAACTATAGACCCAGCCTTCCCTGACGTACCGGTGCATGATTTGGCAGTACAAGCCAGCGCCAAAGAGTTGGTGATTGGTACCCACGGAAGGTCGATGTTTAAAGTAAATGTTGAATTGCTGCAACAACTTGATGCCGAGCTATTGGCTAAAACCGTTCATGTCTTTGACATTTCAAAAAGAAAATACAACAAGAACTGGGGGAAGAAGCAGCCGTACAAAACGCTAAAAGACCCCGTCCAGGCGGTCGATTATTATGTGTCTTCTGTAGGCAAAGTGAAATGGAGTGTCCGAGAAAAAGAGTCCGGTCAGGAATTGAACGAAGGGGTGCTAAATTGTGTTCAGGGACTAAACAAGTTTGAATATTCGCTGTCTGTTCAGGACGCTGCGGTAAAAAAATACAAAGAATCACTGCAAGCGGCACAAAAAGACAAGAAAAAAGCGTTTGAGCTGGAGAAAGCTGACACTGGAAAGGTCTACCTAAGGAAAGGAGCATATACCTTTGCGTTGGTTAAAGATGGAATTGCTGTTGAAACAGATTTGATTATCGAGTAACCGAGGAAAGTGCCTTTCCAATACAAAATGCGTCTCAAGTAAAAACTAAATACAAACTCACACCATTCTAAATCAATTCGTATAAATGAAAAATTTGAAAAACCTTTTTTTGGTGTCGCTCGTGCTTGCTGCGACGGCGCTGACTGGCTGTCTCCATATTATTGAAGAAGCCACCTTCCGCAACAACGGCAGCGGCAACTATAAGATGACCTTCGACATGAGCGAGATGAAAGGCATGATGGACATGATGAAGGGCATGGGCGGTGATGCGGCTGGTACTGAAACCGGCGATTCGACGAATATGTCCGACGGCGGTGATTTCACCCCTCCTCCTGCACCAGCTCCTGAAGAGGATCCAATGGCAGGCCTTAGCGATCAATTTAGTGGCGTGACCGAGCTGTTGAGTAAAGTAGATGGTATTACCAACGTTGTAGAGATCAAGGACACAACGACCTTTAATTTTGGTTATTCCTTTAATTTTGCCAATGTCGCAGCCCTAAACCGCGCATTAAAGATTGTTGGGAAAGACAAGTTTGAAACCAAGAACGAAGAAACATTTAAATTCAACGGCAAAAGTTTTGAGCGCCTGAACGTGGGTGACATGAGCTCCGAAATCAAAAACGCCATGGCCGGCGGCGGTGATGAGGGCGAAGACGATGAAGGCCAGGCCGACATGATGAAAATGTTCCTTGCAGACATGAGCTACAAGCAGATTTACCACTTTCCTGACCGCAAGGTGAAAAAATCAGACAACAAGTTTGGTGAAGTAGAGGACGATGGCCATACGTTAACCGTCAAACTCAAGCCTTTTGACGAAGAGCAACAAAAGAATAAGGCTTCGGTGGCTGCTAAGGTGAAACTGAAATAAGGGTTTAGCCTCGAATATTAAACCTCATACTCCTAGATGCGAGCAGTGCGTAATTGTGAACACATAGATACATAGGGACATAGAAAACATAGCTTTAAAAGTTCGCACCCCTATGTTTTCTATGTCCCTATGCGTCTATGTGTTCACAATTACGGTTTTATTGAAGCACCACATCATCCAATCAAATACGCAATCTTGTCCATTCTCTACGAAAACACCCTTGCATTTGCCCGAAAACTCGACGGGCAGGATGTGCTTCAATCGTATCGCAAGCAGTTTATTTTCCCACAACATGCGGGTACAGATGTCCTCTATTTTTGTGGCAACTCCTTGGGGCTTCAGCCAAAAAGTATTCGCGAGGCGCTGTTGTCCGAACTCGATCAGTGGGCCGAACATGGTGTTGAAGGACATTTTCGCGGCGATTTGCCCTGGATGTATTACCACAAATTCCTAACGGAACCTTCTGCGCGGTTGGTGGGCGCCCTACCGCATGAGGTGGTGGTGATGAACACCCTCACGGTGAACCTGCACTTGATGATGGTCTCGTTTTACCGTCCAACAGCCTCCCGATATAAAATAGTAATGGAAGCAGGCGCTTTCCCCAGCGATCAATACGCCATGGAAAGTCAGGTGCGTTGGCATGGGTTTGACCCTGCTGAAGCGATCATAGAAGTATCACCACGCGTGGGTGAAGATATTTTACGAACGGAAGATATTCTTGAGGTCATAAAAAAAGAAGGCGATAGCATCGCCACGGTGATGTTCAGCGGTGTCAATTATTACACGGGCCAGTTTTACGACATGAAATCAATTACGGCGGTGGCGCATAGTGTTGGTGCCTACGCTGGGTTTGATCTAGCCCATACCGCCGGCAATTTGCCCCTGCAGTTACACGAATGGGGCGCAGATTTTGCGGTGTGGTGCAGTTACAAATACCTCAATTCCGGGCCTGGCGGGCCCTCAGGCGTATTTGTACACGAGCGTCATGCCAACAACCCTGCATTGCCCCGTTTTGCAGGTTGGTGGGGACATGATGAAAGCGAGCGTTTTCAAATGCGCAAAGGGTTTAAGCCCATGTACGGGGCTGAAGGTTGGCAAATCAGCAACGCTCAAATATTTGCTGATGCGGCACATTTGGCCAGCTTGAAAATATTTGATGCTGCCGGCATAGAAAACCTGCGCAACAAAAGCTTACAACTAACTGGTTATCTCGAGTTTGTACTCAATGAAATCAATTTCGGCACCAAACAATTCCAAATCATCACCCCAATAGACCCGGAAGCCCGTGGTTGTCAGCTATCTTTGTTGACCGATGAACGGGGCCGCGACCTTTTTAATTTCTTAGCTGATAATGGTGCCATTGCCGATTGGCGCGAACCCAATGTCATCCGATTTGCCCCGGTCCCGTTGTACAATTCTTTCGAAGACATTTGGAAAATAGGCGACCTGATCCGGCAGTTTTTAACCAAGAATACCAAATCGTGATATTTTAAACGTTCAAATTCTTCGTAACATTGCAGCGTTTTTTTGATGTTCCCATTCAATATTGTTCAAGTCCTGACTATGAAAAAATTTATCCACCTACTTTTACTTTTTATCCCGTTCGCGATTGTGGGACAATCCACCACAAAGCCAGTTCGACCATTGTTTGACAAAAAAACAGTGGGCGAAATCCGCATCAAAGTCGCCACCAAAAACTGGTCTGAATCCCTTGATTCCCTTCGTATCTATGGCGGCGGTTTGTTGGATGCTACCGTCAGCATTGATGGAGTGTCTTATGAAAACGCTGGAATACGGTTCCGCGGCGACAAATCATACGCTACAGGCTTGAAGCGCAATCCTTTTACCATTAAATTGAACAACACTAATCCAGAACAAAACCATCAGGGATATGGCAGTCTTAAGCTCTCTGCGGCTGTGCGCGACCCTAGTATGGTGCGCGAAGTGTTGTTTCATGAAATTGCGGCCAAGTACATGCCCAGTTCACAAGCCTGTTACACCAAGCTGTTCGTTAACGGTGAATATATTGGCGTGTTTGTGAACCTTGAAAATGTAGAAAAGCAAATGCTGGAGTCCAATTTCCCCATCGGCAAAATAGCTTTTTTTAAAGCAGGTGTTGATTACAAACCTGAAAATTTGGCCAGTGACTGCAAGCAGAACATTTTTGGTTCGCTTGAATACGAAGACAACATAGAGTGCTACAAGGGCAATTTTGAGATGAGTTCTGCCAGTGGATGGGCAGAGCTACAGGAGTTAACCCGACTGTTGGCACAGGGGCCCAAAGAAGTAGAAAAAGTACTGGATGTGGATCATACGCTATGGATGCTTGCCCTTAACAACGTCATGGTAAACCTTAGCAGCTATTCAGGAAACTACAGTATCAACTACTTTTTGTGCCGCGATGCAAACGGCCTTTTTCAGCCCCTTCACTGGGATTTGAACCTGGCTTTCGGCAGCTATAAAAATACGGATAGCGGGAGTGACCTTGATTTGAAAGGACTTCAAACGCTCGATCCCTTGCTTCATGCCGACAATCCCTATAAGCCTTTGATCAGCAAGCTGCTGAGTGATCCTTTAAACCGGAAAATATACCTGGCACACATCCGTCAAATCAATGAAGAAAATTTCTTGAATGGATGGTACGAAAAAAGAGCGCAGGAACTTCAAGGCATGATCGTCGTACCTTTTAACGACGACAAGTACAAAACCTACAGTCTGGATGACTTTACGCGCAGCTTGAAAGAAACGGTTGGCAAAAAAAGTAAAATCCCCGGAATTGTAGAACTATTGTCGAAGCGTTCCAAGTTTTTAAAGACACATCCGGAGTTGACCTCCTTGTCTTCCACCGTCAGTGAAATAAAAGTCCTTGGTCGCGGTAAATTTGAAAATCAGGCGCTGAATGCGTTCAATGTTACAGCTAAAGCTGACAGGTTTCCGAAGCGTATGTTGCTCTGCTATCGCTTCAGCGAAAAAGAACCATATACGACCATCCACATGAGTGAAGACAACAACAGTAAAATGCCATCGGGCATGAAAGGTTTTGCCGCCTTGGTGGAAGCTAAAACCATGGATGCTGAGCTCGATTATTATATCATTACGGAAAATGCCGGCACTGTCGGATTTTCACCCGCTGATTACACACACCATGCATACAAAATCAAGTTGAGCGAGTTGAATAAATAGCCATCACTGGTTTGGCTGTTTTCCTGGAAGACTTGCCCCTCTTTCGCCTAACTTTTTCGATTACTACGACACAAACATGATCAAATTAACGCCACTCATTCTCCTACTTAGCTTTGTCATTTTTTATACTTCCAATGTTCACGGGCAAGATTTTTACGGCTCAGGGACACAGGAGGTGCGCCTTGAATTGCCGAAAAAAAATTGGAGCGTCATGCTTGACTCGCTAAAAAAAGCCAATCCAGATGCACGTGCTTTGGGCTCAGCAACTGTGAATGGCCAACGGTTTGATAGCGTTGGCGTGCGTTTTAAAGGCAACAGCTCCTATTTCCGTACCCTTAAAGACACCTACAAAAAGCTTCCTTTTAACGTCAAACTTGATTATAAAGTCAAGACTCAAAAACTAAAAGGGGAACAAACGAGCGTCAAACTTTCCAACGCTTTCCTTGATCCAAGCTTTGTGCGCGAGCCATTATCTTATGAAATCGTGCGCACATACATGCCTGCTCCACTTTGCAATTTCACCAGGCTGTACATAAACAACACTTATTACGGTGTGTATGTCAACTCTGAGTCGATTGACGAGCCATTCATAAAAAAACATTTTGGTGCCGACAATGGGGTTATCGTAAAATGCGACCCCGACAACTGGAAGCGCACCCGGAGCCAATCTGGGTGTCCAAAAGGCGAAAATGCTTCATTGGCCTACCTCAACGACAATATTGGCTGCTACGATGCTTTTTATGAAATGGATGACCCGGCAGGCTGGAAAGATTTGCTCAACCTTATCAAGGTACTGAATAAAACACCGGAGAAAATCGAATCGGTGCTGGATGTCGACCAAACCCTGTGGATGCTTGCGCTCAACAATGTAATGATCAATCTCGACAGTTATAATGGCTCCTTGTCGCACAACTATTATTTGTGGTTTGATACTACTGGACTTGCCCACCCCCTAATATGGGACCTCAATATGTCTTTTGGCGGATGGCGACGCAATTTCAGTTTTGAGGAAATGAAAGACGATGAACTGATCCAGTATCAGCCATTGGCAGAAATTGACAACCCTAAGCGCCCCCTGATTGCCAAACTCCTGCGCATTTCTTTCTACCGGAAAATATACCTGGCCCACTACCGTACCATCATCAATGAGTGGCTGACGAGCGGCAAGCTATACACCCGTGCCAAAGAAATGAGCAAGGAAATAGACCCTTGGGTAAAGCTGGATTCATTAAAGCTGTATTCGTACCCTGAATTCCAAAATGGATTGGACAAACCCATGAAATCTGGTTCAGACAATGTAATCGGCATTCAACAACTCATGTCGAAACGGGCAGAATTCCTGTCCATACATCCATTGCTCACCAAGCTCCAACCAAAAATAGAATCGGTGAAGCATAGTAAGGAAGCTGCGGGAATAAAAGTCACCGCGAAACTTACCGATGCAACCAAGGGTGCCTGGCTTTACTACCGTACCGATAAATCTTTTGCATTCAAACGAACGCCCATGCTCGATGATGGCGCCAATAGTGACGCTGTTGCCGGAGACGGTATCTTTACGGTCATGATTGATGCTGCTATTATGAAGCAATACTACATAGCGGCAGAAGGAGAAGAAGGGGCAAGCACGTTCCCGGAGCGGGCATCTTTTGCATACCTTACCGTGGAGTAATCGTTGTTCGTTGTTTGTTGTTCGTTTCCGAGCGTTTGGCTATTGTGGGGTACTTGGCCAAGGGATTTGAAATTGAAATCACCTGAGTATTTTGTGGGGTGAATAGCTACTTCAAATATAGGATTAAACGCTCGGAAACGAACAACTATCAACGAACAACCAACAACTAAGAATTATTCACTCGTAAATCGGAATTCTATTTTCGGGAAATTCTCCTGCGCTGTTTGCAGTACCCATGAGGTTTCAGCCAGAAAAACTGTAGCGCCTTCGCTGTCAAGCGCGATGTCGCGTTTGCGGCGATCCAGGAATTCTTCCATAGCTTTCGGTTCTGTGGCATGTACCCAGCAAGCTTTGAACAGATTGACGGGTTCATAGCGGCATTTGGCGTTGTATTCGCTTTCCAGTCGGTGTTGAATGACCTCAAACTGCAGCTGGCCTACCGTGCCTATAATACGCCGCCCGTCGCTTTTGCGGGTGAACATCTGGGCTACGCCTTCGTCCATCAATTGATCCAACCCCTTTACAAACTGCTTGGTTTTTAGCGGATCGGCATTTTCCACATAGCGGAATTGCTCTGGTGAAAAGGCAGGGATGCCTTTGAAATGCAACATCTCTCCTTCGGTGAGGGTATCACCAATTTTAAAATTACCGGAATCGTAAAGGCCCACAACATCACCAGGATAAGCTTCTTCGAGCAGTGTCTTCTTTGAGGCCATAAACATGGTGGGGGCGGGAAATTTCAGGTCGCGGCCCAGGCGTATGTGGCGGTAGTTGGTGTTGCGTTCGAATTTGCCCGAGCATATCCGCAAAAACGCGATTCTGTCGCGGTGCTTGGGGTCCATATTGGCGAAAATCTTGAACACAAAACCCGTCATTTTATCCTCCTCCGGGCGCACAAGCCGCTCCTCAGCGTGGCGCGGCAACGGTGTCGGCGCAATCTCGACAAAACAATCGAGCATCTCTTTCACACCGAAATTGTTGACTGCCGAACCAAAAAACACTGGACATATCTTCCCACTACGGTAGTCTTCTTTGTCAAATTCCGGGTAAACTGTTTCAATTATCTCTACGTCATTGCGCAATTCACGTGCAGCGCTTTCACCCACATGTTTTTCCAATTCGGCGCTAGAGAGGTCTTTCAGTACAATAATCTCCTCCTCATCCTGCTTGCCATGGGAATGGAACAACACCAGCTTCTTTTCGTAGAGGTTGTAAACACCCTTAAATCGTTGTCCCATACCGATGGGCCAGGAAAGCGGGCGCACTTTCACGTCCAACTTCTGCTCAATTTCATCGAGCAAATCAAAAGCATCGTGGCCTTCCCTATCCAATTTATTGACAAAAAAGATGATGGGCGTATCGCGCATCCGGCAGACTTTGGTGAGCTTTTCTGTTTGCTTTTCTACCCCATTGGCCACATCCACCACCACAATAGCCGAGTCGACCGCCGTCAACGTACGGTAGGTATCTTCCGCAAAGTCTTCGTGGCCAGGCGTATCGAGGATGTTGATTTGCAAATTTCTGTATTCGAACCCCATCACAGAAGTACTGACAGAAATACCCCTTTGGCGCTCGATTTCCATGAAATCGGAGACCGTGCTTTTTTTGATTTTATTACTTTTTACAGCACCGGCAGTCTGGATAGCCCCCCCAAAAAGCAGGAGTTTTTCCGTCAGGGTGGTTTTGCCTGCGTCTGGGTGGGCGACAATGGCGAAGGTGCGGCGGCGTTTGAGTTCTGTAAGGAAATTTGACAAGCGTGGAGGTCGTTGATAGTTGTTCGTTGATCGTTGTTCGTTGAACGTTCGCGTTGGGCTTTGTTTTGCTAAAAGGGGGGCAAAAGTAAGGAATTTAAGGGGAGATTTGGGCAGGTTTTTAGGAACTAAGGCTTCTGTAGTTTTCTCAACTTCGCTCGAAATGACAAGTCTTGGAAAAATAAGGGATAATTCATATTAATGGAGGCAAATACTCGATTGTTTTCCCATAGATTATGGAGCTGGCCTAATTATCACATTATCGAATTATCACATTTTTAAAACCCCCGCAGCACCTCAATCGCCCTACCCACCATCTCATCCGTCACATCCAAATGCGTGACAAAACGAATGGTATTAGGCCCAAACGCTGTAGCCTTCACCCCATTTTCCAGCAAATACGCCAGGAAAAGCGTCGTCGTTGCAGGAGGCAGCAAATCAAATATCACGATATTGGTCTGCACTGGTCTTATATTGGAAACATACCCTAGTTCGCTCAAGGCTGTGGCCAGTCGTCGCGCATTGTCGTGGTCGTCGCGCAAGCGCTCTACATGGTTGTTGAGCGCGTAAATGCCTGCAGCGGCGAGAAATCCAGCTTGGCGCATACCGCCGCCCATCACTTTGCGCACGCGTCGGGCAGCTGCGACAAATGCTTTGTTGCCAATGAGCAAAGAGCCTACTGGCGCTCCCAATCCTTTGCTGAGGCAAATGGAGACGCTGTCAAATGCAGCACCTATACTTTGCGGGGCATCCCCCGTTTCAGCCAAAGCATTAAAAATCCTTGCCCCATCGAGGTGCAGGGCCATCTTGTGTTTGCTGCAAACTTGCCGGATTGCCCAGATATTTTCCATCGGATAAATGCTGCCTCCGCCTTTGTTGCAGGTGTTTTCCAACACCACCAGGGTGCTGCGCGGCAACCAGTCGTATTCCGGTTTAATGGCTTTTTCCACCATTTCTGCCGTCACAATGCCATTTTCCCCATGTAAGAGATTGACACCAATACCTGAATGAAAAGCGTAGCCCCCTACCTCGTATTGGTAAATATGGCTCATTTCATCACAAATCACCTCATCCAAAGGCCGGGTATGCACCTTGAGGGCAATCTGGTTGGTCATGGTGCCGCTGGGGCAGAACAAGGCAGCTTCATGGCCAAACAAGGCAGCAGCTTTGGCTTCCAGCGCATTGACAGTAGGGTCTTCGCGGAAAACATCGTCGCCCACTTCAGCGGCCACCATGGCTTCCAGCATGCCAGGAGTAGGCTTGGTAACGGTGTCGGACAGTAGATTTATCAAAATGAGAGCTTATTTCTTCTTCTTCCCCGCTCCTTGTTGCTTCTCTTTCTCCGCTTGCACGCGCTGTTGCTCCTTCATTGTTTCTTCAAATTTCTGCCGCCAGCCGCCCGTCTTTTTGGGCTTGTTGCGGTTGGCTTCCAATCCCAGCATGATCTTATCTTTGTCGATCAGATACTCTTTGGTCACTACCGTTTGAAGGATGTTGAGGATATTGCTGAAACAGAGGTAGAGCGTGAGACCCGAAGCAAAGGAGTTGAAGAAAAACATGAAGAACACCGGCATGGTGTATTGCATGTACTTCATCACCTTCATTTGATCGTTTTGCATGTTGGTGGAATCCATTTGTTTCATGGAATACCAGGTGTACCACAACGTTGTCACCACCCAGATGATGGTAAACAAGCTCAGGTGACTACCTGCGCCAAAAGGCAATTCAAAAGGCAACTGCATGATGCTGTCGAAGCTCGACAAGTCGGTCGCCCAGAGGAAGCTGTGTTGTCGGAATTCGATGGCCGCCGGGAAAAAGCGGTACAGGGAGAACCAGATCGGCATTTGCAGGAAGATCGGCAAGCAGCCACCCAGTGGATTCACCCGGAACTCACTGTAGAGCTTCATGGTTTCCATGCTCATGGCCTGCTGGTCGTCGCCGAATTTTTTCTTTAACGCATCAATCCTAGGCTTCAAGGCCGCCATTTTCTGCTGGCTGAGCACCATTTTGTACGTCAATGGGTACACAATAAGCTTTACCAACAACGTCAGCATCAGAATAACAATCCCCTTGTTGCTGAACAACATCGACAAAAGGTCTAGGATAGGATGGATGATCCGACGGTTGATGGCGCCAAATACGCTGGCACCGAAGGGGATGATATCTTGTAAGGAGTTGCCTTCTTTTTTCAGGCGCTCAAATTCGTTGGGACCGGTATAAATCGTCATGTTGGCCGCCCCGTTGTTCAGGGTCACCAATGCCGATGTTTTCAAAAGTTTCAAATCAGCTTCTGCTGGGCTAAACACCTTCGTTTCACCCACAAAATCCGTGAATGCAAAATCCTGGGCAATAATGGCTGTATTGAAAAACTGGTTGCTGTGTGCGAACCATTTGAGTTGTTTGTCGCCCAGGCTTTTCACATCGTCTTCGCGGCAGTTGCAATAATCGCTCGATTTATCGGCCACTTTGAAATACACCGACGACATGGTGCGCTCGTAGGTTTGGTTGCGCTCCAGTTTATCGAGGTAGTTGTGCCAAACAAAGCGCAACTGGTTTTGCGAAAGGATCTGATTCAGCCCATTGCCGCCAATTTTATAGTCCAGTTTGTAATTGTCGGGACTCAGGGTGTAGGACTGCTCGAAATACATGCCGTTGCCTGCATCGGCTTGAAATGTGATGGTATTACCGTTTTTGACCGTATTGAAATACAAGTCGCTGGTATTTACCTTGCCGTTAACCACACCATTGACAGGCAGTTCATAGCTAAAAACGTTCTTTTCATCTTCCAGCAAACGCAGTGGTGAATGCTTGTCATTCCCGACAGAATCCGTGTTGATCTTTTCAAACTTCTTGACCACAACTTCCTTGATACGGCCACCTTTACTGCTAAAAGTGATGCGTACCAAATCGTTTTCCAGTACTTCCATTTGCTCCGTGCCGGTAGCAGCACCGGCAAAAACGCCGTATTGTGCCACGGCCACAGCATTCAGTGCATCAGCGGAGGGTGCTGTTATGGCTGCCTGATTGGGTACCGGCGATTGGTTGACTGGCTGTTGTGTTTGGGTGGCCTGGGTATCAGTCTGGGTGGTAGTAGCCTGCTCTTCCGGCGTTTGAGTCGGCGGTGCAGAAGTTTGCATCCACAGGTATAAGAGCAAAAAGATCAGCCCCATGCCGATCATCGTTGTAAATTTGTTCTGTTTCTCTTCCATTATATTTTATGCCTGAATACCAAGTGTTTGGGTTACATCACTCCAAAAGGCGCGCAAAAGTATGTCAAAACCCAGCGTAATCATAAGAATGCTAGAAGATTCTACCGCAGCACTCGACCAACGGCTGCTGGCGGCCTATATGTCTACGCAATATTGGATAGGCTGGCCAGATGAAAACGGCAGTTTTGTCACGATTGGCAGCACAGAATCTGCTTTTATTAATTTTCTGCACCAGGAAAATATTGGAAACTTTGTCATCATTACGGCCAGTAATCCTTTTTCACAAATGTTGGACGAAAAAGAAAATATGAAGCGCAACAAGGCTCTGAAGGAGGAGTTGCTAGGCCGCACTACCCTACTGTTACCGGCCAGGAATGTCAGTCATGATGGGTCCTGGCCGGTGGAGCATGGGTTTTGTGCTGCGGGGATTTTGGAGGCGGTGGCGACGGGGTTGGGGATGAGGTTTGGGCAAAATGCAGTTGTTTGGTGGCAGGGTATGACCTAGTGGCGCGACTACTTTGATATTGGGCGTTCCGTGTTAGATAGAATCAATCGGCAAAGCAGTTGTTCCGCTTTAATCTCCAAGTTGAATGCTAAACAGGTGTGTCATTCCGAGCGAAGCGAGGAACCTGGGTTACTATAAACAATCAGGTTCCTCGCTTCGCTCGGAATGACACACCTGTTTAACATTCAAAGTAATTCAAAGTTGATGCTCGCCAAAAGCGAAGAGTATGTACCAACGGCATTGGCCTAGAAGCACCATCCTCCGTTCTTCAGCACCACATCCGCAACCAACCTCCGCTTTTCCTTCACATTCACTGGCGGGTATTTCACAAAACGTTTCAAGCCCAGCAAGAAAGTCTTGAGCAAATCACCTTCTGCAAAAGATGCAATGGCATCGGTAGCGTTTTTGCTCATGCGCGCGGTGGCATCATGGATATACACCTGCAACATAGCATCGTACACTTCCTGTGCCTGTGGTTTCTCCATGGTTGTGAGTTTTTTCACCCGCAGCAGCATGGACTCAGCCGAAAATAGGTCGATGAGCATGTCTGCGCAATTCATCAGCAGTTCTTGTTCCTCTTTTAGGTTGAGCTTGCCGTCCATCTGCATTTTAGCAGCACCGCCGGCCGTCATCAGGATGATCTTTTTGAAATCGGTGATGGCTTTGGTTTCTTCTGCGTAATCGCCTTCTAGCTTTTCGAAGGAAGGCATGGCGGTCAGTTCCTTTTGGACGGCCCAGGCTGGGCCAACAATGTCCAATTCTCCTTTCAGCGCGCGTTTGAACAACTGATCGACTATCAGCAGGCGGTTGATTTCATTGGTGCCTTCGTAGATGCGGTTGATACGGCTGTCGCGGTAGGCGCGGGCAGCGGGATATTCTTCGCTGAAACCGATGCCGCCGTGGATCTGTACGTTTTCATCCACGCAGTAATCGGTGACTTCGGAGCCAAGCACTTTGAGGATGGAGCATTCGATGGCGTATTCTTCTGCGGATTCCAGGGTAGCTTGTCCAAAGGACTTGCCCGCCTCGGATTCAGCGGCTTTTTTGTCTTGCATCAACTGGGAGCAGCGGTATGAGGCGCTTTCCGCGGCAAAATTGCGGATGGCCATTTCAGCGATCTTATACTTGATGGCACCGAAGTTGCCGATGGGCTGACCAAATTGGTGGCGTTCATTGGCATAAGTAGCCGCCATCTTCACTACGGCTTTGTTTCCGCCAATACACATTACGCCCAATTTGAAGCGGCCGATATTCAAGGCGTTAAAGGCAATGAGGTGGCCTTTGCCCACATCGCCCAGCACGTTTTCAGCGGGTACTTTTACGTTTTCAAAAAACACTTGGCGGGTAGAAGAGCCTTTGATGCCGAGTTTGTCTTCTTCATTGCCAAGGGTGATGCCGGGCGACTTCGCGTCCACGACAAATCCTGTAAACTTATCACCATCAACTTTTGCGAACACGATAAAGATGTCGGCAAAGCCAGCGTTGGAAATCCACATTTTCTGGCCGTTAACCAGGTAATGGCTGCCATCAGCACTCAGGTCGGCGCGGGTTTTGGCATTGAGTGCATCAGAGCCCGAGCCTGGTTCGGTGAGGCAATAGGCGGCTTTCAGTTCGCCCGTGATCAGCTTCGGCAAGAATTGTTGTTTTTGGGCATCAGTCCCGAAGTATAAAATGGGCAACATCCCGATACCCGTATGGGCGGCAAAAGGCACACTAAAAGAACCCATTGATCCAAATACATCGGAAATAATGGTGTTCGTGTTCGTGTCCAGCTCCATGCCGCCATATTCTGTGGGCATGTGGGCACCCAGCAGACCGAGTTCGCCCATCTTTTGAAGCAAGGATGGGGTAAGTCCCGGCTCTTGCTTTTCAATTTTTTCGCGGTTTGGGTCGATCTCATTTTTGAGAAAGTCCTCGGCCATCTGTTTGATCATCAACTGTTCTTCGTTGAATTCTTCGGGGATAAACACATCCTCCGGACGGCTTTCACGGATGAGGAATTGACCGCCGGTCAGGACATCGTTGTTGGCTATTACTGCTGACATAATGTAGTATAAAATTGGTTGAGCTGCAAAGTTAGCGAATTTTCGCTGTAAATATAAGGGGAGTTTTTTAAATTTAGAAATCGGAGTGGTTTATTTTGGGATTTTGGGTTTTTGAAATACAAAAAAGATCAAATCACAGACCAAAAACCACCAAATTACCTGCATCCTTTACACATGCACCACATTTGTCTACATTTACTTTCAGTTGACTTTATTTGCAACCAAGCCTCGCATGGATCGCGAGGGGCATACAAACATCAACCCAAACAAAAACAATCATGGCAAAGATTTTTGCAACGCCGGGTGTTTACATCCAGGAAAAAAGCGCCTTCCCCAATTCGGCAGTTCCGGTGCCAACTTAAGTGCCCGCATTTATCGGGTATACCCGGCAGGCTACACGGAATAATTAAAAATTGACAGAGGTCTCACCCCGTAAAGCTTCCTTTGGGGAACACCAGCAATATTTTGGCAGAGCACCTGTATATTGTTTTCGATTTCATCTACCATGACAGCACATGCTGTATAAACAGCTTTGAACAGGCCGGGGGCAAGCTCAAATAAGCGCCGGGTACCATCCGATTCCTGCCAAAGTTCAAACGTCTGATCGTTCTGCTGAGAATCCTTATGTAAAAAAACGAGCCGTTTTACCACAGCTTGGTTGTTTTCATTTATAATCATCACTTCTTCTTTGTCTCCTCCGTTTTCTAAAAAAACGATGCCTTCGGGTCGCTCAAGTTGAACTTTTATCGCTGCTACCTTTTGTGGCGAGTCCTTCTCAAAAAACTCCTCTATGAAATACGTTCTCATTTCCAAGTGATGAATACCTGTTTTGAAGGAACGCATCTGGTATCGAAGTAGAACTTGGCGTTACGACGACACCAGTCGATATCCTGGAAGGTATCATGCGGGTTAGTGTGAAAAGCGCAGTTTCGAGACTCTCGGAATTTATTGCGATTACGTTACAGCAGAAAACAAAAGGGTCTTCATCTTGATCGCCCAAAAACAGCATTTCAGATGAAGACCCTCTATAATTTAGCGGAACCCTAAGCTCACTTCAAATCAAACCGATCCAACTCCATCACCTTCCCCCAAGCCGCAACAAAATCCTCTACAAACTGCGCTTCACCATCCACACAGCCGTACACTTCGGCAAGCGCCCGCAATTCCGAGTTGGAGCCAAAGATAAGGTCGATGCGGGTGCCCGTCCACTTGATGGCGCCGGAAGCACGATCAAGGCCCTCAAACACATCCTCCGATTCAGAAACCGCCTTCCATGTAGTACCCATGTCGAGCAGGTTGACGAAAAAGTCATTGCTGAGCGATTCAGGGCGCTTGGTGAAGACACCATGCTGGGTATGGTTGAAATTCGTATTCAATACCCGCATGCCACCAACCAGTACCGTCATTTCTGGTGCGGTTAGGGTTAGTAATTGCGCCCTGTCCACCAGCATTTCCTCTGCTGAAGCCCGGTGGTGGGGCTTCAAGTAGTTGCGGAACCCGTCGGCAGCAGGCTCTAGTGCTGCGAAGGAGGCAACATCCGTTTGTTCCTGACTGGTATCGGCGCGACCAGGGCGGAAAGGAACCGTCACTTGATGGCCTGCATTTTTTGCCGCTTGTTCAACGCCGGCGCATCCGCCCAGCACGATCAAATCAGCCATAGAAACCATTTTACCACCTGACTGTGCGGCGTTGAAGGCTTTTTGAATGCCCTCCAGTTTCTCCAGCACCGTGGCCAGTTGGGCTGGTTGGTTAACTTCCCAATCTTTCTGTGGTGCCAGGCGAATGCGGGCACCGTTGGCGCCACCGCGTTTGTCGGAGCCGCGGAATGTGGAGGCTGAAGCCCAAGCGGTAGATACCAGTTGAGACACAGACAATCCTGAAGCCTGTATGGTTGACTTAAGCGCAGCAATATCCTGAGCATCAATCAATTGGTGTGTAACTTCCGGAACAGGGTCTTGCCAGATCAATACTTCTGCTGGCACTTCAGGCCCGAGGTAGCGGGCACGTGGGCCCATATCGCGGTGGGTCAGTTTGAACCAGGCCCGTGCGAATGCGTCTGCAAATTCATCGGGATGCTCAAAAAAGTGCCGTGAAATTTTCTCGTAGGCAGGATCCATTCTCAGGGAAAGGTCCGTTGTCAGCATGAAGGGCGCATGCCGTTTTGCTGGATCGTGGGCATCCGGCACCGAGCCAGCACCTGCGTTGTCCTTTGGTTTCCACTGATGAGCTCCGGCCGGGCTTTTGGTCAATTCCCATTCGTAGTTGAACAGGTTCTCGAAGTAGTTATTGCTCCACTTGGTTGGCGTGGTGGTCCATGCACCCTCAAGGCCGCTGGAAATGGTGTCGCCGCCCTTGCCGCTGCCAAAACTGTTTTTCCAGCCCAGGCTTTGCGCTTCGATGCCCGAGCCTTCTGGTTCTGTACCAACATACTTTTTTGGGTCAGCCGCACCGTGGGTTTTGCCGAAAGAGTGTCCGCCAGCGATAAGCGCCACCGTTTCTTCGTCGTTCATCGCCATGCGCGCAAAGGTCTCGCGGATGTCATGGGCAGCATCGATTGGGTCAGGGTTTCCGTTGGGCCCTTCCGGGTTTACATAGATCAAGCCCATTTGAACGGCACCGAGTGGATTTTCCAGTTCGCGTTTCCCTGAATACCGTTTGTCGCCCAGCCACTCGCCTTCAGCACCCCAATAAATGTCTTCTGCGGGTTCCCAAACATCGGCGCGACCGCCAGCAAAACCAAAGGTTTTGAAGCCCATTGACTCCAAGGCGCAGTTGCCGGTGAGGATCATAAGGTCTGCCCAGGAAAGTTTTCGGCCGTATTTCTGTTTGATTGGCCATAACAGCAGACGCGCCTTGTCGAGGTTCACGTTGTCGGGCCAGCTGTTGAGGGGTGCAAAGCGCTGGGTGCCGAAGCCGCCGCCACCGCGACCATCGGCGATGCGGTAAGTGCCTGCGCTGTGCCATGCCATACGGATGAAGAATGGCCCATAGTGCCCGTAATCGGCTGGCCACCAGTCCTGGGACTTGGTCATTGAGTCGACGATGTCTTTTTTTACGGCATCCAGGTTGAGGGTATTGAACTCCTTGGCATAGTCAAACGACTTGCCCATTGGATTGGACAGTTCGGAATGTTGGCGCAATATGTTCAAGTTCAATTGATTGGGCCACCAGTCTCGGTTTCTGGCACCGCCGCCAGCGCTTTTCTGTAGTGCGCCACTCGTAAACGGGCATTTGCTTGCATCGTTTACTGCTAGGCTCGTTTGGTTATTATTTTCCATTTTTTTTAAATTTAATTCAGTTAGAAGCTCAAATTTACAAAGAAGTAGCGATAATGATTATTAATTATATTTCTGAAATAATAGACAAGCTTTATGATAAGCTATTTTTCTTTCAGTTTCTCTATCGCTTGCAAAACCGACTCCCGATTGCTTGCCGAAGTCATCCAACGTGGCAGCCGCGAGCCGATGCTGCGGGGACGATTTGCGCCGCCGCGCTCCCGGAGTTTTGCGCCCACATGTTCGGCCAAAAAATGCAGGTGCTCCAGATTGTACGCCCACAAAATCTCGCCTGAAAACTCGGTTTGCAACCAAACGGGCAAGTGGAAATAGGGGTCAATGGGCGCTCCATAAATCAAGACATTGCCACTTTTTTGTTTTGGATCAAGGCGTTTGGAGATATTTTCGAGCGTTTTGTTGTGGCCACAACCGGAGCATACGACCTTGATATAGCTAATTTCAGGCGCTAAGGGCTTTGAATCAGCCACCTGCACGAGGGCTTTGCCGCCACATTTCGGGCATTCGACCAGGACATTTTTGGCGAATTCATAAATCGCAACAGCATAGGTGTGTTTGGTTCTGATTTCCATGGCGTAGTTATATGGAAGGAATTTTTTACGTTCAAAATTAAGGAAATCCTGGATTACGCACCAAATCAATGTTAAGGTGTTTCAACAATCAAACGCCAGCTATTTGATTCGGCCATTGTACCAGGTCCCATCGGGACCATACCTTTGTAGAAACGCCAAAGAATATTGCACCCGTTCCAGCGGAACGGTATCTTTAATACAATTGTACCGCTCAGCTGGGACATTCAGCACCAGCTCAGTGATCAACATTGAAGATGTCAAAACAAATTCAATTCGCCAATTCCCTTCAAATATTTCCTAACCTCCTATAATCCTCCTCCGTATCCACATCAAAGCTACCCAACTTAAAGGCCACCTCCCCCACCCGATCGCCATAGGCCTGGATCAAAGCATTGGCGCCCCGATCGCCCTGCAATTGTAGTAGCTCCGGGAACAGGCTTTTTTCAAAGATAGCGGGCACCCCAAGTTGCCCCTGATAGCGGCAGGCAGTAATTAGTTTGTCGTGTTGTATCTGCGTTGTGATAAGCGATTGAATCAATTCACTTGAAACGAAAGGTTGATCGGAAAGCAAAAAAAGCAAGTGCTCCAGATTTGGGCAATCGACCAGGGCTTGCGTTACACCTGCGCGAAGGCTAGAGGCCATTCCTGCTGCCCATTGTTCGTTAATTATCACATGAAAAGAAATTGGGTCAACCGACTCAAGGATTTGTTCAGCAAACGCACCCAAAACCAAAACCTTGGTGGAAAAAGTGTACTCCTGGGTTTGATCCAAGACATGCTGCAGCAATGGCTTTTGCTGAAACGACAGCAATTGTTTGGGTGTCCCAAGTCTGCGGGAAGCCCCAGCCGCCAGCACCACCAGCCCTATGTTTCCCATGCCTTATCAACTTGCCTGACCTTAAAGCCGGCATTCGATCTGTCGTGAATGGGGCCATTGCGTGCCTTGAGGTGCCCTCCGGCAGTGCCATTCAAGACAGCTTGTATTTCTGCCAGCACCGAAAGTCCGATTTCCGCAGCGTTTTCTCCCCCCAAATCTAAGCCCATGGGTGCGTACACTTGTGCCTTTTGCGCCGCCGAAACAGCCAGACCAGCAGCCGCCATTTCCTCCAGCATTCTCCGGTATCGCTTTTGAGGTCCCAAAATGCCGATGTATGGGATTTCGGGATGAAACAAAAGCAGCTTCAGCACGGAAAGGTCGTACTGGTAATTATGGGTCATCAGCACTACTGCGGTACGATGGTCAATATGAAGTTGGCTCAGCAGTGTTTCCGGGCGGGCGACAAGCACCGAACAAGTCTCTGCGAAGCGCAGCGGGCTGGCATAGCTGGGGCGACCATCTGCTACCGTGACTTTCCAGCCCAACATATCAGCCATTTTCGCCAGCACCTGTGCATCGTTTCCAGCACCGATCAAAATAAGCGCTGGTGGCGGCGTGTACACCTGTATAAAAGCGTGCTGGGTTTCCCCCGACAAGTGATATTCACTAAAACTGGAACTAGCAGTGCTAAGGGCCTGGGCGGCATCAGTTTGAAGCGCACTTAATAGGTCAGTATTTTCTACGTCACCAGTCCTATTCAACTCCGAGTCAATATACAAGATCGTGCCAGGCTGATATTTATTTTTTTCAAGGTTAAAAGCAGTGACAATGACACAGGGTTGATCTTTCGAAATAGCATTCCTAAGCAGGTCTACCGGGTTGTCTGGTTGCTTGTAGCGCAGCGGCTCGAAGAGCACTTGTACCACACCGTTGCAGCCAAGTTGCGCCCCCAGTACCGCATCATCTTCGTCGTTGGTATCGTAGGTCACCAATTTGTTTTGTCCCTGAAACAGCGCCAGCATGGCTTTTTTCAAAGCATCGCCTTCGAGACACCCGCCACTAATGGAGCCCGTCATCATGCCATTTTCTGAAACGAGCATCCGGGCACCAGCTTGGCGGTAGGAAGAGCCTTCTACATGCACGAGGGTTGCGAGTACGCAGGACAATCCTTGTGTCTTCATTTCCTCGTAGGCTGCCAGAATAGCTTCCAGTTCTTTGTTCATTCGTGAAATTGAGTTTGTAAATACGGGGCAAAATAACCAAACCACGCCTTGCTTAAGTCCAGAGCCACCTAAATGCCTAAGCACTGGCACAATTATCAAATTATCTCATTATCAAACTATCAAATTCAACATCAAGTTGTTTCCGGAAAAAACGGCTGGTTGTAATATCGTTTGAGTGCGTGACAAAATCGGGGCATCATTCCCTTTCCCTTCCAAAATGATAAAAGGTGGGAGTTTAAAAGTTTTTCTAATTTTAAGTTGCAAAACAAAAATTTTAAAACTTAAAACTCCCGGTTAAAG
>Ga0209390_10003169_pt1 | contig 27113 bp, 37 predicted proteins | sample BON01_FD_187212 | JGI IMG/M metagenome (GOLD analysis project Ga0209390, IMG submission 187212) | Freshwater microbial communities from Lake Bonney liftoff mats and glacier meltwater in Antarctica - BON-01 (SPAdes) (version 2) | ecosystem: Environmental > Aquatic > Freshwater > Ice > Glacier...
AGTGATGAGGTAGGTGAGGTGATGAGGTGGGTGAGGGTGATGAGGTGGGTGAGGGTGATGATGACGTGGGGGTAGTGATGAGGTAGGTGAGGTGATGAGGTGGGTGATGATGGGGGTGAGGTGACGAGGGTGAGAGGGTGATTGGGTAGGGGGTAGTGATGTATGTATGTATGTATGTATGTATGTATGTATGTATGTATGTATGGGGGTGTACTACCCGTAGCAACCCGTAGCACTTGCGGTGATGATGATGATGATGATGATGATGATGATGATGATGATGATGATGTGAGGTGGTGGTGATGAGTGGTGGTGGTGGTGGTGGTGGTGGTGGTGGTGGGAATATTCTGCCTGCCGTAGGGGTAGGGTGGGTATACCAACAACAACACAGGGGGCATACACAATGAGCACAATAAAGACGGTCGCGGAATTGCGAGATGACGTAGATAGGGCGCGAGATGCCTATCTTGATTCAGACAAGGCTACACGCGACGATAAGCACCAAGCGTGGTACGCGGCGTACGATGCGTGGTGGTTGATGAATGGCGCGGTGTACGGTTCGCGTTCACCTGAATCCGACAACTTGTAAGCGTCACGACAACAGCAGGGGGCAACACAATGAGCACAGACACAGACACTTCATATTTCTGTTCAGAGTCCTGTACCGACTTTGACTTCGCGGAGAGGTTCACTCAAAGCGACCTTGCCAATGGAATCAAGTGCGAGTATGAGCCTTGCTCTGGATTCTATAAGGCATATCACGGAGACTAATATGGTACACACCACAATGATGATGACGATGATGATGTGTGCCAATACTGCCCTGCTGATGGTGATGTACACATTGAGTCCTAGAGCCCCGTCGAACTTTTAAGGGCGCGCTGCGTGTGGGGGGGGACGCGTGTCAGAAATTTTTGATGTTTGTATTATTTACTATAAATCTATCCAAAGTGGCCGGCGGCGGTGTTCTTTCTTGTGGCGGCGGTGTTGTTTCTACGGGTTCGGTGGGCTATACTTTGGTCAGGACTCAACCGGCCCTTTGGCCGTCACCAGCCCTACCCGCCCCCGAGTAAAATCGGGGGCCTTTTATTTGTGGTGGCTGTGGCACCGTTCATTGGCGGTGGTGTCGTTTCCGGTGTCCGTCTTTTGTGTCCTTCGTGTGTAGGGTATTTTTCGATGTCGGCTCAGTCCGCTCTTTCCATCCACGGCTTCTCCGTGATGCGGTTGCGGTCACGGGTTGTTGTTGTGGGATTAGCTTGTTGGATTGGCTTTTGGCATGGGTATTGAGTGCTGTTCTTTAGGGTCGGCTTTTAGGGTTTGCTTTGAGATTAGCTTTTTGATGTGCCCACTGTGAGTGGTTGTTGTTTTCCCTTTTTATGACGGGAGGGGGGTAGCTATATAAATTATGTCTATCCCAACTCTCGGATAAATCTATCCAGAACCGAGACACCAACACACCTACTAGTCCCATAGATGATAGTGCTCTCACAGAAATTACATATGGTGACGTGGTGCACCCGGATAAATCTATCCAGAGTATTTAGAGAAAGGCGGCGCGCGATATTTGCAAAACGTCCATATGCCACTTTTGAAAAAAAAAAACGCGAATGGGCTTTGCTTTTCCGTATGACTAGAATTTATTCGTTAATCGGATAGACGGCGAGGCCTGGGCGCGCATCAGGTATCGTCGATATTCAACAAGGAACTTGTCATGCTTGCTCCCGTTGCACTTCCTACAGGCACCTAGGATGTTTCCGATTGAGTGCCTACCGTTACGGACGACGGGAATGATATGGTCAATTGTTGTGCTGGGTGAAGTATTGCACAAATAACAGGGCCGTCGTAGTAGTCGTTTGATTTCTTCGGATGTAATGACGAAAACTTCGTTTTTCTTTTCTCGCGCTCGTCGGCGGTACCTGTCCATCTGCACCATCTCGGGGTGGCCGGCGCGCCATTTGCGAGTCGCGGCGACAGCCTGTTCGCGATTGGCAACACGCCACGCACTCCCGTATCCGCGCACTCTTTCGGAGTTTGCCGCACACCATTTACGATAAGTGTTGAGCGATTTCCCTTGGCTAGCGGCACGCCACCTGCGGTCGTAGGCACGTTTTTTTTCAGGGTTGGCGGTACGGTCGGCATGGCGGTAAATGGACACACAGGACCTGCACTGACCTCGTAGACCATCTTTGGCTACCGCATCTTTATGAAATTTATCGAGAGATTTGGGGAGTAGGCAGTCTCTGCAAATCTTCAACAGACAACCCACATATCAGAACATCGCGTCTTGAACGAATTCGCTTGCTTTTTCTTTACAGAACTGGTGTTTATATTTGTAAAGCTCGTCTTCGACGCTGGATATTGTTTTTGAGTTGCTTTTGAGCCAGGCGGTGACGAGTCGCTCGGATAGAGCTCCTGCGGGGTCGATGTCGAGGCCGCAGACGCAGCAGGTGTAGAGGGGGGTGCGGCGCATTGTCTAGGCGAGGTCTTTGATGCTGGGGAGCATGCTTCCTAGTGACTTAGTGCCCTCTAGGGGCTTCTCTAAGAAGGTTAAACGGCGGATTTCGTCTTCCAGTACACCTATTTGTAATTCGGCGCGAGAGAGCCTGCTTTCAATGGCTCTTAGGTGAGGAATCATGCTTCGCTGGTAGTCGGCAAGCTGGTCTTGCGTGTCGTCGGCGATGTTGCCTTCTTGTTTTTTTCGTCCGAATATGGTCATGGGGAAAGTCTATCGGTTATGCTGTCAATATGCAGGTATATATCGATGGGGACCATTTGGCCCTAAGTTTCCCTTACGACCCTCAGCAGGTGGCTGATATTAAGACGATTAAGGGGGCTCGGTGGGATAAGGGGGCGAAATTGTGGCGGATACCTGCTACGTCGGTGGCTGAAGCCCGAGTATTCGCTAGTAAGTATGATTTTGTTATCTCTGATGACATATTAAAGCTCACCGTTCCGCCGGTGCCTGTTGGTGGGGTCTCCCATGATGGCGGAACGCTGTGTTTGAGGTTCCCATATGAGCGTGTAGTCGTCGCGGCAGTGAAGCGTATCCCCGGAATCACATGGGATAGCCCCTCACACGCGTGGAGGGCCCCTGTGGCGTCGATAAATGACGTAATAGGGTTTGCGGAATCATTTTCTTTAGTGGTAGATGATGTCGTCAAGGGCATGGCGGCTTCTGTGACGCGTGATTTAGGGGAATTGCGCGATGCGTCACGCTCTGTAGACGCCGAAATCTTCATCCCGACGATTACTGGTACATTATTTCCATATCAGAGGGCTGGGGTGGCTTACGCGGCTAAGGCGAAACGCACCTTCATAGCTGACGGCATGGGTTTGGGCAAAACTTTACAGGCGATTGCAACAATTGAATACTCCAGCGGCACGGATGACGTTTACCCAGTGGTCGTTGTGTGTCCGCCAAACCTGGTTCTCACATGGCAAGCCGAATACAAGAAGTGGTTACCAGATAAACGGGTTGCCGTTGTTAGAAACCGGAAAGATTTCCCCGCAATGGAGGACTACGACGTCGTCGTTATTGGTTATAGCAATTTAGTGACATGGGAGACTCGTTTGATGGGTCATAGGTCGTACGTATTCGACGAAAGTCACTATTGTAAAAATCACACCGCCCAGAGAACCAAATCTGCAGTTCGGCTGACTAAAAAGGCACCGAAAGATGCGATAGTTTTATGCCTCACTGGCACGCCGGTAACAAACAGGCCGGCAGAGTACGCCGCCCAACTGGAAATCCTAGGAAAGCTCAAGGAGTTTGGCGGCCTCTGGGGTTTCTATCGTAGATACTGCGGTGCGTTTCGAGATAGTTTTGGCCAGTGGAATATAAGCGGTAATTCTAATCTCGATGAATTGAATGACAGGCTGCGTGGGAATTGCTATATACGCCGCACCAAAGAACAGGTGTTATCAGAACTACCCCCAGTAATCCACAGCACGATTGTCGTCGAGGGGACCGCTGCGGGGATGCTTGAATACGCTAAGGCGGAACTCGACATCATCAAATATATTTCAGACAGAGCGGCGGCGATAGCCGTCGAGCTAGGAACATCGCCGTACTCTGCGGCCGTCTACGCGCGCATACGAGCGGAGAGCAACGAGCACTTGGTGAAACTATCCGTGTTGAGACGCCTCTCGGCTCGTGCGAAGATGCCGATTGCTGAAGAGTGGATACGGGAGCGCGTGGAAAACGGCAGGAAAGTTGTTGTCGCCGCTCACCATAGGGACGTCGTCGATGCGCTTGCCAAAAAGTTTGGCAATTTGCGGATACAGGGCGGCATGACCGTCGAAGAGGTAGAGGAACATAAGAGAAAATTCCAAACCCTGTCGGCTGAAGAGGCTCCGGTTATTGTTTTGTCGATACAGGCAGCAAAAACTGGCCACACTTTAACCGCCGCGCAAGAATGTCTCTTCGTCGAGTTGCCATGGACGCCGGCCGACGTCGACCAAACATACAGTCGTCTTCATCGCATCGGGCAAATGGGCTCCGTCACGTCGACCTACATGTTGACGGCGAATACCATAGACGAAAAGATTTACGACCTAATTGAACGTAAGCGCTCCGTAGTTAATGCAGCAGTAGATGGTACTGAAGTTTTAGATGACGTTTCTACGACGCAACTGATATTCGATTTTATTAAACGCCCGCAGTAAGGTCCCCGTCTATTTCGTCGCGACGATTCCACGTGTCGTCAACAAGTGAATTTAGTTGATTTGTTAACACATCAAGCTGGTCCTGCTTGACTTTGATTTTCGCGCCGAGCACATCAATCTGTTTCATTAATTCGTCGAAGTCCATTTGCCTATTTCCTTTCAGTTGTGTCTAGTCTATCCCCTGTCACTATATGGCGTGGCCCCTACGCACAGGCGGACGACGGGTTGGTTTTGGAACATTTACTTTCTCTGCCGGAATCACGTATGTTGTCCCGTCGGCTTTTATTACCCTTATGGGTCCACCCCTGTTGATGACTTCTTCTGGCCTGCGGATATATTCCTGTTTGTATTTTTTCTTTCCACCCCCCTTCCTTTTCTTTTTACGGCTCACCAGAACTCTTTTCGAAATTTAATGTGTCTATGTTAGTGGGCCATGTAGGTATCGAACCTACGACCAAGGCGTTATGAGCACCCTGCTCTGACCACTGAGCTAATGGCCCTAAATGTCAAACGCTCGCGCGTGTTCGGCGCACGCCGTTTTTATCCAGTCAGTGTCTGTCTCGATTAATACTCCGGGTCGGCCACATATCTCGCAGGTGGAGAATGATACCGATTCGTATTTGGTAGTCACCGCCCACATGGATTCGTTGAGTTCATCTTTTGATGCGATAAAGGAGTATCGGAGTCCGCCGAACTTTTCTTTTATGCGATTTATTTTGTAATCGGGGTCTATTGCAACCAACTCCAGATGACAAGCGTTAATCAGGGGCGTCCACCCGCCTCCCGTCCACGGGTTTGAGTTGTCAGAGACAAATGGTTCTCCGTCATCCGCTTCGTAGCCGGCATAGCGTTCGCGTATGGTGCTCATGTTCATACCCGCTCCTCGGTTCCGAGGTCGTCGTATTCTTCGGGGGCGTTATATAGTGGATTATTCAGTAAATCCTTAACAGCATCCGGAAACAGCAGATAGCCTCGCGTCGGATTCTCGGTACCTTCCGCGAAGTCCCTCTTGTGCAATTTCCCCGACTTCACCCCCATGTCTATGTAGCGTCTCAAACGCTCGACTTTCACAATAGTCATCCCCCCGTCCAGGTTGTGAACGTAGGCCCACCATATGGCCCCAGTGACGTTAATGCCGGATTCCTTCCACCCTCTACCGCCTGGATTTTGGTCTGTCTCCACGACCATACGCCCGTTGTGATATTTATCAGTTTTGACTTCGAAGGAACCGGCTGCGACATCCCTTCGGAAAGTTTCAACGAGGTTTTCTCCGAGGAGGCCGTGTTCTAAATCCTTATCCCAGCCTTCGGACCCACCCAGGTCGTAGCGCGGTTCATAGTTACCCACGAGTCGCCACCATCCATGATGCTACAAAAACTGCGATAGATAAAATTAGTATGTGGTTCATACCGCAACTATAGGAGCGTTCTACGAAATAAGCAACTATCTTTGAACGGACAGCAAATAAACTGTCAATAGATGAAGCCCGATAGCCAGAACGAGCAGCATCAGCCACCTATGCTCCAGTGACGAAGCCCGCCGTTATCCAATAGGTATTTCGCCACCTTAAGATTACAATCAAGTGTCATCAGCAGGTCAATCCCGCCCCCACATACTTTACGGGTGACAGTTTTCCACGTAGAATTTATTTGCAAAATCCCGGAATCATACGACTTGTCATTGTTAAGTGCCCAGATGATATTGCCCCGTGCATCCCATCTGATATTAATGGCTTTAATCCGACAGCGACTTTCCCGATATGCGATATAGGAAAACACCTCCACCGGAACCAGTCCGTACTGCTTGAACGCCGACTCAAACTGTGGGCATCGTTGTTCCTTGTCCTTTGGGATACGACTCAGCGCCGACACCTGCTTGGCGGTGATGGGCGCCGATTCAGGAACCCACCCAAGCACAGAAATGGCATCAGGGACGTACCTGGCGGGGGTCGGTGGGATTGCGGCTATTACGGTTATGCGGTCGGCTGTTACGACTATGGCAGGACTTAGCGCTTCTACTGGCAAGGATAGACCTAGGGCTAATACGGGTATAGCAATGGCCAATTTTGTTCGTGGTTTCAATTTTAATTCTCCTGGACTTCTGCGGATAGGACAACAGGTTACTAGTAGCACCTGCCTATGTTTTGAATCTCTCGGGTAACACTAGTTTATCAAATGCTGTTGGGGTTTGCAACTTTTGCCGCGAAACCCTTATCACGCAAGGGTTTTAGGATTTGCCCTCGCCAATGATTGTCTGATTGAGCAAGCTTTCTATGAAGGCCTCTATGTCTGTGGGTTTCATCGTCACGGTTATCACGCCGTCATCATCAACTGAAACTACCTCAAGACCCAACGATACCCCCACGAGGTCCGCTATGTCAGCCAGGTCAATTCTGAGGTCATCCAATTCCTCCTCGGACATCGTGTCCTCCTCCGCGTGGAAGTAGTACAGGACATCAAATAGGTGCTTGAGGATTTCCAGACGGGCTTCATCGGGTTTCATGGGCATGTTGCAACCCTAGCAGACCGACGCTAGTATTACCGAGGGAGGCAATCATGCTTCCCATCGGATATCAGGGAGAACATAATGAATAATTCACCAGCGTTCCTCATAGGGAACGTTACGGCAGACCCGGAGCTTACCTTCACATCAAGTGGGCAGGCACGACTGGCGTTTTCAATCGCGGTCAATCACGTTTGGTACAACGACGCAAACGAGAAGCAAGAAAAAGCGTCCTTCTTCAATATCGTCGCTTGGCGCTACACGGCAGAAAACGCCGCAAAGACCCTGTCAAAAGGAGTCGGTTGCATCTGTGTCGGTCGCTTAGAGCAGCGTTCCTATGATGACAAGGACGGCAATAAGCGTTCGGCGTTTGAATTGGTTGCGGACGACATAGCGATTAACACCCGCAGCATCGAAGCCGTGACAAGGCGTGCGCCACGCGCTGAAGGCGAGTCATCCCAGCCAGCCCGACAGGGCGCAAGTGCGTCGTCGTCAGCCCGACGCGCACGACCGGGCGCGGCTCCAGCAATGGCGAGCGCCGGCGTAGAGGACGAGCCGTTTTAAGGCGTAACGCTTAAAAATAAAAAGGCCCTGTTAAACCCGTGCGAGAGACACGGGAACAGGGCTTTTTTTATTATTGCCGGTAGGTGCGAGTTAGCCCAGCCAATTGTAATTGCTCTTCGCATTCGACGATTGTTTCGTAATCAGGAGCAGCGAAATTCGGGTCAAGGGCTTCCTTGAGCTCATAGGTGCTCCGTAGCGTCTTCCAAAGTGTCGCTTCCCACTCGGTTCTGCTGAATGTGTCGTCTCCATCGCCGTAGTAGCGAGCCGAATGGCCGTTGAGTACCGTAGTCATATATTGAGTCCGTCCTTTGGTGTGGTTATGTTATCTCAGGTTAGCGTAGGGGGGCCCGTTAACCAACGAGCAGGGATTCCCCTATGGGGCTCGGCGTAAAATCCAATTGCTCCAATTGGGGTTTTTCAATCATTTCGGACCGTATATCTAAAAGAATGTCAATAACTTCTTGGACCGAGACCTTAAGGAATGGGTCGTGTTTGGAGCGTTTGGAAAAATCAACAAGGTACTGATTAAGCGTATCCACGGTAATATCGAGTATACCCCATCTGGCCGCGGACCATATTAGCGCCATAAAAGGGTGGTTTAATAAATTTTGCCTTTAATGTTGCTTTTTTTAAAACACCCCTTAACATGAAGGTACTAAATCAAATATCCGCAACTACTATCGATAGGAACGCATTACTATGGTCTCCCAGTATGTCAAACTCAAAAAAACCAAAATCAAGCGGGGTCGGCCGCGATTAAGTGATGCCGACGGAGAGAAAAGTCGTCGAGTTACAAAAATGCGCCAGGAGGCACGCCGACGGAGTCGTGCAGTTCTTCAGCATAATCACGAAGATGAATACGCCAGCATTTACAAACAGGAGTATGCGGCACTGATGACAGGAGACAGCAATGAGTGAGAACACGAACGAAGTGAGTGTAGATGTTGTTGCCGAGATGCGCGGTTTCGCTGATGCGCTGGAGAGTGTCGCACCGCTCGTGGAAACACCCGCGAATTTGCGCAGGTGGGCTGACCACATGGAACGGCTACAAGCAGAAGTGGCGCGGCTACAAAAGTTTGAGGTTCAACATCTCATCCGTTACGGTGGCGGAACATTTATTCCCAATAAACAGACAGGAGACAGCAAATGAATGATGCGGAACTATACAAGCACGAGAGGGGACGCTACAGTGCCCTAGTCGATATGCACATGGTGTCCACTGCGGAATTGAGTAGAGAAATAACGCATTTAAAACACGAAGTGAAACGGCTGCAAACGGAAGGGGCTAAAGCCCAACTTTTGCTCAGCAAGACAGAAGACTCGCTTGGCAAAATGGATTACAACCCCGCTGTTGATGAACTATTAGATGAAATCACAACCCACCGAACGGGGGACGAGAGTGAATAGTCGCGAGCGACTACCTAGTCCGTTTCGTTTTTGCCCTGCGTGCGAACGGCGCTAGGTGATTCATTTTTTCTTCGTGACTCAAATGCCAATCGTGCCATAAAGTTCATATACGTTTCGTTTTCGTCATGTTGAAATTTGCTGTCAGATGACGCAATGGTATCTTCCTCTTTGTCGTCGATATTGGAAAATGGAGTTGTCATTTGGCGCCCGTCTCTTTTTGTTTGCTCGTTCGGTTGATGGGTTTTTTACCCCTTCTTCGGAAATTCTCATTAGTCGACGACATCCAGTCATCAAAATCTTCAGGTACACCGTTATAGTCGCGAATGTATCGTTGGTATTCGTTTAAATAATCCAGCATTTCATCTTGCTCATCATCAAAATTAGCCATTATTTGGTTTCCTGATTCGGGTTTTCTTTATGCTTTTATCCGGGTCGCGGCGCGGTGGTTTTTTGTTTCCCGAGAATTCCGAATACGCCTCAGACGTTTCTGCGGCATAAATATCATTCTGTTCTTCTTCTGAGAAAAAGGCCATGTATTTTTTGATATCGTCCTTAGCAATTCCCGGTTCAGTGTTTTTCTTAATTGTCATACGGGTTATTCCTTCTGTCGGACCCTAGTAAACGATATTAGATTCATCGTCATTTTCATCATAATAGTCAGAATGTGCGTTATCGTCGCCCCCGCTCATATGCCAATTAATGATATGGGGTGGTCGTGTTGTCCGTTGTATGAATTCTGCAATAATCCAATTGGCCGCACCGCTCGACAGAACGGGGTCGTCGCTTGATAGGTCTGGTTTGATGTAGGTATTTGCAAAACTTACCATTGGTATGTCTATTTGGAGTTTGGCGAAATCATCTAGGTCTTCAGGGAAAAAGGTCCACGTCTTATGGTCTTGCGTTGCGGTATACGCCCTGCCACCACTCCGTCCCTCCAGTACGAATGGCTTGATGCGCTTGCCGTCTCTGTTCGTCATGTCTATTCCCGATTAAAGCGTACAGCATCAGATGACCCTGGCGGCTCCGGCAGACTTTCTGGTTTTTCCCATGCGACTTCAAGCCGATTAGCGAGCATCAAAATACCCATGACAAAAGCCTCGTACTCTGGGTCATTCCAAGACTTGTTGCCCAATAGTCGCTCAAGTCCGGTACTTAGTATTTCGTAATTTTGCTGCTCGGGCAAACCCCCGCCGTAAGTACCATAGAATCTACCGCTATATGCATCTGGCCATTCGTCCTTAATTGCCACTTCCGACGGTCCGTAGCTCCAGCCAGTTAGCTTCTTTAGTTTTTGAAGTTTTTCCCCCTTGCGTCTATGGGTCCAAAATGCATATTCCCACATTTTTAGTTGCGGGTTAGCATTTTCCATGGAGTGAACCAATTCGTGAATAAGCGTGCTTCTCCATTTCGGGTAACTAGGGTCGTTCGGTGCTGGCATTTTATTCAATTTTAGCTGGGTGTATTCGCCACCCTCTTCCATCTCGCCCGTGGACGACCATCGACTCATGTGCGGTATCCACTGAGCATGGGCCCTCCCCTGTTTTGTATTAATTTTCACTACCAATTTGCGGTTCACGTATTTGTCGGTTCGTTGTACATGGGTTAGGCGGCTTTGTGGTGTGCCGCTATCCCCTTCTGCATTTATCAACCCTAAAGGAAACAGAGAAATTATCTTTGTTGCTTCCTGCGTGACCAACGGGGTCGCGGACTTAATTGTTTCTAACGCACGGCTTTCTGTGGCGAGCTCTATGCCTGATGAGGCCATTAATTGCTTGTACGCATCAGTTTTGACTTTCCGACTGATTACCTCAGCAGTATGGGCTAATTCGATTTTCTTATTTTTTATCCTGACGGCGCGGAAAGCGTTCGTCACATTTTTCATATCCTGCGACGTGTCTGATGTATCCTCGTCGGGTCCGATGTCCATGAATATGTGATTGTCGGGGATTTCACCAAGTCGGCCTTCGAGAATCAGGCCCACCATTCTTTCCGGAGACGACTGCATCCCGTCAATGGCTCTGGATTCCTTCTCTAGACTTTTCCGGATTTCAGAGAGATTTATGACGGACTTTACTAGCGTTGGGGTGGCCAGGAATTTAACGTATGCGCTAACGATATCAAATCTCTCATCTTCGGTCAAAATCAAATTCCGAAATGTATAATTTTCAAATTCTGATGGCTCGCCGCGGGAATGCTCCGCCATGAGGCCTTTGCGTATTCCGTCAACGGCATAACCGAATAGTTCATGGTCGGTTCCAAATGATGTCGCATAGGTCCCCCTGAACTGTCTGCCCGCAACCAGGGAATGCATTGGTTCATCTCCGTGTCCGTGTGGTTCCAGCATCGTCCGTCTCGCATCTTTAACTGCCGCCCTGTATTCTTGCGGCGTCAAAACACTACTCTCCAATAATTCGTTTGCTTTTCTTTCTACGTCCATGGCGTCGACGGATAGGCTGTGTATGCGTGAGCCAAGAGCTTCATGCATCGCCTCGCGCAGTCCGTATTCTCCATACTTGTCAAGAAAATCATTAGCCATCTTTCTTGCATCGGATGGGCTGTGAGACGTACGGTTCGTTACACCCCTAACCTTCAGGGCGGTATGCTGGAACATTACCGTGAATTCATCGTACTCCGGGCCCTTGCGTGAATTGATTTTTCTAGCATGCTCTTCAATGAGGGGCTTTCTTTTATCCCATGCATCGCGTACTGGTTGTGGAATCTTCGCCGCCGTAGTTCGGTTCTCGCTGTCGTACAATCGAGAAAATTCGCCCCAAAAAATACCGGTATATGTCGGACGGGGAAACGCGCCGTCACCGTCTGGCTGATTTTGTCCGACGCCCTGCAAATTCCAGCGACTCTCAAACATCATTCTGGTGATGTCGCGTACCGCCCTTGACCGTTTATTCATAATGCCTTCGTCGTCCCTGACATGCGGCACGAGGTCTCTTCTTATTATTTGTTGAAGTAAATCAAAATCCCTAACGGCTTTTCTGGCCGCAGTGACCGTCTCCTGCGTCAACGGTACGGACTCCAAACCTGGGGACACTAATCTCAATATCTCGGCAAGTTGCTTTTTCGTTGGCTCGTCCATGTTGACGAAACCATCTTCGACATGCTGGTAAAACAGGCTCATGGCCATGACCCCAACGTCGATAACGGGCCTTACTGCCGCGGTGGCTGATGCGGTATCGGCCGAACCGGTGAAGCCTCCACTATCTATGATTGCCCTCAGGCCATCTCGTGATTCTTCTGGAACGCGCAATTTAGTGGGGTCGTCCGGATTGTGGAATATTTCGGCAATTTTCTCTTTTATGTCAGCAGCGGTATGCCTTCTGTCCATCCCTGACGAAAGTTTTGTCGTATACGGGTCTCGCGCCTGTCTAAGCCTACGATGTCGCTGCTCGCGAGTCTGCATGCCCTGGTAGCCGTAATCAGGGGCACTGCGTAATATTTTTGAGATAGATTCTTCGTTGAGACCTTCACTTTTGACGATATCAAGGTCCATCTCTCCTACGTCTCGGTTTATTATGCCAACAAACCGCCTGTCCTGTGTCGGGAGTCCGGCCGCCCAGTCGTCATATCTCAATTCGGGGTTGCGTATCTCAAAAATGTTTTTATCGTTGAGTGGCCCTCGGTATTTTCCTATTCCGGTATCTCTAAGAGACGCGTCAAGTCGTTCCGCTATGGAGCGCAGTTCGGATGAGTTGTAATAGTTAACAAGAGAATTTTTATCGCCGAGTTTTCTCAAATGATTGTCGGATGTTATGCCGAAGAACGGATACCATCTTCCGATTGGGATACCGTCTCTGTTGTCCTCTCCGATGCTCATGAAAAACGGAACCCTTATGTTGATTCTGGCATGCCTCGTGGGGTGGGGGATAGAAATGTTAGCAAGAATCATTGGTCTGCCGTTATATTTGACAATCTGATGCATTTTTACATCGCCGGATTCCGATTCTTCGGTAAAGGCATGGGCCGAAATGCTCGAATTTCTCAGTATCGAGTTACTCTTGCCACGCGCCCATGTTCGTCCAGAAGATAGTCGGTCGGATTTTTTGCGACTCAGCGTGGGCCCGGTCATATCGGTGGAACCCCACCCCAATTCTTCTGCGGTCATCGGGACCCACGGGCTCAGGAAGCGGTTTATCTCGCGAATCTTGGGGCCGACTCCCTCTTTGATTTGTGGCGAAGCGTTGAATAAGTGGTCACCCATTATTCGTTTAAGTTCGTTTAAAAAACGGACTTTCTGTGACTGCCATTGTTCTTCATGCGGGATGCTTCGATGGGGTGACCCGCTGCTTGCCTGCGAGGATATCGGATTCTCAAAATCCTGCACTTGCATATCGTAAAAGCGACCCTGAAGGTCCAATAACTGATGGACGGTAGGCCATACATCCTCTCCGAAGAATCCAAGCCAACCCACATCTGCGGCCAGTTCGCCGTGTCGGGTAAATCCCTGTCCCGTTATAATATGCATAAATTCGTGTGCCGTTGTATAGGAATCGGCCTCAGGGTCCCATGCTGGCGCGTATAAGTTTGTAACAATGTTTCTAGCCATGGCCGCGGCAGTCACAAAGCGTCCGCCGTCCTCCTTCGAAAGAACCACCGCGTCAACGGCTGGATGCCATGCATCTGTAAGGGCGAGTTTTACATCCGGCGAATCCACATCAAGTCCGGCTTCCGCAAGCAGGGTCCGCACGCGCTGTCCATATCGTTTTGCGAATTCCCGATGATGCTCATTATTCGCTTCCGCACGCCCCACTACGCCCTTGAGAAATTCGCCAGCTTGAGAATCCGCAAACTCCATTTGAGATGAATGAACTCGAATAGGGCCTGATTCCTGTGCCCGAAACACGGTGATTATGTCGTGACTCTTTGCCCGTCCCGGGCCGAATAATATGTTTAAATCTTCATCTGGGTATATGGCTCGCTGGACCATGGCCATGAAGGGTAAATCGCCATCGGTTCGTTTGTGGAGAGTACTCAGCCAGCTCATAAGGTTTCCCAGAGATAGAAGTTTCACGTCTTGCTCCGTGAGTACTCCCGGCGGGATTCTCATGGCAACGTTTCCCTGACTGTCCAAAAGGGTGAGCGTCGATTTCATTTGTGATGTGATGTCGTATCCGTAGTTACCATCCGGCAGGGCTTCGAAGTCTGGGAATTTTTCTTCACCATTCCATAGCACCGGGCGATTTAGGAGTGTATCTATGGTTTCGCCAAGGCTGTCCTCTATGCCCCATTGTCTGACCGCGGAAAGCGCGGCTATTTTAGCCCATTCGTCGGCCTGTGGCGCCGTCCACTCTCGCGCATACTGAATATCTTCCTCGCTGCCGACTAGGTCTATCAACTCGGGAATTACCGGGCCCAGAATTTTTGCGACACTTCCATCAACCTTTACGCTTGAATGCCCAAGTCCTTTAAAAACATCGACCAATTCCTGAATCGCAACAATTGGTTCGGATACGTTAACCCCTGCGCGATATGGCCTGAGGTCCTCCGGATATTCCTTGGAAGCAAACAATTTCAGGAGTCTGTCAACAAGGTCTCGGGCGTTTTTGCCACCAGCGTTAGTTATTCGACTTAACATTCTGTCTTCTGTTTTTGCGCGCGGCGCGTCTGGTGGGGCTGCCCTTACGAAATTCCGAGACGCACGCGCGCTACTCAATTTACGTGCGCTAGCATCATCCTCTATCCACTTAGCTTTTTCGGTGCGGAATTTTTCTACAGCCTTACCGAAATCGGAGTCTTTTTTCTCAGCTCTTGATACCCTAAGGTCGCCATCAAGCACCTTCGACGGCCAATCATTTTTAATTGCGCCCTCAATGATGGCGGACATCACCTTCCCGGTTGCTTCGGCATCGGCGTCTGCTGTGTGATGCTTTTCCCCCAGGTCTACTTCCAGATATTTGGTAATCGCAGCAAGCCCCGTCGACGCCTTTTTCTCCCCGGTTTTACCATCTACTAAAAATGGCCCGTCTTGATTATCTTCGCTCCACTTTGGCAGAACCATGTCGGCTATTTCTTTTGTATCGAGATATCCCCCGGGTCTCCAATCAATCCCTGCGGCGGCGAGTGCGTCATCAAGGACGTTCTTGTCAAATACCGCGTTTTGAACGCCGAATATTGCGTCGGGTCCGGCGAATTCCGCCAGACGCTGATGCGCTGCGGCCATTGAGGGTTGATTTAGGAGCCATTCATCGGCAAGCGGGTTCCCGTCCATATCTTTCAAATTCGCCTTCGACCAATCACCGAGCGGTTCTTCGGGGTTCATAAATAAATTTATCGAATCAATTACTTTGCCGTTTCTCATCTTTACGGCACCAAACTGCAATGGCTGGCCGTTGCTAGACGACTCTCCGAATTTGTCGAAGACCAAACCGGTTGTTTCGTAGTCGAAGAAGATGACTTCTGTGTCGTTATAAATGCGCTCAAAACGCTCCCACGTCCGCGCGTCTTTAAAACGCTCTACTGCGCTCCCGATAAACGCTCCATACGTCGGTTGGCGCGGGAATCTCGGCAATTTGGCTGTCGACACCGCGGTCGACGGCAGCGACGGCAAAACTGGGTGGAGCAGCGAATCGCCGTCCGGGGAAATATCCCTAGAAACTTTAACGCTGGTCATATCTGAGTCTTGCGAGATTTTCTGACTCATTTTTAGCATTCGTTTTCCGAGTCCGCGGTCCTTGTGTTTATCCAAAACAGCAAGGTAGCGAATTGCGCCATCTTCCTGGCTCCATGAAAGGAATCCCACCGGGGAGCCCTCGTGATACAGCACAATATTGTTTAATTTCTGTCCATTTTTGTCGTATGCGATTCCATCGGTAATCGAATGAATATCCTTATTGAATCCATGCGAAGAACGCATTTCATATTTGCCAAATGTTTCCGTTTTGCCGGCAGAGGAGAGCTTGTTGGTTTTAACATCCCCATTCTCGTCGAGCCATGGCTTTTGTCCTCTTCCGGCGCCAAGAATGGTTTCTACGTCATTTCGTAGTTTCGCATTAATGAGGGTCCGACTTGCCTCCGGGTTTGGATGTGTCACGGCACTAAATCCTTCAGCGAACATCTCACGGAGATTTGTGTAGCCATACCGGGTGAGGGTGCGTGGGGAATCGGAAACAGTCTGAATGTCAATCGATGGTGACTCCTTATCCCAAAAACTTTCAGCGCTATTGTATTCGTTTGCTACGGACAGCGCGTGATTGCTATTTGATATCAAATAATACGGCCTCCAGGGCCCATCGGATATTTCCGCCTGTCGTTGAGCCATATTATGCAGCCAATGACCGTACTCGTGCCGTATCGTTCCACCGACGCTATCATCCATTGACATAGTTGAGGAGTCGGGCATATCGTCATACTTTGAGATGGATGGCCTAACGCCCCAAGCGGCCTCAAATGTTTTTAGATTTATACTGCGTACCGGTTTCCCCTTAATCATATCGGGATTAAATACAACCGCCCCCATCCCGGGGGAGTGAGAACCCTTGACTACGGTGCCCATGAGTACTGCCTTGCGTATTTTCTCTGGTGCAATGTTCGGATTGGCTGTGGTTAGTAATTTTATTCTTTCCTCAAGCATCTTCACTATGTGCGGAAGGTCCATGTAGGCATCGACTGCTTCCGGCGTCAGCATCGCAAATATTGGTGCTCCATGCGTTCGAAAACTCCACGCGAGGAGCGGCGAATTGTTAAGTGCGGACTCAAGCTCCGCCCGCATCTCTCGTATGGCGGCTGGTGAATAATCCACTTGCCTGTACGCTCTCGCCATCTCTTCGTCAAAAAAATTAAGGAAGTTATTAATGGTTCCCGGCGTATAAGGCTCGCCGTCAATCCACATTTGCCGATGCTGCTCTCTTGTCGACGGTATTAGAACTGTGGCAATCTGTTTGTTGGTCAAACCATCAAGCCACCTTGGTCCTCGGTGCTGGCGACCGATGGTGCGACCAAATACATCTTTATCTCCGTAAACGTACGTTTTCTTATGGTGCCGAATAAGAAGTCGTTCGTGTTCGGTGTTTCTCATCGGAATTACTGGACGAGTATTTTTATCACGGCGAAACATAGCCAGACGCGGACGGTCTTTGCCGGAACTTAATTTATCGACCGCATTTATTCCGACCCATACTGGATTCGCGGTTCCCTCTCTCGCCCACCCATCGCTGTCGACGTCGACAAGCGACATATCTGGGGTGACCCTTCGGATTCCGGCGACTCCGCCAGTAGGTACGTCGATATCAGACCGTCGAGCACTGCCAATACCGCCACCTAGTCGCCCGGCGTTTCCAATTAATCCTCTAATTTTTCGTCTTGCGGCCTTAGTTTCAAGTTCGTACTCAACAGAAAGCGATTTGGTTGATACCGTCTTGGCATTTTCCACCGCGTTTCGACTTTGGAATATCCGCGCTTGATTGTCGGCCTTGCGCCGGAATGCCGACACCCGCGTCCACGCCTTGGCGGGCAGATGGACTCGCGTCCTCTTTCCCTTGCGTGCGTCATCCCGTTTCTTGCGGTTATACAGTTTCGGCCCCAATCGCCCAGGAGTTCTCTGCGGGCGCGAGCGTCGCCCAGTGTAACCCCCTCCAATTTTTTCATAAGCGGAGGCCAGAAGCTGTGCTTTTCGAACGCTCCACTGCCCCCGCGCCCCACCATTGGAACCATTGAGGATTTCATTTTTTAATCTATTGTGCTCTTGTGGCTTTGTGTAGATGTTCCACTGCCCAGAGGGCACGCGCGGAATAGACGCCGGGCGCTCTAAGGCTCCCCGACGGGAATTAGAATATGAAATCTTGAATTGCCGAGGCATATTTATCAAGAATACACCGTATTGGTCGGTGGCGACTATTCAACTAAGCCTTTTGCCACAAAGAGTACATGTTTTCGACCATGGGTATACGCGAATTAACTCCGACGGGTGGGCGCAATCAAGAATCCTGGTGGATTCTGCGGTCAAAGCAGAACGAATCCACCCGGATAGAGTTTCTCCGCCTTTATCCGCGGCTTCACGCCAGCGTTGACGGTCGTATTCGGTAGCCCGAATGAGTACCTGTTTGTCGACCGGTCCTCCGTCTGGATTGATTATTGGGTTGATGGTTGGAGAGATGGTCTCGGCAACTTTATCCACCGCTGCTTTAAGGTTGTTGTCTTCAGTCATCACCAGATTCTAACTCATCGGTAACTACTATTTCGGCATCTACTATGTCCCCCTCGCCGAGCATTTGACGCACCATATTTTCAGGCAAAACACCCGAAGCGCCCATAAGCGCCAATAATTGACGAGCCTCCGATTCGGGGTCGAACCTGTTGGCGTCGGCGATGGCGGTACTTCCGCCGGCAAGGGTCGCCCGTATGGCCTCGTTGGGCTTTTGCGCCGCATTCACCTGAACACTGATATTTGTCTGGTCCATTCCAAGGAGTTTAGTGCGCCGGTCCATGATGGACAAAACCTGTTGAATCGCTTTTAAATCTGGCTCAACCGCTATTTCCGTGCCGTCATCTAGTACCTGCCTGCGGTGTTGAGTAAGGGGCCATATGGCCTGCTGAAGATTATCGAGACGTTCTAGCTCAAGGCGTAGTACCTCCGGGTAAGCCAGCAGGGCCTCGCGGTTAAGTTTTTCTAGTTGTCGCTGAACCGCTTTTGATACGGCACTCGTCGAAATCGCAAAACGTCTAGCAATCTCCGAATTCGACGTGCCGGCTTGTCGGAGTTTGAAAATACGCGTGTCTCGCTCGCTGAGGAATTCACGGGTTAACCCCCTGTTGTTTTTTTCGTCACTCATGGACCTATCTTAGCGAATTCCATTGCCTCGAAAGGGAACACTTTCCCACGGCGGATTTTCGTCGGCCACTGACGTTCATCACGAGCACCTCGAAAATGTTTCACGTCATAAACGAATGGGTCGTTCGTTGTGGGGTCCGGTTGCAAGGAAATCCCGAACTCGGGCCAACGTGACCAGACCGCCGAACCGAATGGGCGAAGGTCACGGCTCGTCATGCTGCTCCCCAGGGGAGCGTGCGCCTCTATCCAGAGTGCGCAATTGAATCCGATTCTAATTGTGTCTAGATATTTAGCAATCTCGACAGCGATGGATTCGGATGTGCGTCCCCCGGGGTCAATGAAGGCTTTGTACAATGGTCCAATTAACAATATTTCGGGTTTTGTACGCTCAACGGCATCTTCCAAGAGAGCTCTATCGCTTGCCGTCATAAGGTTAAGTCCTGATGGCTTGACCAAAATATGACCGTCCAAACGTGCTACGTTTCCGCGGCGCATCGCTTGTATTTCGATATTTCTGGATGTCCTACGAATTATCCGCTCAGGGTTTTCAAGGTCTATCAACAAAGTGCGCACTGGTCTCATTGGCATGTACGTAAATGGATGAAGACCAGCAGACGGAAGAATGGCCATCTGTCTAGCAAGCATGCTCTTGCCTAGCCCCTCTACTGCGACAACGATGACACGCTCGCCGCGTTCTAGTAGCCCAGGAATGACCCAATCGTAGGAGTCGTCGAATTCTTCATTAAATAAATCGTTCCACTGTACAAGTCGGCCCGGGTCCAACACGTTTGTAGATGGAGACGATGATAAAATTAATGACGCTTTGGCGATTTTTAAGTTTGTATCTAGGTCATCCCTGTCTAGGATTTGTTGGACACGCGCCAAGAGTGCGTCCTTCGCGTCATCGGTCCCTGGTCGTGGTGCATCCGCGATAGGAGTATGGTCGCTTTGTGGAAATATTTCAGGTAACTCTTCTAGCGCAATCAGATTATCAATTGTCTTGCCTGCCGATAAATGGTCGGTGATATCTTTGTGTGTTTCGGAAACCCACACCTGCGCATCGCAGCCCGCTCCGGTCAGTGCCGCGAGTACCTTGAGGGCGTGTCCGCGTCCAGGTAGGTCATTATCCGAGATTATGTCGACGACTGCGCCGGCGAGAGCGGCAGTATGTATGTCTAGCCATTTCCCAGCTCCGCCCGGCATGGTCGTGGCGCAGAAACCAAGGGCCGTTAGGGTATCCGCATCTTTCTCCCCCTCAACGACCCAAATCGGCGTGCCGCTCGCTCGTGCGGCTAGTACCGCTGGAAGGTTGTATAGAACTTTCGGGGTGTCGCCTAATGAATAGACCCACTCCCCGTGCGTGGGGCCAGGTTTCCGCTGTTTGAATGTTTTCGTGCCGTCGCTGTTTAGGTATCTTAATTTTTGAAATAGAAGTACTCCGTTTTCATCAACAAAGTCATATGTTTTAACGAGGGTTGGTTTGTCTTTTGGTTTTACAAAATCTATCGATGGGGGCATTAGGTCTGAAACTTTCATTCCGACAGCAAAACAAATTTGCTCGACGTTGCACCCACCGCCCCTATGGCATGTCACTAAAACTTTTCCGTCTTGCCCTTCCCCGATAGATAACGACGGGTTTCTGTCGTCATCCCTACACGGGCACTGCGCCTGCCAACCAGAGCCCGTTTGTCTTACTCCGCTCAACTTGGAAAGAAAGTTATGGGCTATATCGCCAGGAGGTTTATTCATTTGATGCACTCGGCAATATTCGTGAACGTGGACGATAATAGGCGCGGCCATCGGCAGAGCGGGTCCCTACTCCTGCAAAAAAAACTCTACCGTCTCGCGATAGGGGCACCTTATTTACGTATCGTAAATTGGCGCGTTCGGACTCAGTTTTGCCGCCCCATATTCCGTGGGGCTCATGGCGCAAGGAATACTCAAGGCATTCAATTTTGACGACGCATTGTTCGCAAATAGAAATAGCTATTTTCATCTTGTCTACGTAAGCCCTGTATTCAGTTTTGCTTGCACCCTGTTTTAAACCGGGGTACCACATGTTGGTATCGAGCCCGAGGCAGTTTCCGTTTTTCGGAGGATTGCTAAAATCGTCCATTGCTCTCCTCTGAGTTAGTTCTGCGGAGAGATAAGCCTATCTATGTCTTGGGCAGAAAGGAATATCGAAGCGTATTTTATTACAAGATTTCCGTTCACGTCAGAAACGGCGACGTCGACCGCATCTAGAGGAATTGCGAAACGGGCAGCGAGCGCTGCTTTTGATTTGCTAATTAAAATTTCTTCGTTTGCCGAGCGTGCGTCAAGGTCTACATAAACGAGATTAGCGCCAGCACGCAGGGCCGACATTTCTACATTTTTTTCTGCGGCTCGAAAGCACCATGCGCACGCGAGCCTTGACACTGTAGCCGCCCTCGGGCGAATCTCCGTGTGCCCGCAGGAAAGTAGGTGATGATAACGCACCTTTCCCCATGCCCCCTCGCGACTGATGGACGTGATTACGCGACGAGGCGCCTGCCTACGTTCGGTTGTCACGTTTCGCGCCTTAACGCCCTGTGTTGCGAGGGCTTACTGCGACAAGCTTTTAAAAAATCGCTTCACCCAGTTTTCTCTTTTTATTTCAGAGCGCTCGATTTTAGCCCATGCGCCCCGAGAAGCATCGGGCAAAGCGGGCGAGACTGTTGCGCTGACTTTCTTCGCGGCCGGCTTTGCAGCCAACTTCACAGCTTTTTTCGCTGGAGCCTTTTTGGCCGGGACTTTCTTAGCGGGAGTCTTTTGGGCACTGGTTTTTGCTTTTGGTTTACTTGGTTTTGTTGTCATGGGCTAATACGCTACTCTAACCTCGCTACTCAGAGGCGGAACTATGCAGCCCAACAAGTGGGTTCCCCTAGCCGCCACCGATAAGGCGTAGTCTGGTCATTCATGGACGGTTCATACGACGACGATTTCAGTAAAATAGCGCTAGCGGTCACCGCGGCCCAATTAGCAAAAGTAAATAGCGTCAAAGAATTCGGGATTGGCGAAGACCTGACTTTTAATTTTTTTGGGTGGAGGAATGATAATTTAACAATCATCTGTCAAATGTCGCGCAAGGACATGAGCCTATCCATCAAGAAGAGGCTTATGAAGTCTACTGAACTGTGTTCGGTATTAAGGCGTTACTGGCAAGTAACTTCGATAACCATGGTCGCGGAGGGATACTGCTCTATGGACGCTGACAAAACCGGCAACATAGAGCTATCTAAGGCTTTTTTGGACCCATCGGCATCCGTCAGGGAATGCATCACCGTCGCCCATGCGAATGCGGCGGAGGCAGTAGGCCGTGGCGGGTCAATACCGCTGACCACGGTGGCGGTCCCTTACTCGTATGAAATTGGTAGGAATATCGCGTGGGGGGACATGCTTATCTACCCCGGCGGAGGACAAGAAAAATTCAGAAATGCCCAGTTTCCCGAAATGTTAAGAAAACAGTTGACGAGAAAGATTGTTGACGACCTCCCGCCCGAGGCGTTCGACGAACTTAGACGTTTGATGAGAATTAATGGGTTCTACGCAGAAGACGTAGCTTAGTTATTATATAATGTGCCATGGGTGAATATTTTTATGAAAACTCCGCACCCGAGCGCGGCGGACGACGCCATCTATTCGATAACGTATTCATCAGCACGGTAGACAGGTCGCCCTGTCCGGTTTGCGGTCATCCGACAGGGGACTGTAGTGACGGAGGGAAACCCCCAACTGGCATTATTGGGGAGACGTTAACAATAACGTCACTTTTGTCACTCCAAACGTTTTATGTGGAAGAAGATATTTATGAAGAGCGGCAAGTAACCCCTTTCAACAAAATAAGAGTTTTGCTGTATCCGCGCGGAAAAGTGTTAGAGATGTCCGAGGCGATACGGGCCGGGCTGGTCAAAGAATAAAATTCATATAATTTTAGACCGTTTCACTATTTGGCAGTAGAGTAAAATAGTCACACTGTCCCTCTTACATAATTAGGATTACACATGGCCCGCATTGAGAAAGAATTTGTAGACGGTTATTCCCAAAAGACAATTCCGTGGGGTTTTGGTGGGCTCGGGGAAATAGTTTATTTGCGCACATATTCACGGCGCAAAGAAAACGACGACCTTGAGACGTGGCCCGAGACTTTGCACAGAGTTATAAACGGAGCTATTGATATCGGCGTGCCATACACACAGGACGAGGCCGAGCGACTATTCGACCATATGTTTAATCTGCGTTGTTCGTTTGCTGGTCGTTCGTTGTGGCAGCTCGGCACGCCATTGGTGCAACAGATGAACGGCACATCGTTAAATAATTGCTACTGGGTAGACATTGAAGCCATTGCGGATTTTGAACTACTTTTTGAATATCTGATGCTCGGCGGGGGTGTCGGTTTCTCTGTGGAGCGTTCAAAAATTCACGATTTGCCAAAAGTTATTCCGGGCATCACCATCACCAACGAGCGCAGTAATGATGCCGACATTATCGTTCCGGATTCCCGTCAGGGATGGAAGCGCCTACTTCATGCAGTTCTAAAGTCATATTTCTACACCGGCAGGTCATTCACCTATTCAACAATTCTAATTCGCGAATACGGCGCTCCGCTCAAGACATTCGGCGGCACTGCATCCGGCCCGGGCGCGCTCATCGATGGGGTTAAAGACATTTGCGCGGTGATGCAAAATCGCGAGGGCAAGAAACTCCGCTCAATTGACGTTCTTGATATTTGTAACATTATTGGACGGATTGTTGTTTCTGGCTCTTCGCGTCGCTCCGCACAGATTGCGATAGGCGACCCGGACGATGTTCTTTTTCTTCGCGCAAAGAATTGGGGCACGGGTTCCGTCCCGGCCTGGCGCAGCAATAGCAACAACAGTATTTTTGCAGATTCATACGACGAGATTCAGTCCGAATTATGGAAGGGCTACGATGGTTCGGGTGAACCATACGGATTAATGAATCGTAAATTGGCCCGGAAATTTGGACGGCTTGGCGAGGCCAAAATGGACAACACTATTGAGGGCATGAATCCGTGCGGCGAGATTCCGCTGGGAAATGGTGAGAGCTGCAACCTGGCGACAATCTTCCTGCCCAACGTTGATTCACTAGAACAGATGCATGACATCTCTCAGTTGCTATATATGGCCCAGAAACAAATCACGCGGCTTACGTACCCATACAAAAAGACCACGGAGATAGTCCAGAAAAATGCGCGGCTCGGGCAATCAATAACCGGGATACTCCAAGTTACGGAAGGGAAACTGACGTGGCTTGACCCCGTGTACAGCGGTCTTGTCGCTTTTGATAAAAAGTATTCCGCAATACATGGATTCCCCGTGTCCGTGCGCTTAACCACCGTGCAGCCCTCTGGGACGCTCTCCCTGCTCCCCGGCGTCACGCCGGGCATTCATCCAGCGTACGCGCAGTACTACACTCGCAGGGTCCGCTTCGGGTCATCTGACCCGCTAGTCGAGGCTTGCCGTAAACGTGGTTATAAGGTTCAGTGGGATATCGGGTTGGACGGACGCGAAGAACACACTAGATACGTGGTGGATTTTCCGTGTATGTCTCCGGAGGGTTCGGTCTTGGCCGCCAACATGACGGCAATCGAACAGTTGGAATGGGTCAAGAAAATGCAGACGGATTGGGCCGACAATGCCGTGTCCGTAACGGTGTATTACCGTAGGGAAGAACTTGAGGACATCAAGGCGTGGTTATCTAAGAACTACGATAAGAGTATTAAGTCGGTATCATTTTTGCTCCATGCGGACCACAATTTCTCACTTCCACCATATGAAGAGATAACGCAGGCGGAATATGAAAAGGCGATTTCCAAGATTGACACTTCAATCCCGATGGTTCAGCGGTCATATGTGGGTTCTATCGACCTAGATGATTGCGCAACCGGTGCGTGTCCAATCAAATAAAGGGTGGTGCCGGCTTGCCGACGTGTAGACTGTCCTAATGATTAGCATTATACGTAATTTACCTATTGGCCGCATCCCAAGCACCCCGACCATAAAGTATGCCGACGACGACACGTCCGTGAAGACCCTGGAAGCAACGGCATGCCTATTGGAGCACGCTGCGGAATTTGGGAATACCGTGGGCTATGTGCAAGAGCAGTTCGGGAGCCTTGTACAAAATATCTACCCGATAAAACGTGACGAATCCAATCAGATATCTTCGTCCTCTAAGACCGTTCTCGAACTTCACACGGAAACGGCCTTTCATTCATATAGGCCAGATTATGTATTTCTGCTCTGTTTGCGCGGTGACCCCAACGCGCACACGACATATGCGAACATCGAGGATATTCTTGAAAAACTAAGCCCTGAAACAATCAAAATATTAGAAAATAAATGGTTCAGGACGCGCGTGGATGAGAGTTTTATGCTGGATAAACAGGAGGGGGATGTCGGGATTGATGTTGCCGTCTTGTCTCGGTTGAATAATGGGTCATATACGATACGGTATGACCGCGCTCTGATGACCGGCCTTTGGGCGGATGCTCAAGACGCGTTACTGGAGTTATCTGACGCCATAAACAAAAGCACCCAGTCCGTAGCACTCGACGCTGGCGATTTATTGGTTATAGATAACAACACCGCCGTTCATGGGAGAAGCGATTTTCAGCCGCGCTACGATGGCACCGACAGGTGGTTAAAGCGCGCCCTAGTCATGAGGGTCCTGCCTCCAGGGTCCGACAGGGATGGGAACGTAATAACCACCAAACTTTGCGATATCGCGGGTAAGTCTAGACTTACGTCGGATAACACGTACAGCGACCTCTTACACAAACCGCCCCCGGGATGATGTATAATTCTTATCATACATAACCTATCAGGAGGTCCAATATGTACGGCAAGGTACCACGAACAGTAGTCAATTTAACGGTCGATGGCCTATTGGCAGTCTCTAATGCAGTCGCGACATGGGTGGCCCCATTCCCCGGCAGAATCGTTAACGTAACAGCCGGAATCAACGTAGCCGGCACTTCCGGAACGCACACTTTTGATGTGAACAAAAACGGCACCACAATTTTCACAACTCAGTCTCCTCGTCCATCAATTCTCACGACAGCCACCAAGACTGCCGCGGCAGTCGTGCCGGCGGTAACCACATTTGCTGCCGGTGACCAATTTTCATTGGATGTTGATGTTGTTTCCCACGCAAGCACTGGTGGCGTCGGCGCAACAGTGTCTCTGAGTATTCTGCCAAGCCAGTTGGGCTACTACTAAGCCGGTTAATTCCATCATTTTGCCAGCATTCGGCTGGCGCGTAACACGGACATGCTGGTAGGGTGGGGTCTATGAAAATAGGCGAACTACATACGGAATGCGGCGAAGGCTGGTATCCGTTAATACTGCAATGCCATAACGAACTATTGGCATTAGACCCAGACTACAAGCCGGCCCAAATCAAAGAAAAGTTCGGTACGTTGCGTTTCTATTTTGACACCAAAGAGGGCCTCTGGGACAAGATGCAGGCGATTGTCACAAAGCACGAAAAGATATCGGCCGAGACCTGCGAGGTATGCGGTGAGCCGGGTGCCCTTTGCAATCCTCGTGGATATTGGTATAAAACTCTGTGTACTGAACACGAGGCGTTGCGCAAAACACCGGGCAAGTAATACTCTGCTAAACTTGCTGTAGTGCCCGCACACGGTTCGTCGCCGCTGCGGGCGAAAGACAATTGGAGCAAGGGTGGAAGGGGGTCTGCCGTTGAAAGCGACTAGACTTTGGTCCCATCATGTCTAATGCATCGGAAATCCCCCTGAGTCTCTACCCCATCATCGTGAGACAGGCAAGATATTCCGGAATATACGAGGGCGGTCTCTGGCTGGCTTCATCTAATTGCGATGCGATTCCCAGCGAAGAGTTAATGGGCTACCTGGAAGGCGATGACTGTGATGCATGGGCTTTTCTTGACGACAAACTGACCGCCCTTGGTGTCGGGAACACGCCCGACACCGCACTCGCGGATTTACTGCATAAGATTAATAATGCGAGCGCTGTAGAAACTCAACCGCCGTTAGGTCTGTCCGTTCAAGAATAACAAACGAACTCGTCGGCGGGATTTTCAGCGTTGCGACATCCGTAAGGCCCTCTAGGTCGATTGGGGTGACGTCCGGATTATCCGGGTCAAAAAACACATCCGGCTCCTTCATGCTATT
>Ga0209390_10003170_pt1 | contig 27106 bp, 24 predicted proteins | sample BON01_FD_187212 | JGI IMG/M metagenome (GOLD analysis project Ga0209390, IMG submission 187212) | Freshwater microbial communities from Lake Bonney liftoff mats and glacier meltwater in Antarctica - BON-01 (SPAdes) (version 2) | ecosystem: Environmental > Aquatic > Freshwater > Ice > Glacier...
CACTGTTCTGGGCTTCCAGATAGATCTGAAACTTTTTCTCGGCGCTCAGAAACCGTCGTTTCTTGGGATCGGTTCCTTTGGATGGTTTGCTCCTGCTCATGTTGTCCGTTTCATTTTGCGAACGCCAGGGGGAGGGACTGGTTCCGGTCGCCCTTCGGGCTCCCTCCACCAGTCCCTCCCCCTCATGCCTTGTAGTGTATTGATCTTCCCTTTGAGGTCACGGACTCAGAAACGGCGGGCAGGCCCTGGCCTCGTCTTCAATTTCCAGACGAATGGAACGGCAAGCACATCGATCAATCGGACCGACGTCTCGGTGCAGGTGCAGAATGCCAAACTGCTTATGCAGATGGGCAAGCTTGACGAAGCGAAGGACATACTGGTCGAAGCCGTAAAACAGGATCCAAAAAACAAAGAGGCGTTCTACTATCTGGACAAGGTTCAGCAAGATCGTGAACGCGCGGGAAGGGACACCCAAAACTACGATAATCGTCGTCGAATGGTGAAAGTGAATGGGGCCTGGGTGGAGCCGATTTCCCGGGAGTCTCTTCCAACGCCGAATCCTTACGCAACGCGCCGCCCGTTGGTCGAGCCGAGCCTCCAGCGTCAGGCAATCATGGACAAGCTCCACCAGATCACGCTGGACGAGTTCCGCTCCGAAGGGTTGCCGTTGTCCGAAGTGGTCAGGCAACTCGCCGACGAGGCTCGGCGACTTGATCCGGAACGGACGGGCATAAACTTTCTGATTACTTCGAGCGTGCCTGCGCCAGCATCAGCGACAGCGTTCACCACTGATCCGGCAACCGGAGCCCCCATTGCCAACAATTCCAGTGCTGAGCCGACTGTCGATATCGGCCAAGCGATCATTGAAATTTCAAGACCCATCAATGATCTCCGGTTGATTGATGTGCTGGACGCGATCGTGTTGGTGTCTGATCAGCCAATCAAATACACGGTGGAAGACTACGCGGTGGTCTTCAGTCCCAAGTCACCGCAGCAGGAACGGCTCTTCACGCGCACGATCAAGGTGAACCCGAATACGTTTTATCAGGGGTTGGAAGCTGTCATGACGAATCATCTGAACAAACCTGTTCCAGCTCCGGCGGAACCCAAAGAAGCACAGCCTGCTCCTCCCGCTGTTCAACCCACCAACGGACTGCGGTCTGTCACCGTGATCAATGACATGTCGGCAATCAACATTGCGATTCGCGACTACTTCGAAGCGGTCGGCGTTGAGATGAAGCCGCCGAAAATGCTCTATTTCAATGACCGCACCGGCTTGTTGATGGTGCGGGCGACGTTGGAGGATTTGGAGATCATTCAACAGGCGGTCGAGGTTTTGAACTTTGAACCACCACAGATCACGCTGACAGTGCGAACCGTCGAATTGTCTCCGGAAAACGTGGACGCTTTGAAATCGAAGATTCCATCGTTCCTGCTCAGTTCGGCCGATTCGTCAGAACCAAATGCCGTGCGGGCCATGTCCACGGTGAACGCAATCCTGACGGGGAAGCAGGCGGAATCGATTATGGATGAGCTGTACAAGCTCGGCACGGTGAACATCAACATGGACGGAGGCCCGCGCGTCACCACCTTGAGCGGTCGCCAGACCCAGATTACCTCGGGGCCATTGCTGACCAACGTATTCACAAGCGTGACGAACACTCCGAACGGACCGGTTTATCTGACCGAGGACATCCGGATGGGTGCGGTCTACGATTTGATTCCGATTGTCACTGCTGATGGGTACACGATCAATCTTCAGGTTAAGTTTCACTACAGCGAGTTTCTTGGATACGAAGATCCAGCAGCGGTGGGCAAACCGACCGGAACGCCGTTGCCAAAGTTCAGTGTGGGAAGCGCCGACGTGAACATCCTCGTGTGGGACGGTCAGACAGTGGTCCTGGGTGGGATGACAATCCAGAAGAAGGTAGAAGAAGGCGGGAAACTCGAAACCAAGCACATCCTCGCCTTCGTTACCCCTGAAATAATCGATCCCGCCGGCAACCTGGTGAACGACCCAGACAACATGCCGTTCGCCAAGGATGCCGTTCCGCCACAACCGGCGGAGAAGTAGAGGGGCGTCGAGGCGTTGAATTTTTGGGCGGACCAACCGCCCGATGCAAACCACGGTCGTGTAGCAGACGAGGTGACGAGGCTCACTATTCCCGCGCAACAAAAGAACGAACAACCCGACCCCTTCGATCAGATTGGGGAGCGCGCGCGTCCCGCTTTTTGACTGCATGGTTTCGGATCAGAGCCTCCTCACGTCGGCTGCTACTTTTATCAACAGGTCGCCATGCGGCGGCCGACAGTATTCAGTAGTCAGTGACCACGGAATCCGTTCCCCGAATTTGTGCAAATGTATGGAACGAATGCCAAGCGACGCCTCACGCAAAGGCGCAGAGAGCGCAAAGTTTTTTTCAATCCTGTCTTCTTGGCGTCCTTGGCGTCTTGAGCGAAGTAGCCGGGAGGTTATTTGTCGCTGGCATCGACGTGTGATTGATGGTGCCAATCAACGTTTTCCCAATTCGCGCTCATTCAGGAAATTCACGAAAACATCCATTTGAAAATGGGGGCCCGCTTGGTCGGGAGGTGGCGCGAAAGTGTATTTACGATTCCGACGGTTTCTGTTGCAACAATTGGTCGCCCAGTTCGCTGGTCTTGATGCCCCTTCGGCGCTTGTAGATCTTCTGGAAGAAGGTGTTGTTGGGCACCTGAAAATCGTCGCCGTCGTCCGTCTGCAACGTGGTGAAGAGCAGCGTGAGATCGGTGACCTTGCCCTGCACGCCCTCGCTCGGGATTTCAATGATGTCGCCGACCCGGAACGGCCGGAACGTCGCGAGGATGAACGCGCACATCAGATTGCTCAACAAACTCCAGACGGCCACAAACCCGATCGCGACCATGCCGAGAACGGTGCCCAGGATCGCAAGCACGGTTTTTAGCTCGAAGCCCCAGCTTTCGAGAATCAGGTAGATCGCGAGAATCAACACCGCAAACCGCGCGACGCGTTTGAACAGTTTGAACAGGATGGGGGGAAATGGGGATTTGCGTTCAACAACACCCAGGGCGCGGCCGAGGATGAACAACACCAGCAGGGCAAAAATGAAAACAATGAAAGATTGCAGCAGGTTGGCGATCCATTGTTGTTCAAATAATTCTTTCATCCGGGGAGTGTAGAAAAATCGTCCCGCCGGTTCAAAGGCGAAACCCGTTTTCCGGATGAGAAATCTGCATCATTGTCACGACCAACGAGAGTATTTCCGCCGTTCCGAGTGGTTTGAGCGAAGTCGCCCCCGCCATCCGGCGGGTGCTCATCGAGGGAACCGTCGGATCGGAAACCCGGGTTCGCGTTGATTTCCATTTTGCGCAACCATGACTGTGCCTCGCAACGCACAGTTGATGTTCTCCGCGGAAATGCGGTAGCGTTCACCCGTACCTGATGACTGCCTCACGACCCAGAATATTGATAATCGAGGATGACGATCTCCAGTACGAGATTTATGCGGAGGCGTTGGAGGGTTTCGAGCTGACCCGGGTGACGCGGGCGAGCGAAGGGTTCAAACTGGCGGCCGAGAACCCGCCCAATGTCATCCTGCTGGATCACGTTCTCGAGGGGGGCGAGCTGGGATTGAACAATTTGCCCGAGTTCAAAGAGCTGCTTCCGTTCGTGCCGGTCATCATCGTCTCCGGCGCGCTCGAGGTTCACCAACAACTCGATGCGCTGCAGGGACCCCGACGCGCCGACTGGTACATCCCCAAACCGGTCGATGTGGTCAGGCTGGTGAACACGGTGAAGAAGGCGCTGCTGGAATGCGGCGAAACGGAGGTCATCCGGCAGTTCGAGGCGTTGGAACGTTCTAAGCGAGTGAACGCCGACGATTTGATGAGCCGTTCGACGGACCGGTTGAGCCGCCAGCGGACGATTCGCAAGCAGCTGGAGGGATCGTCGGACCGCCCGAATATCTCCGGGCTGGCCCGGCAGTTTGATGTCGCCCGCCGGACGATCATCCGCGATCTCAACGAGCTGATCCGCCGGGGCGAATTGCCGGCTGAAGTCTATCCTGAAAAAGAAGGCGCGGAATCGGAGCTGTAGGTTTCTTTCTGCTCGTCATCGGAGGCTAACGCACTAGTTTTTCGGGGTTCATGAGTGCGCACTACGAAGAAATCATCGAGGGTGAAGTCTTCCTCCGACAGCCGCCCGGAGCCCGTCACGAAATTGTCCTTGAACGTCTCCACGCCCGTCTCGCCGATTCCCTGTTCCGCATCGCAACCGCGAAAATGCTGGAGATCCGGTCGATCCACCAGCTGACTGTCGGCAGCCTGTTGCGCCCGGATCTAACCCTCCTCACCGCCCGCGACCGAACGCCTGGTTCTTGCCGTCGAGGTGATCGATGCAAACGATCACCGGCTCGATACTGTTGATAAAAAGGAGCTCTATGAAACGCGCAATGTGCCGCGCCTGTGGATTGTCGATCCGCGTTACAACAACGTGGAAGTGTACTACGGATCTCAGCACGGACTGCGGTTGAATCGAATCTTGGCGGGCAAAGAAATTCTGACCGAAACCTTTCTGCCGGGTTTCGCCTTCCCCATTCTCGAACTGTTCGCAGAATAAAAAAACTGGCGGATGGTTTCCGCCGGTTTGAAATGAAAACAGTAAGCGCAGTTCCTTATTCGTCCTTCGGCTTGTGAACGTTGTGGCAGGCCTTGCAGTTCACGGCTTCCTTGAATTCGGCGACTCCGCTGGCATCCTTTTTCTGAACCTTGTTGATGGCTTTCACCAGCGCGTCGGTCTTGGATTTCCAGCTGTCCATGTCCCCTTCCGGCGGCTTTTGCTTAGCCATGAAATTGTAGTAGATGACCAGCATCTCGATTTCCTCGTCCGTGCCCTTGCCGTCCTTCACGTGGGAAGCGATTGATTCCTTGCCCTTGTGCGACCACTCCATCACGTCATGGATGTCGGCGGGCTTCTTCTTGTCCACCGGCTTGTCCTCGTCTGCGAAAACTGTGAGCGAGAGACCGGTGACCGCGACCGCGAAGGCCAGTCCTGCGAGAATTGATTTGGTGAGCTTCATATGGTGGCCGTGAGATTAGAAATCCGCCTGCGGGTGTCAACTTCGATATGTTATTGGCGCGGGAGCAGGATTTTTCAAACACGGTGCCCGGTCAATCATCAATGGCGGACCGGCAGTTGAAACTCGTCCGCGTGATACGAACTGCGCACCATCGGACCGCTCGCGACGTGCAGGAAACCCAGCGCCTCGGCTGCGGTCTTGTGTTCCTCAAATATATCCGGATGAAGGTATTCAACCACCGGAAGATGCTTCAACGTAGGTTGCAGATAATGCCCCATTGTGAGGATGTCGCAGCGCGATTCGCGAAGGTCTCGCATCGCCTCCCGGATTTCGTCGGGTGTCTCGCCAAGGCCGAGCATAATGCCGGACTTCGTGTAGATCGTGTCGCCGCATTTCTCCTTCACCTTCCGCAACACACTCAGCGACCGGTCATACATGGCCCGCGAACGGACCGCCGGCGTGAGGCGACGAACGGTTTCCAGATTGTGATTGTAGATGTGCGGCTTCGCGGCGAGCACGCAGTCGATCGCGAAATCCTTGTCGAGAAAATCCGGGACCAGCACTTCAATCACGATTCCCGGAACGGCTGAGCGAACGGCTTCGATTGTTTTGCGGAAATGTTCCGCGCCACCGTCGGAAATGTCGTCCCGCGCGACCGCCGTGATGACGACATGTTTCAATCCCATCCGCTTCGTGGCCTCGGCGACGCGTTCAGGCTCGTCCTGTTCCAGCGGAAACGGTTTTGAAGTGTCAACCGCGCAAAACCCGCACGCCCGCGTGCAGCGGTCACCAGCAATCATGAACGTCGCCGTGCCCTTGCTCCAGCACTCCCAGTGATTTGGGCACTTCGCACTTTCGCACACCGTGTGCAGCTTCAGGTCAGTGAGCAGCGACTGCGTTTTGCCGAACGCGCTCGACGTCGGCAGGTCGAGACGCAACCACTCCGGAAGGCGTGGGCCTTTTGGTTTTTCAATCGGTGCTTCTAAAAAGGTCATGCAAACAGAATAGTTTACGCGAATTATCGCTACTTAGTGTCTGGCCGGGAACTGCCCGCGCCCAATCCTTCTCGTCGTCGTTCTCGTCGTCGATTTGGCGGGGGATTTCGAGGACGAGGGCGAGGAGGAGACCGACGACGATTTTGAAATCGTGCGTTTCCGGCCAGACACTAAGTAGCGCCAATTCGTAAAATTCGCGTGAGTATTTCTACACGTCGTAGCCGTGTTGTTTCAAAAAATGCTCGAGCTGGCCAGTGTCAAAGTCCGGAATCACGTGACCGTCGATCTCGGCGCTGGGTGCAAGCGTCTGCCCGGTAAGTTCCCGCATTCGAGACGCGCGGAACGGTGGGCCATTAATGGCGCGGCGGACGAATTTTGCACGAAGGCGATGCTCCACCACCGTAAACCGTCCGCCCCCGGCCTGTGAACGGATATTGAGAGACCCGCAGGTTGGACACCAGAGGCAGCTAGGCCAATCCACACTTCACTGGCTTGCTACCTTCGATATTTCGCGATCTGTCTGCGGCTTTTGGACTCAACGGCATTCGATCACTCCACCTTTTTTCACGGCAGGAAGAGGCGACACAATACGTTTCAATCGATTGATTGCTAATCACTTAGCTAAACGTCGGAAATTCTTACACATCTGAAGTGACAACCAGATACGTTAATTTTGGCCATTAAATCGTGAAACGGACCATTTGGCATGTTCTGCGAACCGATTTTTGTCGGGATAGCTTACACTTTCATAGAAAAAAATCCTCTGTAGAGCGACCGCTGTGATCGAAATTCATTTGATTCAAATTAGTCATAATAGTCTGTTTATGAACAATTAACACGCTCTCGAATTGGTGGTATGTCGGTGTTTCTGGAGCTCGTGGACCGGTCACTGCTAATGAATGAAACAGTCGCAGCAGAATCAGGACGGAGTCCAAAAGCGCTTCCGCTTAGAATCTGGATAACGAAGAGAAAATCGGTTGCGATGAAAAAAATTTATGAAATACAAAACAATGCTATTTGGAGCCCTACTGGGCTGTAGTTTGGGGATCGTGGCGCAGTCTGCGAAGGCCACTCTGTTTGTCGATGTTGATACCCGGGGTGGGTTAGGCACAGAGTTAACCGCCACAGCCCCCACCACAACCGGCAATTTTAATATCGCTGAGGTTACTGGTGTCAATTCGACTGCCTACCCGGTTGTTGGCGAAACACTGAGTTGGGCGCTCGCGACATTTAAGTTCAATGATGAGTATGGGGTCGGGACCACAGTTGATGTTGAACTCGGTAACGGGCCAACTTCCACGTCGTTCGTTTCGAATTTCTCGGTTGGCCTGTACGAAGGCGGGCTGGCATCTGGATTCGTCACGGGGAGCGCATGGGGAGATTTGACAGCGGATGGCAAAGTGAATTACACGATCTCGCTGGACGTGAACGGATCTGACACCGTGTATTTTAAAGAGGCCGTTCTTTACGCTGAGTCGACTCCGAATGCTCAAGTTCCGGATGGCGGTGCCACTTTGGCTCTGCTCGGTCTCGGCGTAATGGGCATCGGTTGCTTCGTTCGCAAACCGCGCGCCTAAGTCTACATTCTGAAAAAATTACCTAAAAGGGGTCCGTCGAAAGACGGACCCCTTTTTGTTTTAGTTCACCTCCCCGGAACTGCAACCGAAACCATGCTGTCGGAATGCTCGACGGTTCGTGATAATTGACTAAATATCGCCGAAGCCACCTTTTGTTCAAAGATGAACACCCGAATTGCCAATCTTTGTCTTCGCCTCGCGCTAATATCCGTGTTCGTACAGGTTATTCAGCGTCCGCTGCTTGCCCAAAGCAGTTGGAGCATCGGCCCGAAGACTGTCCTCTACATGCGAGTGGCGTTTCCGGACGACACGAGTGAGCCAGTTTCCCACGCGGCCGCGGCGCAAGTAATGGTGCAGGCCAGTGCATTTTTTGAAGAGCAATCGTACGGCCTGACTTCACTGACGGCTGACGTCACGCCGTTGCTGATGCTCCCGCAACCCAAGACTTATTATTCGGGTCAGCCCCCGATTCTCCTGCTGCAGGATGCGCGGGCAGCGGCACTTGAGGCAGGCTTCGATACTGTAAATTACGACCTAGATATCGTCCGAAACAATCCGATTCCCGGGTATGCTTTCTCGGGCACGTCCAACGTCGGGGCCAAGAACCTATGGCTTCAGCACCCAAGCCTTGGCGTCTTGGTTCATGAGCTGGGGCACAATTTTGGTCTCCACCATTCAAATTTTTGGCGCCCAACCGACGGTGCGGCAGCGGGCCCCGGTGTTAATGTGCCCTATGGAGACGTTTTTGATACCATGGGGCAACCCCAAGCGAGTCCCAGGAACTATGATTTCAACCCTTATTGGAAATATAGCTTGGGATGGTTGACGGACGTCGAAGGGCCAGAAGTGATCCAAAGCGGTATTTACCGTCTGTCAGCATACGATAGTGCCGCATTGGAGGCGGGGTACGTGTATGCCCTGCGAGTCCGGAAGGACGCCGCCCGTGATTACTGGCTCTCATATCGGCGGGCCTTGGCTGGAAACAGATGGCTCGAGAACGGGGTGGTTCTGAACTGGAATCCATGGGCTGGTAGCGGGCAAGGCTCGCAGTTGCTGGATGCTACTCCGGGATCACCCCTGGGCGCTGCTGATTCGCCGCTCACTTTGGGAAAAACATTCTCGGACCGGGAGGCTGGTATTCATCTCACGCCGGTTGGAAAAGGCCAGAACGGCGACAGGCCATGGATCGACGTTTATGTTCATCTCGACGACACGTCGCCCAATCTGCCTCCGACAATGGAACTAACTGCGACAAGCGTATCCGCAGCCATGAATCAAGGCATCCAATTCGATGTGGCGGCAAGCGATCCGGACGCTGATGAGCTCGCTTACTCTTGGGATTTCGGGGATGGATCGCTCGCCCCGAACAGTTCAAGCGTTGTCCATCAATGGTCACTGCCGGGGGAATATCTTGTTCGCTGCCGTGTGTCCGACATGAAAGGTGGCGCTTCCAGCGCCAATGTCGTGGTCGTGATTGGAGCTCCTGACACCTTGCAAGTTTCCGGAACGGTTCGGCGGGGCGTTCAACCCGTGGAGGACGTGCTCGTACAAACCAGCTTAGGATTTCAAACCCGCACCGACAGCGCTGGGAACTACGTCCTCACCGGGCTCGCGACTGGAGATCATACCTTGTCCGCAGTTTTTCCTGGTACTGTCCTGGCACCCGAATTCTCCAACCCGGTGACGTTGAATGCCAGCATCAGTGGAGCGGATTTTCAGGCCACCCTACAACCGCCAATATTTGAACTGCAGCCGCAAGGCATTAGCATGAAAAGTGGCGGGGTATGGGTGATGTCTACCATCGCACGGGGAACTCCGCCTCTGCATTTTCAGTGGCAACTAGATGAAATGGATATTGATGGCGCGTTGGGCAGCAGCCTTGAGCTTTCACCCTTGATGCTCTTGGATGCCGGCAGCTACCGTGTCGTCGTGTCTAATCCGTACGGAACGAACACAAGTAACGCGGCAACAGTAGTCGTGACTGCGCCGCCTCGGATTGTCGCCCAGCCACAGGATATTGTTGCAAACTTGGGTGACACGGCCGTTTTTGACATTACGGTTGAGGGACGAGATCCCCTTTCAATTCAGTGGATCACTCCCGGTGGCGGGTTCCCGGAAGATGGAACGAATGCGTCTTTCAGCGTTTCCAATGTGCAGGATATCGATGCTGGCTCCTACTCAGCGTTCGTTTTCAATGACGACGGATTTGTGATGAGCTCCAACGCCACTCTGACCGTGAATCATCTCCCCATCCCGGCGGCCCCTGTTCTGGAACGTCTGGCCGCGCAGGGAGTGAAGGTGCCCGCCTCCATCTTTCTCGGACCGGACCCGGATGGCGATACCGTTTCACTGCAGTCGGTCGGTCCAGGGACTGCCAACGGCGGTGTGGTGACCGTTAGTTCCGGTTGGGTATTCTACACCCCCCCGGCGGGCGGTATATCTGATGATTCTTTCACGTTCTCAGTCGATGACGGGCGGGGCGGGATCGCCGAAGGAACGGCCACCGTCATCGTTCTCCCGGACGAGATCATTCCAGATAATCTCCATCTGGAGACCCTTTCCAACGGGGACTCGCGGCTCACGTTTGATGGCATTCCAGATCGTCCCTACTCCGTTCAGTATACCGAGCAATTGAATCCTCCTTCATGGCAGACGCTCGGGACGGCAACGGCAGACGGAAGCGGTCGGTTTTCCTACACCGATTCCCCTCCGCCGGACTCACCGTCTCGGTATTACCGTTCCGTTTATCCCTGAGCGAGAGGTACGCTCAACCGAGAAAAGATCAGACTTCGTAGCCGTGTTGTTTCAAAAAATGCTCGAGCTGGCCAGTGTCAAAGTCCGGAATCACGTGACCGTCGATCTCGGCGCTGGGTGCAAGCGTCTGCCCGGTAAGTTCCCGCATCTCCAGACGCGCCGAACGATCATTCGTCACGTCGAGACTGTCGTATTCCCAGCCGCGGGCTTGCAACCAGTCCTCGGCATCGACGCACCACGGACAGCTGGGTTTTATAAAAAGGCGGATGGTTTTAGGGGTCATTGTTTGTCTGTTTCTAATTCCGGGCAGTATTTATCCAACCATTTCTGCAAATCTCGTCCAAAAGATTCGTTTGTCATCGAACTCAGACGCGAGATGATTTGATCCGCCGTTCGGATGTACGATGCATTCACCACGCTTCGAAGAGATGGATCTTTGATAATCTGATCTGATTCGCGTTTGTAAGATGTGATCCACCAGAGTTCGTGAACCCCGGCGTCGAACGTTGAGTATTTCTGGATGACAAAGTTGAAGTAGGCATTGTTGAACTGGTGTTCGGTAAATCCGGCGCGAACAGTTTCTGTTCTCGCATGGAATAACAAGTATCCAAGGCCCAGATTCAAAATCAGACTGAACGCCATTATCGTGTTAACGAGCAATCTACGTGAAGGCTTCGATTGCGGCTTCATTACTCAGTAATAATCGTATCCGAATGCTCGTAAGCCGGCGCGCAGCAGCAGAGCAGGCGAAGCGTTTCCGAACCGGTGTTCCAGAGCTTGTGCTTTTTGCCCGGAGCGATGGCAATCGCGTCGCCTACTTTCACGTCCCGTTCCTCACTCCCGATCCGCATCCGGCCTGACCCGTGGGTGATGAAGTAAATCTCCTCGGTCTGCGCGTGATAATGCTCCTCCGTCGCCGCACCGACCGGCAACCGTGCCTCGGCCAGACTCTGGTTCTTGATCTGGGTTGAGTTGCGGTAGGCCAGCAATTCGCGGATCTCCGATCCGTCCTTCGTGGTGAACGGCGCGCAATCTTCAAGGTGTTTCACGTCCATCTGTTCGAAGTGTTCGCGGAGCTGCAAATCCGCGCAACCGTAAACCTGCGGCACGCGGACGCCGGGGCTGGAAAGAACGACAGGAACCCGAATGACTTGCCGCTTGGCAAACGGGCCACCGATTGGTTCACTCACGCCTCCTGATGAATTGGTTGCGCCCGACGTCTTTCGCCCTGCCCGCCCTCACGCTGACTGCCGTGGGTGCGGACTTCGTCGATGCGGAGGCATTGAAGAATCGGCCGTTCGACTACACCATCAGCTCCACCTCGCCCGACGGCGAACCGGTCTATCACTGGGACACGGGCGTGATGACGTTTTCGAACGGCGTGATGGTCTCGACCGACGACGCGTATGTCTCGGCGGATTCCATCACCTTCATCCAGGACCGGTTCAACCGGAACACCGGTGAGATCATCGCGGAAGGCCATGTCCGCATTCAAAAGGGGGAGCAGATCTGGATCGGCGACCGGATCCAATACAACTTTCTGACCGGGTTCATGGCGGCGGAGAATTTCAAGACCGGCCAGCCGCCCTTCTTCATCGCCGGGGTCAATCTGGACGCGAACACGGAGACCGGCATCTACACCGGCTACGGGATCACGCTCACCACAGACAACTACCAGAACCCGAGTCACAGCATGGCCGCACGCAGCATCGGGATTTACCCGGACGACTATGTGGAGGTTTACAGCACGACGCTGCGGGCGGACGATTATCCGTTCTTCTGGCTGCCCTACCTGAAGAAGAAGATCGACGAGCAGCAGAACCACTTTACGTTTCTGCCCGGTTACCGCACCCAGTACGGCACCTTTCTGCTGAGCGGTTACAACTGGTCTTACAGCGACTGGTTGAAGAGCACGGTGCATCTGGACTACCGGTCCGAACGCGGCATCGGCACGGGGATCGACTTCGGTTACGACGCCGGCAAGGCGGGCACGGGGGAGACGAAATATTACTGGACCGATGACCGCGACCCGGGCTTCGGGCAGTTTGGCCAACCGATCGACAACACGCGTCAGCGGTTCAAATGGTATCATCAGGCCACCATCGCGCCGGAGTTCACGGCCAAGGCGATGGTCCGCTATCAGTCGGATGAATACATCATCCGCGATTTTTTCGAACAGGAATACCGTAACAACACCCAGCCCAATTCCTATCTCGAGCTGAACAAGGTCTGGGACAACTACAGCCTCAACACCTACGTCCAGCCGCAGCTCAACACGTTTCAGGAAACGGTCGAGCGCCTGCCGGACATCCGGCTCTCTGCCTTCCGCCAGCAGATCGGGAATTCGCCTTTCTACTACGAGAGCGAATCCGACATCGGTTGGTTCAGCCGCCAGTTCGCCAACGACATCCAGCAGGATTACAGCGCCTTCCGCGGCGACAGCCTGCAGCAGGTGTTCCTGCCGAACATGGTCGGCGGCTGGCTGAACGTCATCCCGCGCGCCGGCGTCCGGGGCACCTACTACAGCGCGGCCAACGGTGCGAGTGCGACCACGACCGAGGAACTCCGGGGCATATTCAACACCGGTGTGGAGATGAATTTCAAGGCGGCGCGCACCTGGAATGGTGTGGAGAACAACTTCCTCGACGTCGAAGATCTGCGGCACATCGTCCAGCCGGGGATCAACTATGTCTACCTTCCCACGCCGAACGTCCTGCCGCCGCAGCTGCCACAGTTCGACTACGAGTCCATCAACATCCGGCCGCTGCCGGTCGATTTTCCCGACTACAACTCCATCGATTCGATCAACTCCCAGAACACCCTGCGCGTCGGCGTCATGAACAAGGTCCAGACCAAGCGCAAGGGCAAGGTCGCCAATCTGTTCCAGTGGTCGATCTTCACGGACTGGCATATCGACAAGCGGGCCGACCAGCAGAATTTCGGCGACATGTATTCGCAGTTCGATTTCCTGCCGCGCGACTGGGTCGCCTTCACCTCGGAGATGCGCTACGACATCAATGACGGCGACCTGCTGGAGAGCAACCATTACCTGACCTTCACACCGCAATCGAACTGGAGTTACTCGATCGGTCATCGGTACATGGCGGATCAACCGCTGTACGGCGGGGAGTTCGGCAGCGACCTCCTGATCAGCCGGCTTCTCTTCAAGCTGAACGAAAACTGGGCGGTGAGCGCGTACAACTACTACGATCTGAAATACAACTACATGCCCGAGCAGGCCTACTCGATCTACCGCGATCTGCGCAGCTGGACCGCCGCCCTCTCCTTCCGCTGGCGTAAAGAACTGGAGGAACAGAACGACTTCACGGTGGCGTTCGTGTTCTCCTTCAAGGGCATTCCGCGATCCAATCCGCTCAACGATCAGCTCGATTCCTCCCTGCTCTTCGGCAACTGAACGACCGGCGCCGACACGATGCGCACATTAGGCACCATCACAATGCGTGTGTCCGAAATGGTCCCAGTCTGAGAACGGCGTTCTATCAGCCGATGCTCGAAAGTGTCCGCTTCATCCTCTCGACCACCTTTGCGCGACCGAGGATTTCCATGAGATGAAACAGGCTAGGGCCGACTTTGGATCCGGTGAGCGCGATGCGCGTGGGCAGGACGAGCGCACCGACTTTGACGCCGAGTTCCTGGCTCAACGGTTTGAACATCGGCTGAATGGTGTCCGCTTTGAAGTCCGGCAGTTTTTCAAGCTCAGCAATGAGGCGTTCGACCAACGGTTTCGATTCCGTCGTGAAAACGGTCGCCGCCGTTTCCTTGTCCACCGGGAAGTTTTCGGTGAAATAGAACGCTGCCGACGTCGGTTGATCGATCAGTTGCTGATACTTCTCGCGATAGGTTTCCAGCGCGGCTGAAACGTACTCCGGCGAAGACCCAGTGACCTCCACCCCGCCCTTCTTCAGTTCGCTCAAGCAAAGCGCTTGAAACCGGTCGGCAGACACCGTCTTCAAATATTCGGCGTTGAACCACTGCAGCTTGTTCATGTCGAACTTTGCGTTGCCCCGCAGAATCTGCGGCAAATCAAATCGCCCGATCACTTCCTCCATCTTCAGCAACTGGCTGTCGTCCTTCGGCGACCAGCCGAGCAGGCACAAATAATTCACCACCGCTTCGCGCACGAAAAACCCGTCGGTGTAGGTGGACAACGCCGCACCCTCGTCGCGCTTGCTCATCTTGGAACCGTCGGTGTTCAGGATCAGCGGAATATGCGCAAACTTCGGCGGCTCGACTCCGAACGCCTTGAACAGTTCGATGTGTTTGCTGGTGTTGGAAATGTGATCCTCGCCACGGATCACGTGCGTGATCCCCATCTCCAGATCGTCGATCACGTTGACGAGATGAAACACCGGTTTGCCGTCGGACCGAACGATCACGAAGTCCGGTTCCAGCTCTTCGCGATCGGTCAGCTTGCGTTCGATGTCGCCACACACGAGGTCCGGAATGATCACCGGATCACGGGTCATGCGGAACCGGACCGCACCGTCCTTTTTGTAGGCCAGATCCTTGTCGAGCAGTTCAGTGATGCGCTTCTGGTAAATGTCGTTCCGCTGCGACTGAAAGTATGGCCCGTGATCGCCCTTCGCAGACATCGGATCTTCGGCACTGAGCGGGCCTTCGTCCCAATCCAGACCGAGCCAGCGGAGTCCGTCAAAGATCACCTGCACGGCGGCGGCGGTGTTGCGGGCATCGTCGGTGTCCTCGATACGGAGCACGAATTCACCGCCGGTGTGCCGGGCGTACAGCCAGTTGAACAAGGCGGTGCGGGCTCCGCCAATGTGTAAAAATCCGGTGGGGCTGGGGGCAAATCGAACTCGTGGTTTCATATCGGGCGGCAAGGAAAGCAGACCCGGCGCGGTGGGGCAAACAGAAGAATTTTTCAGCAGCCTCCCGATCCGGCAATTCGCGCCACTGATTACTGATTACTGATTACTGATTACTGATTACTGATTACTGATTACTGATTACTGATTACTGATTACTGATTACTGATTACTGATTACTGATTCACTGATTACCCCGCGCGCCGCGAGTCAAACGCCCGCCGTTTCTTCTTCGGGATCCATCTGCTCCAGGATCTTGCAGAGAGCGGCGAGCCGGGGCAGGTCCAGCCCCATCGTCTGCCCGACCATCAGCGGTTCGAGAAACATGTTTCTCAGCTCGAGCGGTTTGCCGGCCTCGTAATCAACCAGCGTCGACGGCCGGTAGTGGCCCATCTCCCGCGTAAGGCTGATCTGTTGGTCGGCGAACGTGGAGGATATGTTCAGGCCCAATTCACGGGCGATGAAAATCAGTTCCTCCATCACCTCGCGAACCAATGCTTCCCATTTTGGATCATCCAGCAACTGGTCCGTGGCGAAGGTGTCCCAGTTGTTGAACGCGTCAGGAATCTCTCCTCCCATGATCGCGTCGTACCCGGCCGCGGACGCCACGCCGAGCCCGTTGAACGGGATGTTCCAGATCAGCTTCTCCCAGCGCGCGCGTTCGAGATTGTCCGTCACCTGCACCTGGATTCCGGCGTTGCGGAAGAACCGCGCAATCTCGTGGGTGCGCTCCTGCGGCAGGCTGGCCAGTTCGCCGAGCGTGATTTTTCCATAGGCAAAATGATGGACGACGCCCGGTTCAATCCGGTGGAGACAGACAAAGCACAGTCCTCCGATGATCCGCTCCGCGCCGAACAAATCCGCCAGCAACGCCTCGTTTCCGAGCCCGTTCTGCAGAGTGACAATCACCGTATGCTTGCCCACCAGCGGACGAATCAACCGCTCAAAATGCTTGTTGGCGGTCGTCTTCAGCGCGACGAGCACCAGATCGACTTCACCGATTTCCTCGGGCACGAGTGCGAGCTGCGGGTGGGCGGTGACGTTCCCCTCGTCGCTGATGATGCGCACGCCGTTCTGGGCGAACGCCTCCCAGTCCGAGCGGATGAGAAAATGAACCTCCGCCCCGGTCTTGCAAAGTTTGGCGCCGTAGAAGCTCCCGACCGCACCGCTGCCAACTACCGCTGTTTTCATTTTGTTAGGGGTTCCTGGTTACCGTGACCAATAAGAAAGGCACCCTGACCGGTCGGCCAGAGTGCCTTGGAATCAATCTTCCACCGGTGAATCAGGACTCTTGAAGGATCGCATCCTTGCAGGCCTTGGCGACGCGGAACTTCACGACCTTCTTCGCAGCGATCTGAATGGTCTCCCCGGTGGCGGGGTTGCGTCCCTGGCGCGCCTTGCGGTTCACGAGGACCAACTTGCCGATTCCTGGCAGCGTAAATGAATCGGCGGCATTCTTGTACGCCATCGACGCAAGCTGTTCAAGGATCGCCACGGCGGTCTTCTTCGGGATGTCGTGCGCTTCGGCGATCTCCGCCGCGATTTGGGATTTAGACAATGCTTTAGACATATCAGGGTTAATTAATTGTTAGAGTGGTGAAGTCAGTCGACTTGGCGGTATTAAAACCCTCATCAAAGGTGGTGCAAGAAAAAACGCCCGTGTTTACAGGGGTTTTTCAACATCGACACCTCGAACGATGAAGCGGAGCTTGACTTGATCGAGCCATTCCACAACATCCGCTTTGATGTCGGTGCTTTTCTCAATCAAAGACGATTTACGATACGATATCGTGCGGAAAATCTTCGAGGGTGGCATGGCGATCGTTTACGAAGCCGAGCAAAAAGGCGCCAAGGATTTCGTCAAGCGGGTCGCCATCAAGGTCATTCGTCAGTCGTTCGCCGACCAGCAGATGTTCATCGACAACTTCATCGGCGAAGCAAAGCTGGTCGCGGATTTGATCCATACGAACATCGTCCAGACGTACCACCTCGGTGAGGCGAACGGCGTGTACTTCATCGCGATGGAGCTCATCCGCGGCGTGAACCTCGAACAGTTCACCGCCCAGTTGAAGGACAAGCAGAAGACGCTGCCGCTTGAGCTAGCGATCTTCATCACCAGCCGGATCGCCCGCGGGATCGCCTACGCCCATGCGAAAAACGACGCGCAGGGAAACAACCTGCATATCGTCCATCGCGACGTCAGTTTCAAGAACATCATGATCGCCTTCGAGGGTGACGTGAAACTGACCGACTTCGGGATCGCGAAGGCCCGCGGATTCCTCCAGGATCAGGAGGGCGAAGTCGTCGCCGGCAAGGCGGATTACATGAGCCCGGAACAGGCGGATTTCAAGATCACCGACAAACGGTCCGACATCTTCTCTGTCGGTGTCGTGCTCGGGCATTTGTTGTTGAGCTACAACGTCTTCAAGGGGCAGTCGCCCGACGATTCCCGTGAACGGATCATGTCCATGCAGATCCCGGACTTCCGCAAGCTCGACACCCGCATCGACGAGCGGCTGAACACCATTTTGCAACGCTGCCTCGCCCGCGATCTCGAACAGCGTTACCAGAACGGCGACGACGTGATGGTGGACTTGGAAAAGTACATTTACGGCTCCGGCTACGGGCCTACCAATGAAACGCTCGGCCGGTTCATCCGCGAACTCTTCGGCCACCGCGACAGCGGCATCACCGGCGATTCAAAGGGCGGCACGATAATCGTTGATCGACGCTCGATTTCAAAAAAGTAACCTCCGATCCGATGACACGTAAGCGCTCGTCCTCCGAAATCAAACTCGGCCTCGTGCAGACTTCCTGTTCGGCCAATCCCAAAACCAATCTCAAGAAAACGCTCGCCGGAGTGGAACGCGCCGCCAAGGCCGGGGCCAACATCATCTCCACCCAGGAACTGTTCCGCTCCCAGTATTTTTGCCAGGCCGAGGATCACGAGAATTTCAAGCTGGCCGAAAAAATTCCCGGCCCCACCACCGACGCCTTCTGCCAGCTCGCGAAGAAATATAAGGTCGTCATCGTCGCGTCGCTCTTTGAGAAACGCGCCTCCGGTCTCTATCACAACACGGCCGCGATCATCGACGCGGACGGTTCCATGCTCGGCATCTATCGCAAGATGCACATCCCGGACGACCCGCTCTTCTACGAGAAATTTTATTTCACGCCCGGCGATCTGGGGTTCAAGGCGTGGCAAACCAAATACGCCAAGATCGGCGTGTTGATCTGTTGGGATCAATGGTATCCCGAAGCCGCGCGACTGACTGCGATGCAGGGCGCGGAAATTCTCTTCTACCCAACCGCCATCGGCTGGCATCCGTCTGAGAAGGCGGAATATGGCGTCAACCAGCACGCTGCCTGGGAAACCATCCAACGCTCACACGCGGTCGCCAACGGTTGCTACGTCGCGGCCACCAACCGGATCGGTTTGGAACAGCCGATCGGCGGCGACGGCATTGAATTCTGGGGGCAAAGCTTTGTGGCCGGCACGAGCGGCCAGATCCTGGCCAAAGCCAGCGTCGATCAGGAAGAGAACCTCATCGTGCCCATCGAGCTCGACAAGGTGGACGTCACCCGCACCCACTGGCCCTTCCTCCGCGACCGACGCATCGATGCCTATGGTGATCTCACCCGGCGATTGATTGATTGACAGGTTTTAGGGAAGCGCTGATTAAATCCGCGCAAGAAAAAGAAACCGCTAATGGGCGCTCATTCGCGCTAATCTTCGGAAGCTCTTGCCTGTGAAATGAGAGGAAATCAGCGCCGATTAGCGGTTCCAAAGTCGTCGCGGGATTAAATCAGCGGTTCCTTAAAACTGTTATCAAAAAGAATGTCGGAAATGGATGGGATGAGCCGTTGTGGTAGGGCCGCGTCGCGCCGAGGGAGCCGAACGGGACAGCAACCTTCAAAACCTTTCCGAGAGACCGCGGCTCACGATGCCCATCACGGACCGCACGGACCGCACGGAGGTCGAAGTTCGACTTCCCGAAGTCCCTACCCTCCGCGGACAACTCCGTGTGCTTCGAGCTACGTTTCCGATATTCTTTTTGCAGTGCGCTATAATGGCCGGTTGTTCTACTTCATCCCGGTCCTCCGGCGAACCCACGTCGACACCTCGTCCAACGCGACCTGATTGAAGGTCTCGTCGATCGTCCCGTACTCCGTGATCGCGCCGGTGTTACACTTTTGGAACAGATGGTTCAGATCATCGAAGGCCCGGATCTGAACGTTGGTGTTTCCTCCCTTTTTCAACGCAGCTTCAATGGCGTTCAGATTTTCCTCCCACGCGACCTGGATGTCCTTCTTGCCGTTGATCGCGAGCACGGGAACCTTCACCCGTTCCAAGGTCGGCCGCGGATCGGTCGCCAATAGCTCGCGAAACCATTTGCTCTGTACCATCTGAAGTTGAGCAGTAATCTGCGCTTCGTTGACACCCATGGCCTCGCGCTGTTCCTGCGTGTATTCGGACATCGTCTCTTCCATGATCGCGCGAATCTTCGTTTCGGCAGCGGGTGAATCACCCAGTTCGCGAACGATGGCAAAAATCTTTCGCTGCGCCGCCGCCTGCTTCGCCGCTGCATCCTTGTCACCGCCCATCACCCGGAGAATGTCCTGCGCCTGACGGGCGAGCAACTGGTCCATGGGAACACCGACGCCCGCCAGCAGAACAATGAACGCGACATCGTCCGATTGCGCGGCGGCCTGGGGGGCGACCAGCCCTCCTTCGCTGTGGCCAATGATCCCGATCCGTTTGCCATCCACTTCATTTCGTGTTTTCAAATACGCGACCGCAGCCAAGGCGTCCGTCGTGAAATCCGTGGTCGTCGCGTCGGAGAATTTCCCCGTGGACTTCCCGGCTCCACGATCATCAAATCGAAGCACGGCAATTCCGTTCCGCGTCAGGTGATCCGCCAACACGAGAAACGGACGATGCCCCATGAGGGACTCGTCGCGATCCTGCTGACCGGAACCGCTGATCAACACCACCGCCGGATGCGGCCCCTTGCCCTTCGGAAAAGTAAACGTCCCGGCCAGCCGGATGGATGCCCCTTCGTTTTTGAAGACGACTTCCTCCTCCGCGTATGGATACGGTTTCTTCGGGTCCTGCGACCGGCTCATGTCCGGCGCTCTTTCCAGTCGCACGATCTTCAGCGGAAACGTCTTTCCACCCTGTTTCCATTCGCCCGAGATTTCCGAACCGTCATCACTCATGACACCGTCGTACATTCCTCCAATGGATTTCATTTCGATGTGAAGCGCCCGCCCCTTCACGCTGACCAGGTCCATCGGCATGTCGTTCGTGCCCTGATCGATGCTGACCATCGTGCCGGAAAGTTTTCCGTCGGCTTCATTCAGTTTGAAAAGCAACCGCAGCTCCATGCCATTGACCTTCAAGCCGCCCTGCCATGCGCCGGCAAAACCTTCTCCCGGGATGCCTTTGCCCGGTGTTTCCCCTTTCTCCAGCCTGGCTTCAGTCCGCTTGATCGCGAAGGCGAACGTCTTTCCCATCTGGCTGAAATCGCCCGCGATGGATTGGGCGTCGTCCGACAACTTGCCCGTGAAAACAGGATCACCGGGGATCTTCGGCATGGCGAAGGAAACGGTGCCGTCCTGCACCGTGACGTCGCCCAACGCGAAACCGCGAAGACCCTGAACCGGGATGTCGATGGAGCCGCCCCAAGTGTCCCCGGTCCGTTCCAGGTCCACACGAATTCCGAGCGCGGTGCCCGGCAAAGTGATCTCGCCCTCCCAATGGCCCGCCGCCGTGTCCGCCTCTTCCACGACGGCGTTCGTCGGAGTGGGTTCGGGGGGGGTGTTTTCGGCGCTCTGCGAATCGGAGCAACCGGTGAAAGCGACCAGCAACGGAGCCACCGCCACCGCGCCCAGGAAGGATTTAAAGTTTTTCATCATCTCGAAGTCTTTGAATTTCGGTTCACACCATGAGTGTGCGCCAAGGATCCGAAACTTACAAAAACCTGAACATTTTCCAACCGTGATGATCAATGAGCGCATCAGACGAAGGGTCCGGTCCCGGCCGCAGCGCGCGCCCAGCCGGCCCTGCATCAGCCGGTGGCCAAAGCGTTCCTTGCTTCGCCCGTGGATCTCCAGGATCTCCTGCTTGAGAACCTCATCCTCCGCAGCCCGGGCCGAGGGCTTGCGCGTCCGGCTCGCGTGATACGCCGAGGGGCCACTTCCAGGGCTTCACCATGGACGACGAGCGGCTCAAGAACCCGCCGGGCAAGGGGCCACATCGCGAGACATCCGGTCAGAGTGCTGGGACGCCGCCAGCTCCCAGTCCCCGGGCAATGGCGGGAGCGCAACTTTCCGGCAAGGCAGAAGTTCGGCTTCCTCTCCGGAAACACCTTGCTCCGGACCGCCAGCAGTCGCTGTTGTTTGGTTGCCTCTCCCACCGCCTGACCATTTGCCACATTTTTGCGATGTCGGGGAATTGAATCCCAAAGGGATTCCGGCTCAAAGCCCAAGGTTGCGAGGCACGAGCTACCTTGGGTGAGACAGGGAAAATCGCCCAACCCCAACGGGGTTGCAGCCCGAACGCAACGCTGATGACGCAACCCGTTTGGGATCGGCTGGAATTGCGTCCACCTAATTGTGGGTAATGGTCAGCCCACCACACAGCTGGCTTCAAAAATCCGGTGTTCACAATTCTCTCTTTCTGTAGAGTCCATGGCATGCTCCCAACGAAAAGCCGCCTTCTACTGCTTTGTTTCGTCTTTCCCTCACTCTTACTGGTTACCTCCGCCGCTGGTGCCGCGGACGAGCGACCACTCACTGTTCAATACCAATCCACCGCCAAACAAATTATCGAAGCCGGCCTCGCCGACTCGACGGCGTTCAACCGCCTCGCGGAGATGTGCGACACGTTTGGGCCGCGGTTCAGTGGGACACAAAATCTGGAGGACGCGATTGACTGGTGTCTCGCCGAACTGAAGAAGGACGGTTTTGAGAATGTTCGCGGTGAACCGGTCATGGTGCCGCACTGGTCGCGTGGCAAGGAGTCGGCCCGCGTCATTTCGCCTCGGCCATATGAACTTCACATGCTCGGACTCGGCGGCAGTGTTGGAACGCCATCGGGGGGAATTCATGCGGAAGCTCTGGTGGTTACTTCGTTCGAGGAATTGAAGGAGAAGAACGCGGAGGCGAAGGGCAAGATCATCGTGTTCAATGCACCGTTCACCGAGTACCGGCAGACGGTCATGTTTCGCATGAACGGCGCGATTGAGGCCGCGAAGGCCGGCGGGATTGCGAGCCTCGTCCGTTCGGTCGCGCCGTTCTCCATGCAGACCCCGCACACGGGCGTGATGAACTATGATGACAACGTGACGAAGATTCCGCACGCCGCGATCTCGATCGAAGATGCCGAGATGCTGCAACGGATTCAGGAGCGCGGTGAATCAATCGAAATCGAACTCAAAATGGAGGCGCAGATGTTGCCGGACGCGCTGTCGCGGAACGTTGTCGCCGAGCTGGTCGGCACGGAACACCCTGAACAGATCGTCGTGCTCAGCGGCCACATCGATTCCTGGGATGTCGGGACCGGCGCGATGGATGACGGCGGCGGTTGTTTCGCGTCGTGGCAGGCTGTTCGCATTCTCAAGGAACTGAACCTCCGTCCGAAACGCACCATCCGCATCGTATTTTGGACGAACGAAGAGAACGGGATGGCCGGCGTGAAGACGTATCGCGACCAGCACGAAGCCGAGTTGAAGAATCACCTGATCGCGATGGAATCAGATGAGGGCACGTTCGCTCCGGAGGGTTTCAGCTTCACCGGCAGCGAGAAGGCCATGGCGTTGTTCGAGGAGTTCTCCCCGCTGTTGAAGCCGCTGGGTGCGGACCGCTTAAAATGGGGGGCCGGTGTTTCCGACGTCATGCACCTCCTCAGCGAGGGCGTCCCGGTGATGGGACTGGATGTGGATCGTGAGAAATATTTCTGGTACCACCACACCGATGCCGACACGATCGACAAGCTGGACATCGCCGAATTCAACCGGTGCGCCGCCGCGATGGCGATCATGGCCTACGTCATCGCCGACATGCCGGAACGGTTGCCTCGTTAAGTTGCCCACCCAATCTGATTGAATAATTCCCGGCTCTGGTTCATCCATTCCCTGTTCACCTTGTTCTCAGCAAACAATTCATTCATGAAATCCTCGTTGCACACCAGTCGTCGTTCGTTCCTCAAACAGCTCGGCACCGCCGCCGTCGCCGCACCATTCATCACCTCGGGGCTCCGGGGCGCTTCACCCAATGGCATGCTGAACCACGCCAGTTTCGGAGCCAATGGCATGGCCCTCGCCGATCTCACGGCGATCGCCAGTCATCCGAAAGTCAGGCTGGTCGCCGTGTCGGAAGTCGAAACCAGTCGCGCGGCGGAAGTCCGCAAGAAGTTTCCCGAAGCGAAGATTTACCAGGACTGGCGTGAGATGCTGGACAAGGAAAAGGGCATCGACTCGGTGAATGTGTCGACCCCCGATCACATGCACGCGGCGATGGGAATGGCCAGCATGCAGCGCGGAATCAATGTTTACGGGCAGAAACCGTTGACCCATGACATCTACGAGACACGCCGGTTGACGGAGGTCGCTCGCGAAAAAGGTCTGGTCACGCAGATGGGCATCCAGATCCACAGCAGCCGGGAATACCGGACAGCCGTCCGGCTCGTCCAGGACGGGGCGATTGGCAAGGTCAAGGAGGTCCACACCTGGAGCAACAAGAAATGGGGCGACAACGGCGTGATGCCTGATCGCCATGATCCGGTGCCGGCCTCTCTGAATTGGGACATGTGGGTGGGAGTCTGCGCCATGCGCCCCTACCTCGACGGAGGCTGGTATCAACCAGCCAACTGGCGTCGTCGTCTCGATTTCGGCACCGGCACGTTTGGTGACATGGGCTGCCACATTTACGATCCCGTTTTCAAGGCGCTGGCCCTGACCGCGCCCATTTCTGTTCGATCCGAAGGCGCTGCGCCCAACCAGCACAGCTGGGCCACCGACGCGATCATCCATTACGTTTTCCCCGGGACTGAATTCACCGAGGGCAAAACAGTGAACGTCACCTGGTACGATGGCGATCAACGTCCGCCCGCCGACATTCAACGTTTGCTGGGCGAACCGGGAGACACACCGGTGCCGGATCAGGGCTCCATCTTCGTGGGCACCCAGGGCGTCCTGCTGTTGCCACACATCGCGATGCCGGACCTGATCCTTGGAAAAGGAGTGCCGGAATACGCCTACCCCAAAGTGGAAGGGGCGGATCACTGGCATCAATTCGTCGATGCCTGTCTCGGTGAAGGAAAGACGCAGGCCAATTTCGGTTATGCCGGACCACTCACCGAGGCCATTCTGCTGGGGAGCGTCGCCAGCCGGTTCCCCAAGACAACACTGCAATGGGATGCACCGAATCTGAAGTTCACCAATGTGGCCGAGGCGAATCAATTTGTGAAACGCGAGTATCGGCAAGGCTGGGAAGTCAAAGGCCTGTAATCAAACGACCGGTTCATCCGTCGGCGAAACAAAGCGTTCATGGGTCAACACTTCATCACCTCGAATGACGTGGAACCCGGTTCGTTCCCGTGGTGCACAACGGAGACATTGTCGAATGAAGCTCTGACCGGCGCTGAACGATTGATGCTTGTCAGGGCGACATTCCCCGCCGGCGACGCACACAATTTCCACAAGCACCCGGAACGCGAGGAGATCATCTACGTGCTTTCGGGCAGGGCGGAGCAATGGGTGGGGCAGGAAAAGCAAATCCTCGGGCCGGGCGAGATCGCGCACATTCCCCGCGATATACCGCACGCGACCTGCAATCCGTTCGACGAGGAATTAACGATCCTGGCGATACTCAGCCCGGTCGACGCGGAAGGCGACTTCACTGTCGATGTTTCCAACGAAGAACCTTGGTACACCATCTGTCCGCCGATCCGGTATGCCGCGGGCGCGGACTGAGCCAACCAGGTGTCGCAGACTGGCAGTCTGCCGGATCGCAGATGGGCAACCGCGGCCCGCGAGCCAACACAACTTTCCATCCATCGGCCGACTACCAGTCCGCGACACGGCCGATTAACAATCTGCGCTACGTGTGCCTCGCCCAGCACTCAAACATCAACAAGCTCAAAATTTCCTTTCGTTTTTCAACCGACAATCCAATCTCTCCAACACTCCTATGAAACGAATTACACGAATTCTCCTGCTCTTCGTCACAGTCTGTGTTCTGGGTCACGCCACTCATGTCCAGGCCGCCGACACTCCCCTGCTCAAGGTGATGAGTTTCAACATCCGCTACGGCGCCGCCGATGACGGCACCAACAGTTGGCCGCAACGCAAGGATCTCGTGCTCGACACCATCAAGGTGTTTGATCCGGACCTGCTCGGGCTGCAGGAAGTGCTCGGATTTCAGGCGGATTTTCTGAAGGAGAACCTGAAGGGCTACGCGTTTCATGGAGTCGGGCGGGAGGACGGAAAGGAGAAGGGCGAATACGTGCCGTTGATGTACAAGACGAGCCGGTTCGCGCTGGAGGATTCCGGACATTTTTGGTTCAGCGAAACGCCGGAGATCGCCGGGAGCAAAAGCTGGGATTCGTCGTTGCCGCGGATGTTGAGCTGGGTCGCGCTACGGGATCTGAAGAATGATCGCGTGATCATCTTTTCGAACGTTCACTTCGATCATCGCGGGCCAACCGCACGCCTGGAATCGGCGAAACTAATGCGGACGAAGTGGGAGGAATTCCAGGGTGAATACCCGCTCGTCATCACCGGTGATTTCAACACCGACGAAGACAAAGCCCCGTATGCCGCGCTTGTAAATGCCACAGGGTTTTCCGGCACCAAGCTGGTCGACAGCTATCGCGTGACTAACCCTGAACGTTCGCCAAACGAAGCGTCATTCTCAAGGTGGGTAGGTGTGCGCGAAGGCCCCCGCATCGACTGGATTTTACATTCACCCGAGTTGATCACCCGCAGTTCGGTGATCAACTACACCCAGGACAACGGTCGGTATCCGTCCGATCACTACCCCGTGGAAGCCGTGCTGCGGTATCGGTGAGCGATGATTCACGCTCGAATAAATATTTCACCAGAAATCCGTCGCTCCGCGCGGTCCGCTGAGGGACTTCGAAGGCGTCAGTTTTTCGTCAATCCTTCTGAACGTTTGAAACCCCGTCCGGTTCACGGTGGCGCGCGCGGAGCGACGCACCCTCCCTGCGGATAGACTTGCGGCACTTCATTCACAAAACTCGACGCCCGGATTGATCGAAGCTTTTGGATTACTCTGGCTCAAACGAAAACATTGGCCGAGCAGTGCAAACCGCTACGCTTCAACTCATAATGGAAAACACTAAAGGCCTACGTTTCCGGTCCACGGACAACCTGAGTTTGGCTGAACTGCCTGTTGAACTAAGCCGCTTCACACGCTCGTATGACACCAACGCAAAACGAGATTGAGGAGTTTCAGAACCTAGAGCGCACCGCCGACACTTTGCTCTCGGAGATTGCGGCGTCGCCGCAGTCCGCATCAGGCGACCGTTTGCAGGCATTGGAGCACATCGCTGCCAGAGCCGCGAAGATTGCTTACGGCACTGGCAGTCCAGCCCGCCGTTTCTGAGTCCGTGACCTCAAAGGGAAGAATCAATACACTACAAGGCATGAGGGGGGAGGGACTGGTGGAGGGAGCCCGAAGGGCGACCGGAACCAGTCCCTCCCCCTGGCGTTCGCAAAATGAAACGGACAACATGAGCAGGAGCAAACCATCCAAAGGAACCGATCCCAAGAAACGACGGTTTCTGAGCGCCGAGAAAAAGTTTCAGATCTATCTGGAAGCCCAGAACAGTG
>Ga0209390_10003171_pt1 | contig 27102 bp, 23 predicted proteins | sample BON01_FD_187212 | JGI IMG/M metagenome (GOLD analysis project Ga0209390, IMG submission 187212) | Freshwater microbial communities from Lake Bonney liftoff mats and glacier meltwater in Antarctica - BON-01 (SPAdes) (version 2) | ecosystem: Environmental > Aquatic > Freshwater > Ice > Glacier...
TTTTTTTCAAACTTAAACCATGATTGCCATGTGAAATAAGATTACATGATATAAAAACAAATTGCAAACTAAATTTTAATTTTTTAATTTTATTTTTACATCTTTAAAAGAACTGCTCAAAGAGCACTTTGCTTTTAAACGCTTCTCAATATTTTCAAACTTTAACCACTCAACAATAATAAACTACCTCACCATATTGTCAACAAGAAATAAAGATTTTTTTACAACTTAAAATCAACATGCAAAACAATCTTTAATTTTTTTATTGAATCTTAATCGACACGCTACCATCTACATACATTACTAACTCTTGATAAAGCTTCATTTCTTGATCTTGATCTTCATTGATAACTGCTTGAGCAAGATCTTTAAATTTTTCTATTTTTTTCAAACGATCATATTTCAAACCTTTATCCAATAACATATACGCTCTCATAAAATCATTATTATTAGCAGCTTGGCATGATGCATCAAGAATAATGTTTCTTAACAGTATAATATCCTGAGTTGAACAAACATAACTTTCTACCATACCCTGTACAATTGTATGCATCATCAAAATAGTTATAATTACTAACTTCTTCATATTTATTTTTTCCGTATCTTTAAATTGCTTGCAAAGCAGTATAATTAATTTGACCAATTAATTTATCAGGATGTAATTCTGATTTTTGCTTTGCATTAAACTGTTGTGAAATAACCCCATTTTCTAAAATCCAAATTTTATTACCCAAACTTAGTGCAATCTGTGGATCATGTGTAATTAATAAAGTTGTTACCTTATGTTTTTTAATAAACTTAGCTGCATACTCAAGAAGGTTTGTTGCAGCTTGTGGATCAAGTGCTGCCGTTGGCTCATCAAGTAATAATATTTTAGGAATTAATTGCGTCGACATGACAAATGCAATCAATTGTCGTTGACCACCAGACAATGCACGCATCGGTCTATCTAAAATAGATTCATCCATACCTAAATCTTGTACTAATTCAATAGCCCGTTGTCGAGGCATTTCATACATACCATCAATTAATTGTGCTGTTCGTCTACTGTACTGAGCAATTGCAAGATTCTGTGCCACAGTTAAACAACCAACTGAATTCAAGCGAGTATTTTGAAAGATACGAGTAATCATTCCTGACCGTTGTAACTCATTTAAGGATGTAACATCATTATCTTCAACCAAAACAGATCCACTTACTGGTTGTATCTTACCCGCAATTGTATCAAAAAAACTACTTTTGCCAGCACCATTGCTACCGACAACAATAATAAAATCACCTTTATCAACAGAACATGATAAATTTTTCAAAACATGGTTTACACCAAATTGAACATTAATATTTTCAAGCTTTAACATATCTAGTCCATTTTTTTATGTAATGATTGATTAAACACAATTAACAATACAATTAAAACTGCCGTAATAAGTTTATTCCAATTTTGATCAAGTTGTAGCTCAAAGGTTAGTGATAAGATAGCTTGGTACACAATTGAACCAACTATTAATGCAATTCCAAAATGACGACTTAATGTTTGGGCCAATATCATACCAGCTAAACCAACAATCAAAACCCCGACACTACCCCATATCGAAAAGTACCCTGAATACTGAACAAAAAAGGCTCCACTTGCAGCTGCAAGCATATTTGAAATTGTTAATCCCATAATAATGTAAAAATCAACATTTTTACCAATATTCGTTAACATTTGAGGAGTATCCCCTGCTGCTCGCAAAAGATAGCCAACTTCAGTTTGTAAAAACCAACTAATCACCATACATAAAACATAGGAAAACAAAACCAATATAATTAATGATTGATATGATGCAAATAATATTGGTAATCCATTAAAAATAGTTTGTTTATCGCCAAGAACCATATTTGATCCTGCAATTTTCAAGGTTATTGAAAACAAACCAGTTGTCATCACAATACCACTCATTAATTTATTTAATTTAAGCTTTGTATATAACAGTCCAGTTAGTACACCAGATAAAGCTCCGGCTAATAATACAACACATAGAGTTATCCATGGATTAACTCCATGGCAAATCAATAAAGCAGTTAAAGCTCCACCTAATCCAAATGCACCCTCGACAGCTAAATTATCAAAATTAATTAATCGACTTGCAACATAAACACTTGCAACTACAAAACTAAAAATAAGACCGCGTTCAACAACACCTTGTAATAACAATAATAATTCAAACATTATATCCCTTAAGAAACTAACTCTACTCGATTAACAAATTCTTTTGGAACTGATAACTCAAGAAATTTCATAATTTGTTCATTAATAAAAATTTTATCACTTTTTGTTTGCTCAATGCCAACTTCATATACATTTTTATTTTGAGTTAACAACTGATAAGCTCCATACGCTGCTTGCTCACCACTTGTTTTATAATCAACACCTTGCGATGCTAATGCTCCTGCAGTAACCAGCATATTATCACTGACAATAAATGGTTTTTTATATTTTTTAGTTATTGTAGTAATTAATGGAATAGTTGAAGCAACAACATTATCAGTTGGAGCTAATAAAAGATCAACTTTACGACATGCTAATTCAACCATTGCTTGCATATCTGCTTCACTACCGACTGCAAAATCAACTGGGGTTAATCCTAATTTAATCAATTCTTTTTTCATAATATCAATTAATATTAATGAGTTAGTCTCTCCAACTGTATACAACAAACCAATATTTTTTGCATCTGAAACTAATGCATGCAACATACTCACTTCAGCAGGTACATCAATCATATCAGTTACTCCACAGATATTACTCTTTGGATACACTAACCCAAGAGCAACTGGATCAGTAACAGCTGCAATCATAATTGGTCTCTTTTTTTCAACTGCGTGCATTGCTTGAGCCGCTGGTGTTGCTATGGTAAAAAATAAATCATATTTTGATGATCCATGAAACTGCTGAGCTATTGTATGTGCTGACGAAACAGACCCTTGTGCATTTTGAACGACAAATGCAATTTCTTCATCACCCATTAACTTTTGTAGCTCTACTTGAAACCCTTGTAATACTGCATCAAGTGCTGGGTGCGAAGCTGTCTGCAGGATGCCTACTGTATACTTTGCGTGTACTTGTTGTTGATTATTTTGCTGCATTGCTACATAGATAATTCCACATAATAAAATAGTTATTATAACCATAATATTTTTTTTCATGTCTTAGATCTTCCATTTTTTACTTTATACACTTTATTTAAAATAAAAATATAACGACTTTTTCATATTTTTACCATCAGAACGTCATGATCAACAAAAAATCCCTAAGTTTTACAACTCAAGGATTTTTTATTTCATAGCAAAATATGTGATTACTTAAACAGCTTTATGCCTAAAATTAAACAATACATCTATCAGAACCATCTCTAAATCTAACAATAAAGCAATTTCACGTTGACTTAATCCATCAAATAGTTGTGTTAAATTTTCACACATCATATCATGACGAGCATCAATACAATTTTTTATGACCATATAGTTTGAACTTGTTCCCTTACAAATAGCATATTCTTTTTCTGCTTGATTAATTAGAATATCCGTTTTATCTAAGCAAACCTGACGATCAGACCATACCTTACTCGTTTCTGGTGACATAACACGTGCCAATAAAACTTTTTGCTCTTCTTCATCCTCACCAACAGTTAAAGCATTTCTCATTAATCGAGCAAGTTCATTTAAATGACGTGCTATTGCTTCTGGTCTACTTATTGGTTCTAATGATTGTGATGACGCAAAGCCAGATATTAATTTAGTTTTCATCATCTCAATAAGATTTAACACTTGCTTGATTTTGCCAATTTTTATAGCCAAAAATCCACATGCTAATTTAGAATCTTCTATAGAAATTGGTGCATCATCACATGACATATCAATCGGCTCATGAATTCCTTGGGAATTTCTTATTTTATACGTCAATAATAGTTGAGATGAACTTAACTCACTTTGCATCAATTGTAATATCATCTTCCAATTATTATATGATCTATCAAATTGATCTAAATACTGTAATTTTATCTCTTCAATAACTTCACCAAATTGATCCTCTGTATGAGATTGTCGTACCATATTTTCAATCAGCACAATCATATTAGCAATTGCAAAACTCGAATGATCTATTTGATTATCATCTCCATTAAAACCACCAGCAGGAATTTGTAATGATCTAAAAAATGAATCGAAGCCAATGTTCAAATCCTTTTGTAAACGATTCTCTTGAATAGCCTTACTTTTTTCTTGTTGAACTTGCTCATAAGCAACTAACAGTAAAGCTGCTTCTTCCTTATTTTTTGTATCTTCATCTTCTTGCTGCTTTTTTACAGTTTCACTACTTCCAACTGCTTTCAGCATAGATTTTTTTCTTTGTTGACTTCGCCGACTCATTTCAGCCTGTTTTGCTTCAGCTTCTTTTTGAAGTTTTAATTCTTTTAATTCTGCATTTCGTTTCAAATCTGCTTCTCGTTGTTTTTGCTTAGCTGCTTCTGCTTGTTGTTTTAACACATCTAAAGCAGATGGTTGCTCTGACTCTGCTAATTTTAATTTTGGCTTTTTCTTTTTTTTGATTTTTGTTGTAACAACTGCATCAATTAATGGTTGCTCTTGCAAGCTATCATCTATTGTTGGTTGAATAGTTTCTTCCACTTGAAGTTGAGAAGGTAATGAATCTTGTTGCATAGCAGATTGAGATTGATTTTGCTCAATTAATTGCTGTTTCCAAAAATTTAAGAAATAAATACGATCATGTAAAACATGATAAAGAGATGTTAAATTTTGACTTTGTTGTAGATTATCATATGGATAGGGTGTTTCAATTATTCCATGTAAAGCATGAATAACTGAGTTATAATCTCGATTGGATTTAAACAAATCTTTATTAATCTCAGTTGTTAACTCTGATATTGACTTAGATCTAACGTTATTCCCATATTTTTCTTGCAAATCTTTTCTGACTTGCTGAACACCTTGGTTAACATCATTATCCAACTGTTGATTAATTTGAGGATAAACAACTTGCTCTAAATGATCTTGCAATGTATATGAATCACTTGAATGTAATGATATATTCAAAATAAAGATAAATAAAAAATAATATTTTTTCATGTAAAAAACCCTAACTACCAATGAAAATCAAAATCTACTTTGATCAAGAATAGCAAAGTTCACTATAAGAAAACAATATTATTTTTCGCCATCACAATATTTATTGATTAACATGTCCCAAGAAATTCAAATTCTAATTATATCAATCAATAAATGTTGTATAATTTGGTGACCAAGCAGGATATGTACAATTTTCAGATGCGGGTGTCATATATCGCATACGACCTGTTAATAAATTATAACGAGCAATTCGACTTTTTTCACGAGATCGGGCTGCAAAAATAATAAAATTACCGCACGGTGACCAAGAACCCTCTTCTTTACTTTCTGACCCTGTTGTTAATTGTTCATGTGTTTTAGTAGAACAATCATAAATAAAAATTTGCATACCTGATCCAACCATTTTTGAATATAATAATTTATTATTTGCCTTACAATATGATGGACATGCACAATAACCATCAGGAGTGATTTGTTTAATTTCTAATGTTTTAATATCCATAGAGTAAATTTGTGGTTTTGATTTTTTATAATCAGAAACAAATGCAATAGTATTATCATTCATAAAACATGGTGAAAAATTATCCGATTTATTATTAGTCATACGATTGAAAATTCGTTTTTTATCTGAATTTAAAAATGATTGATATAATTGACTTGATCCATCCTTAGACAAACAAAAAATAATATTTTTATGATCATCAGAAAAAGCTGGTAACATGTTTAACCCATCAAAACTACAAATAGTTTTTCGTTTACCAAACATATTTGCCATGACTAATCGAACGTTTGATAAAGTATTTTCTGAATAAAAAAGAATCGGATCCGTAATTTGATTACTCCAACGAGGGGCAATGCAAACTGTCGGCAATTCAATTAAAGGTCTTACATGCTTACCGTCAGCATCTGCAATATAAACATGTTTATAAACTTTATCTTTACCGTTATGTTTTACCCATAGTTGTTTACAATAAGCTATTTTCGATGAAAAACAACTTGAAGTACCCATAAACTCTTGCCAAATTTGATCTGCAATATTATGAGCCCATCCTCGAACAACCGCGCCTTTTTTTTCAAATTTTTTACCTGCAATCATATTTGCAGTATACGTATCATATAAACGCCAATTCAGACCTAAATCATCTTGAGTAATAAAAATTGCAATATAATACTTTTGAGAAAAAAGATCTTTAATTTGTGATTTTTTTTGTAATGAAGAAAATGTCTGCACTGTTACATTACATTGTTCTGTCATTTCGAAATCAGATGCTATCATCGTTACAATTTCTTGTAATTCATTACTAATAGCACCAACCACTCCCAAAAGAACAGATACTTTTTCATACTTTTGTGCAGAAACAGCAACATGAACCGTTTCCTCTTCAGATTGTATAAAAAAATTAACGGATAATAGAACAAAGTAAAACAACATTTTTTTCATTAAGCACCCAACTCAATTATAAATTCTTTACCACAAAATTCTTTTGGAAATTGAGATTGATAAGCTGCAGCACGACAACTAATATCATACACTAAACTTCCCGAACCTTTTTGAATGACAACCCGTAAAACCTTTCCATCACTCCCTACAAATATGACTAATTCACACACAGCTGTTTTAGCAATACCAATTGGAGCTTTCCAATATTTATAAATTTCAGTTTTAATTCTTTCTTGAATTTCATATTTTTCAAGATCATAACGACCAACAAATGATACATCGTCAACATCAATATTATGTTCAATAATATCATCTTGAGAAACATCTACTCGCTCATTTTCAATTTTTTCTGATTGAATGTCATTAATAGCTTCTTCTTGTTTTGAAGTTTCAACTATTTTTTTATTTTGTTCTTTATTAACATCTTGAACTGGTTTTACTACTTTTTCTGAAGACGTAACTTTTTGTTTTTCAACTTCTTTTGTCACAGAAAGTTTTTTTTCATCTAAAGATTTTTTTACTTGTACAGGCTCTGTTTTTTTAACTTCAACAGCTTTTTTATTTTTTTCACTGTGCAGCGTTGTCGCTACCTTTGTTTTATTTATACTTTTAACAGCTTGCTTTACTACTACAGGTTTATTTTTTTGAGTAGGTATTTTTACAGATTTTTTTTCAATTTTTTTATCAACTGATTTTTTATTTTTCTGACCCAAAGCTTTTTGATATACATCGTAATTAATTACTTTACGACTTTGATCAACGACCTGAGATCTATTATTCTTTTCATCTTGCGATACTCGTTTTTTCAATGGCATAAAAACTATAGTTGATGATAGATTATTATTATTTATAATAAATTTTTCATGCTCAAATTTTCCTTTATTAAAAATAAAGAATAGTATCACGGCCAAACCATGCATACATAGAACAAATAAAAATATTTCTTTAATGAAAGTTTGTCTAGTGTACTGCACGTTGTGTCGCAAGAGCTACGTATTTAATACCACCAACTGTCTTAACCGTATCAACAAGATCAATAACAACTCCATAAGAAACAGCCTGATCAGCCTTTACAAATACCATTTCTACTTTTTGTTGTTGTCCCATAGTTTGCAAACTTTTCATAATAATTGGCAAAGTCATCTCAACTCCATTTAAATAAAGTTTACTTTGACTATCAATATAAATAATTGTCTCTTGTTGGTCCTTACTATCACCCTCATTCACTGATGATGATGGCAAATTCACCTTAATCACATTATTCATCATCGGTGTCGTAATCATAAAAATAACTAATAAAGTTAAAGCTGTATCAATCAAAGGAGTAAGCGATACTTCTGGCAATCCAACTGATCGTCGATCACGTCGAGAACGAAAATTTTTCATAATTATTCCTGACTGAATTGATCATCTGATATTTCATCTTGTTCTGTTACCATCTCGTCATCTTGATTAACAATAAGCTTACGAGCGATTGTAAGAACTTTGTCTGATAACACATTAAGCTTATACTCTATTTCTTTTACTTTATTAGTTACCACAAAATAAAGCATCAATGCTGGAATAGCAATTAATAATCCTGCGATTGTTGTAATTAAAGCTTCTGCAATTCCAGGAGCAACAGTCACAATATCAGCTGACTGTTTTTGACTAATACTTAAAAATGAATGGACTAATCCCCAAACCGTTCCAAGAAGACCAAGAAGTGGAGAAACTGCTGCAAACAATGATAATATGGTAATATGCATCTCTTCTTGATATAAAACTTCATCAACAGTTTGATAAATTTGCATCTGTAAAAAATCTATTCCTGGCCCTTGTGCATACTCTTTTTTACCTGCTTGTTTTAAAAGTAATAACTCTTTTAGATGTTTTAAACATTGTGATAAAAAATATCCTGGCATTGTTTTTGAATATTGAGTTGCTATTGCAAATAATTTTTTAAAATTATCCATATTCTTAAATGCTTCAACGACTTTATTTAATTGATCATTCTTAATTTTAAATAAAACTAATTTATAAAGTGCTATAGACCAACAAAAAATCGACATTCCAAGTAAGAATATTAAGATAAATTTTGTCATTGCATCACCCTGTGCAATAAGACTCCACATGCTATTCATTCCTAAAACCTGATTCATAACTCCCCTTATATTTTATGCTTAATAAATCAACCACTTTAGTGTAACAAAATCAAAAAAGATTAATATCAATAAATTAACGAAATATTGATTGATTTTGTTACGTTACACTAAAAAATAAAGAATTCACAATATTTTTATAATAAAAGCTATGAAAGCATTCATTGAATAAACAATCTTCATTTTTTTAAAAAACAAAAAACCATTGATTTCAAATTGAAATTATGGATATTATGACAATAGTTAATAATATAAGGCCTATATTTTAATAAATACTTGAAAGCAATAATTATGACAACGCATTTAAAAACAAAATTGATACTTTTGATGTGTATAGTTGGATTACAAACATCAATTATGTATACAAGTTCACTGAAATCAGAAAGCATCCTATTAGATAAAGCTATATTAAAATCTTTTTGGGAAGAACATCTCCCAATAATTCAAGGCTTAATTGATAGTGGACGATCTATAATAACTATTGATGATGCAACTATGATTGATCAAGCTCTTACCTTAGGTGAAACTAATCCCTCCGTCCTTGATTTTCAGATACAATATATAATATTAAATCTTGCTTTAGTTGATATCACAACCATTATGGATAGTTCAATTGATTTATTAGAATCTTTAAAAAATCGTTCTAAAATGCTTATTGAGCGACTTTCTATTAAACAACCTGAAACTACAAAAAAATCTAGTTCCCATGACATATCTCATACAAGACAAGCAATGTTACTATCTTTTTGGAATGAAAATTTACCTATTATTAATAATATTGTAAAATTCAATGCTACTAAAATAAGCAATGAAACTGCTCAAATAGTTGAACAAGCAATACAATTAGGAGAAGATAATATTGCTATATCAATTGATTTTAAAGATAATTACGATCTTCTCAGTTTTGCATTATCTGGTACTCAATCTATTGATACACAACCCCTCAACTATCTTTCACAACTCCAAAATCAATTAAGTCATCTTATTAAACTTTTAGAAATAGAAAAACAAACGAATAAGTCAGATAATCAACCTTCTGGATCAGGAAGTGCTGTAGCATTTTCACAATATGAAGTTCATAAAAAAGCTAGCGCTGATGATTCATCTACCATGAGAGCACTTATTGAATATGCAGAAAATCAGTTTTACAATCCTGAAATTCCTCGTGAAGTTCAAATACCATTTCGTGAAATCGAAACATCTCAAGTGTATCTAGATAAAACATGTAAAAATTTTCCTCAAGATCGAATAAAAATACTACATGACAATCTTGCTCCAACTGAATATATTATAGATGCTCGTGGTGATGGAAATTGTGGTTATCGAGCTTTTTTAGGATCGTTATTTTTCAATGCTTTTTTAAGCAAAAATAATAATATTTACCCTCATATTATTCGATTGCTACAAGAAAAATTTGCAATTTTATTTGATACATATAACCCATCATTACATAGATTAACTCCTGCAATTATTGCATATCTCATACAAACAATTAAAAACTTACAAAAATCTAAATCAATTGAAGAAATTCGTATATTACTTAATAATGAAATTGCTTTTGATTCTTATATGATCATGTTTTTTAGATATCTTATTGTTGACCATATTAATAATTTTGATACCAAATTAATAAATGAAATGATTCGTGATGATAATTATCCAGATCCAGCAACAGACCCAAATGAGTACATGATTGTATCAGCTATTTTAGCTGATAAATTCGATAGGTCTCCAGCAGCAACTCAACAATTGATACATCAATATAAAACTAATAATTTATTTGAAATATATAAACAAAAAATACTTTCTTGGGGCGATCTTTTAACTGCTGATCAAACAATAATACTTGCTCGTGTAACAAATATTACTATTGAAAGAATTATAGAACATTTCAAAAGTGATCAACCTTATGCACTTACATATCCATTGGGTCAATTAATTGGTACTGCAGATATTTTATTTGTTGGTGGGCATTATAGAATTTTCATTCCAAAATCATATGAACCAGATTATTTAGAAAAATTCTTTAATCAAAAGATAGCAGGTGCACAAAAAGCTTCAGGGCAACATCAATTACCATCTGCAGCACCAGCAAGTCAGCCGGCAATTAATGATACTGCAGCAAAAAACAATGAAAAAAAATCAGTTATTCAGCCATTACCGCGTGATAAATTTGCATTTATGAATCTGCCAGAGTTCCAACAATTAAAAGATAAATTACAAGAAAAAAATACAAAATAAATTTTACATCTTTGTAGTTTTTATAACCATGTTTTTCAATACAGATCGATCAACTAATCCTTGGTCGATTTGTATTTGATATGCTTTTTTTACCAATATTCCAACGGTAACTCCAGAAGCAATATCTAAAAAATCTTTTCCTGTTAATAATGGTGCAATTGGATTATCAGCAATTCCTAACTGCTCCACTTTATTAAGTAAAACATTTATATGTAATCTATTATTTTTTAATGCAGCAAATTGTATCAATATTCGTAATGATGTTTTTGGTGCAATCCATACAGCTAACCATTTCAACTGAACATCAGTTAAAGATTCATCTATAATTTTATTGTACCAAACAAGATGAGCTACCTGCTCAATAATATTTTGATTGCGTGTTATTTGTTTCATAAATTTTGTAATTTTATACGTATCATCATACGTTGCTTGCTTACATAAAACTTTTTCAGCCTCAAAATCATCATTAATCGATGATGAAACAATAGACCAAATAATTACTAATTTTTCTTGATCATCTATATTTGTTAATTGTGCTGCAGTGTCAATCATAATAAATAGTTGCTCATTCACTTGAACCCCAGGTAAAAATTCATGAAATTTATTAATATAAAGAAGCCATTTCAATCCCAAAGATGGATGCGATGACTGCAAAAACAATTTAATAAACTCTTGTTCAATACGTTCTTGAGAAACTGAGCTCATATCCATAGTCATACATAATCTTGAAAGATTTTCATCAACAGTCATTTCGAATCGACCGGCAAACTGCATAACACGAAGTAGTCGTAATGGATCTTCTGCAAAAAAGCCAAGATCTGGTGATCGTAATATTTTATCATGTAAATCTTGTAATCCATGGTACAAATCAATGAGTTCAAATGTTTGTATATCTATGCCCATTGCATTTATAGTTAAATCTCGACGAATAAAAGCCTGTTGAAAGCTCATATTGGAATCATAGGCCACTATTGGATGCCGACCACTACTATCCTGACGAGGTAATGACCAATCAATATCTAACCCATGTAATCGCAAAACTCCAAAAGATTTGCCAACTAAACTGACAACGCCATATTCTTGCAAAACATTTTGAAGCTGCTCTAACGATAATCCATAAACTTCAATATCTATGTCTTTAATAGATTTTTGAAGAAATAAATCACGGACAACACCACCAACCAAAATAACTTTTCCACCTTGATGAAATATTGACGTAAAAATATCTTTTACGAATCGTTGCTTTTTTACTATCTTAGATACACAAGCCTGAATTATATTTGAAACTTTCATATTACAGCTCTTTTACGAAACAAGGAGATTCTTTCATGAAATATTATCGCTTGAGTATGATGATAACACTTTTATTATCAAATCTTCAAGTAAACGCTTTTTGGAATAAATTTGTTGATACCATATCGACTAAAATAAATAATACCACAGAAACCATTACGCATAGGGAATTTCAAAAAGTAAAACACCTTCAACTCAATAATGAACAAGGGTCAATTATTATTAATAGTTGGCAACAAAACAGTATTGCAATTGAAGTAATTACAACATGCCCAGAATTATCATGTAAAAATATTACCATTGATATGGAAGAAATTGATGATACTGTGAAAATTAATACAACTTTCAACGATCCTAAATTAAAAGGTACGGTTCTTTTTAATATTTTAGTTCCTAAAAACACTCATCTTACAATCAAAACAAAACAAGGTGATATTGTTATAAAAGATGTAAATGGTGCTTTAGATATAGAAACTATACAAGGTGATATTAAAATTTTAAATCCTCACCGTGATCTTAATGCTAAAAACATGAACGGATCTATTATCATCAGAACTGATAAAATCGAAAGCGATCAAACCTTTACTATTGAATCTGACAAAGGTGACGTTGAATTTTATACAACTCAACAAATTAACACGTATCTTAAAGCTCAAGCCTTACATGGAAAAGTTACCTGCGATCTTTTAGTAAATCTTGACAATTCAACAACAAAACTTGATGCAACTGCATGGAAAAAATTCCGTCAAGTTGCGCATGGTTCAATTGGACTATCATCATCAAACCTCACTATACACGCTCACAATGGATCTATTATGATATTACCGTATACAAAACAAAACGATATTTTTTAAAAAGGATTGTTATGAAAAATATAATTAAATTAATGCTCATATGCTCTACTTTTATTATGAATGGAATTGATTTTTCATCATCAATAAAGCAAGATTCTGTATCAAAACAAACTATAACCATACATTGTACACTTGATCACAATGAAACTATTTTTGCTCATACTATTAATTTTTCTATTAATAACCCTGGCATGCATGTCTCAATGCCATCTATAAATATTTCTTCAGTTAAAAAATATATCCCTGAGTTTAAACAAAACAAACTTGTTTACGATCAAAACTTTATTATAACTGCTCATATTAATTGCGAAGAAAAAGACCAACCACTGCAAGCATCTTTACATCTTAGTTATGTATCAACATTAAACAATAGTTTAAAAGATGCTTTATTTCCTATTTCATTTAACCATCAAGATTCAATACCTGTTGTATCAAGTGATAGTCAACATGAATTGATGACTCAAAAACCTCAAGAGTCTGAAGTCAAACATGCAAATCATTCATGGGTATCATATTTTCAAAATTTAGTTGAAAAAGCTAATAACCCATGGGCTCAAATTTTATTAGCTATGGTTTTAGGAATTTTATTAAGTCTTACTCCATGCATATACCCAATGATTCCTATTACTATTGGCATTTTACATAGTCATGGAAAAAAATCATTACTTTCTAATTTTTTAGGGTCTTTAAGTTATGCATCTGGTCTAGCAACAACATTTGCATGCTTAGGTTTAATTGCAACCCTTGCTGGTAGTTCTTTTGGGTCTTTATTATCTCAACCATTATTTGTCATAACTCTTGTTCTTTTTATTGGATATATGTCATTAACCATGATTGGTATTGTCGATATGTATATTCCATCATTTATGCAAGGTGAAGTGAGATTTTACAAAAACTTTGGTCCATTTTTTTCAGCATTTTTATTTGGTGCTATTAGTGGAACAATTGCAAGTCCGTGTGTCTCTCCTGGACTTGCTTTACTATTAAGTATCGTTGCAACACTAGGAAATAAGCTCTTAGGATTTATTCTTTTATTTGCTTTTGGTATTGGTCTAAGTACACCGTTAATTATCATTGGTACATTTTCAAGCTCACTATATTTACTTCCTCGATCTGGAATGTGGATGGTTGAAATTAAAAAAGCTCTAGGTTTTTTTATGATGGCAACTTGCTTTTATTACCTTTCAAACATTTTACCTTTAGCTATCGTTTATTGGATGTTTACTGCTTTCACCCTATTTACAGCAATTTTTTATCTCATAACTTTTGATAAAACAAGTAGTTCTGCTTGTCGAGCATCATATAATTTTATAAGCATCATAATGATTGGTGTTACAATAGTCATGGTAACGCAATCCTATGAAAAAACATTTTATAAAGAAACTATTAACACAACCTCATCTGTTCCATGGCAGAATAATTATGCAACTGCTTTAGCACATGCTAAAGAAAAAAATCAATTACTTCTCATTGATTTTTGGGCTAATCATTGCACAATTTGTAAAGCAATCGATAAAAAAGTATTTAAAAATGAACAATTTAATAATGCTATGAAAAATCAACTTACATTTGTAAAAATTGATGCAACGCATAATCATGATGATGATTATCAATCAGTAAAAGATATTTATAAAGTGTATGTACAACCAACAATACTTTTAGTTGATCCTTCAACTGAAAAGGTCATTAAAAAATGGACAAGTGAACCATATAGTATGAAACTTGAAGATTTCATAACTCAAGTACAATCTTTTATTATATAAAATAAAAGATTAGCAGATAGAAAAAAGAGGGAATATAAACTCCCTCTTTTTTCTATCTGTTCAACAAATTTATTCTTTATTTTGAATATGATCTCTTTTAGTTTGAAACTTACCCTTTTCTTCAATAATTTCTTGAATTGCTTTTTGAGTCGCTTTATTAATTAATGAAGAAATGTTTTCACCTTCTTCTGTTGCTATAATATGATAATGAGGAGTTTGAATTCTAAACTCAACAATAAAAAATTGCTTGTCTCGATGTGATTCAATTACAACTTCAACGTTAGTTGGTCCTTGTTCTGGTTTAAAAAATTTTTCCATTTTATCAATATGCATATGAACTTCTTTTTCAATATCATCAGAATGCTCAATAGCTCTAAATGTTATTTTTCTATTCATGCAGTATCCTTTATAAATATGCGTATAATATTTTACAACAAAATGATTATACTTAAATAAATAATATAATAATATTTACTTATACATACATATGAATAGAACAACCCACCATCAATAATACCTTTACTGACAAGTATTGATATGCATGGTATGTAAAACCTATTGTAAACATAGTAAAACCCAACTAAATTCCTTAAAATTATTTTCACCTTTTACGAACATATTGCTATAATAAATTTATAATTCATACAATATTCATTATAAATTTCACGAAAGTATTTTATGAAAAAAAACATTATGAGCATTATCATACTATTGAATATAATGACGCAATATTCATTACAAGCAAGTGATGAAAAACCAATCAAAAATGATTTAAAATCTTCAATACAATCAACTACAGTTCATACTTACCGTGTACTAACACAAAAAGAAAAATCTGAAATATCTTCAATAATAAGTAATTCCAAAAAAATAAAACGAAAAATTAGCGAACTTGAACCTAATATAAAATATTTAAATCAATTTGGACGTAAAAAACTTACAATAAATAAGCAATTAGTATCAATATGCGATACAACAATACTATCATTAATGGCTACAGGAATTGATAATTTTAATAATTCAGATCAATCTACAGAATTATTATTTCAAGCCAAAGATTTGTATGCAGAACAGCTCATGTTGGAAGATATACTTGAAAATAAGTCATTCCAGGAATTACTTATAACGCAAAATACAATTCAAGATGTAGCTCTTGATGATTTGATTTTATTACAAAAATAATAAAAAAAGGCCGACTCTATGTTATATAGAATCGGCCTTTTTTATTATTATATTTTATCTTTTAACTGGAGCTTTTTTAGTTCGTGATTTAATTTCCACTGGAGTACTCTGTAAATCAGTATCTTTACGCAATACATTTTCAAAAAATGAATATTGCATTGGTCCAAAAAATTCAGGATTTCGTACAACTAATTCAATTCGCAATGGAGCTGATCCAACTTGTACAGCTTTGTAAAAAGTTAATTCTTTTCCACATTTAAATAATGGAGCTTTTAATAATGCATTTTTAAACAGTTCTGTTAAATAATTTTCAGGAAATTTCATTGAATATCTTTCCCAAACAGTCTCAACAAGTGGTAATACTTGACTAACATTTTTACCATCTAAACATGAAATTTTTAAAAATTCGATTTTCTTCATAATAAATTGATATTCAAGCATACTATTTTCAAGACGATCAATCATTTCCTTCGTAAATAAATCCAATTTATTCACTAATAAAATAAGTGCTGATCCATTTTCAAAAGCATAGTCAGCTAATTTTAATACTTGAGCAGATAGATGTGGTTCACTTGCATCCATTAATAATAAAACCATATGAGCATGACGAATAGCTTGTAAGCTATTTTTAACCATCATGACTTCTAAATTATCTTCAACTGTTCTTTGACGACGAATACCAGCTGTATCAACAAGCTCAAATGATGATTTATTAAACTGAATCTTTCTTTTTAAAGCTTCACGCGTTGTTCCCTCAATAGCAGAAACAATCGAAAAATCTTCTTGTAAAAGACAATTGATTAATGATGATTTACCTGCATTTGGTCGACCAACTAAAGTAATTCTAGGAACAAGTGGTCCTTTGATAAATACCGGTGTTGCAGCATGAACGGCTTTTGTAACTTCATCCAACAAATCGCCAATACCTTGAGAGTGATGTGATGAAACTCCAAAAACATGGTCAAAGCCCAATTGCTCAAATTCATGTACACGTAATTTTGTTTCAGGATTTTCAACTTTATTAGCTACTAAAAATATTTTAACCGTATCTGATTGCATTTTTAATAATTTACGAGCAATACGTTGATCTTCTTGCGTGATACCAATTTGAACATCTACAACAAATAAAATAACTGCTGCTTCTTTTATAATATATTCTACTTTTTCATAAATTTGTTGCGATATAAAATCTTGTTTTTTAACTAATGAAATCCCACCTGTATCAACAAGAGTAAAAGCTACACCATTCCATTCAGCATCTTCCATGATACAATCACGAGTAACACCTTCTTGATCCAAAACAATACTTCTTCTTGTTTGGCTAATCTTATTAAACAATGTTGATTTTCCAACATTGGTCCTTCCAACAATTACAACATTTGCTAACTTAGTCATACACATTCCCACTAATTTCTGTAATTATCCCATCAAAATGTTTTATAAGCTGATTTGCAAGCTTCCATTTATTTGTATCGGATATATCTAATTTATTTCCCACTACGCGCGATACTGAACTCGCTGGTGATTGATACACTGTTTCTGTTTTCACATGACGATCTTGTATTATCACCGGTTTTACATTTTCAGAAATATGTTCAAAATCATATTTCAATTGTACTTGATGACCAAATATATTTTGTAATACCAAATACCAACTTTTTTTATCTACATCTAAACGATCTTTAAATATAGTAAACTTTTTTAAGAATGATACAGTTACAGAACAACTTGCTGTATCAAATACAATAAATTTTGCTTCACAAAACATCGTCATTAAAACAAGATCTTCAAATGATTTTGTATGATTCACAAATTGTTGCCATTGATCTTGTGGACCAACAACCTTTGATGTTGATGTATCTGTTGCTAAATTCTGATCATTTATAAAAGATTTATTTTTTTTTTTTGCTTCTTGAGTCCCACCTTGTGATATATGTAGCAATAACATCATTTCAAGAAAACGTAATTTTTTTGTTGTTTTCGCCAAATGTTGTTCTTGTAAACATAACATTTCAAATAAAGATGTAAAAATTGTTACATGAGTTGTATCAATCATATTTTTATGTACAGTTGATAAATTAACAAATTGACGAGGTTCAAGCGTATATTTTATTAAAATTGCATCATAAACAAGTTCAGTTAACTGAGCCCAAATATATTCAATTGAAATTTCATATTTTTCTAATGATGAACAAAATAATAAAAGATCCTGAATATCCGCTACAATGATTTTTTCAAGCAACTGTAATAATGTTGATTCATCAATATGTCCAAGAATAGATAACACTGCATCTTTTGAAACTTTTTTTGTAGCAAATCTTACTTGTTCTAAAATGTTAATTGCGTCTCGAACTGATCCATCCCCTTGGCTTGCAATAACTTCAAGACCCTGGTCATCATAATTAATATTTTCTGCAATACAGATATTTTTTAAATGATTTTGAATAACTTGATTTTCAACTGGATCAAAAAATATTTGAAAACATCGTGATTTTACCGTATCTAATATCTTTTGCATGTCAGTAGTTGCTAAAATAAAAATAACTGATGCCGGCGGCTCTTCTAAAATTTTTAAAAATGCATTAAAAGCTGCCTTACTCAACATATGAGCTTCATCAATAAGATATATTTTTTTATGACTGAGTAACGGTAAAAAAGAAGATGAATCAATAATATTTCTAATATTATCAACACCTGTGTGCGAAGCTGCATCAATTTCAATAAAATCTGGGTGTTGAGACCTAGTCATTGCAATGCATGATTCACACTCTAAACAAGGAAGAGCAATTTTTTTAGGATCAAGTTGAAATTCAGGCAAACGAGTACAGTTTACAGCTGCTGCAAAAATACGAGCGGTAGAAGTTTTACCACAACCTCGTTGTCCGGCAAAAAGATATACGGGAAAGAATTGTTTAAGATAGAGACTATTTTGTAAAATTCGAATTGCTAATGGTTGTCCAATAACTTCTTGAAAGTTTTTTGATCGCCATTTACGAGTTAAATTAAGTTCTATGTGTTCCATGAGTATATCTTTATAGATTGATAATTATAGACAATAAAAAGGGAAGTTAATACAAAAATATAGATGTTCATGCTGCTTCCTTTCGGACCTGACAAAGTAAACATAATACTTCTTATCAACTTCCCCAATTTTTATTGAAGCTTTAGAGAAAACTGGTGGAGAGAGAGGGATTCGAACCCTCGATACCCTTTAACAGGTATACACAATTTCCAATCGTGCTCTTTCGACCACTCAGACATCTCTCCTACAAAAGCTACCCTCTATCAATAAAATTACTTATCTGTTTTAGGCTTTTCTTCAAGAGCAACTTTTGGTTTCTCTTCTTTTTGAGCAGTTTCAGATTTTGCTTTTACTGGAGTTTCAACTTTTTTAGAAGCAGGAGCTGCTTTTTTCAAAAATGGTTTTTTGCTTGATGTATTATCATCTGATGCTTGAGCAATTGCTTCAGCTTCTTCTTGTAAAGCTTTTTTATCAAGTCCACGTGCTGTACCAGCAGCTAAATAATCTAAAACTAGTTTAATTGCTTTTGGTGAATCATCATTTCCAGGAATAACATAATTAACACCTGATGGATCAACATTTGAATCAACTAATGCTACAACTGGAACACCTGCTGAAATAGCTTCTTCTAATGCAGTTGCTTCTTTTCTAACATCAATTAAAACAATAGCACCAACTGGCATTTTAAGATCAATAAGACCACCAACTGTTCTACCTAATTTTTCTGCAGATTTTTGGAAAACACCAAGTTCTTTTTTAGTGTACATAGTATCATTAGATTTTTTAATCACATCTAAAAGATGTAGATACTTAGTAACAGCTTTTTTAACTTGATAAAAGTTAGTAATAGTACCGCCAACCCAACGATGACTTACATAAGGCATGTTTAAGTTTTGCCCAATTGATTCGATCATGCTTTTTGCTGATTTTTTAGTACCAACCCAAAGAATAGTCTCACCTTTTGCTGCAACAGATTCTAAAAACTTAGCAGACTTTTCTAAATTAAAAGCAATTTTTGAAACATCAATAAGATGTATGCCGTTTCTATGTCCCCAAATATATGGAGCCATTTTTGGGCACCAACGAGATTTTTGGTGTCCAAAGTGTAAACCAGCTTGTATTAAATCGCGAAACTCTATCATAAAAAATACCTTACAATGTCCTTTTCCAAGGATTTATCTTATAAACACATTACATTAATACGCTTACGCTGCGCTCGCCTATTTGCATAATAACAAAAAAGACAATATTAAATTATTATTTAATATTTAAAATTACACGTAAATTATTCTTTGTTTTGTATACTTAATTAGTTTACTTCAAATCATAAAAAGCGCAATAGTTAAAGCACTCTACTTTAAACCAATTACTTCATTATTTTCGATAGCTTTTGCATATCTTCTACCAAGCCACCAAGCCACAAGAATCCATAACGCAATAATAGTTGAAAAGAATGAAATATATACAATATTAAACATTGCTGTACCAGGATTAATATTTTTAGCATATTTAACAAAAAACGAACTAATAGTTTTTGAAATTTTCATACCAAATGAATCAATCCATGATTTTGATTTATATTTTATATCTTTAACAGTTGGAATATACAAACTTTCTCTTAATGGTGATGCAAAAGCATAATTTAAAACACCAAGACCTGTATAAACGATTAAAACAGCTTGTTCATCGTATGCAATCATGAAATAGATTAATAACAAACCTATAAAAACAGGATTTAATATTAAACATATTTTTTCACCAAGCATTTTGAATAAAATTCTTGTCCCAATAAGTGATATAAAGAAACCAATACAATGAATAACAAATCGTTGATGAAACATTGCAGCTGAAAATCCACCAACTGAATCAGCAGCTGATTGTAGAATAACAACTCGTTGAATTGAAATCACGACATTTAAAAGCTCATAAAAGAAAATAATACCAAATATAGCTAAAATATATGGTTGTTTAAACATAATAAACAAACCTGATAACATTCCGGTTTTACTTGATCCATCAGCCTCTTCTTCTTTTTCTACTTTATAAACAGCTTCATAACCATGTAAATTTTCTTTATTACCAAGTTTTAATAAATAATAAACTATAACCGGAGCTCCACACAGCATAACTGAAGCGAGCCCTAATAATAATTGATGAATAAAAATATCAGAAAAACCAAGATTACCTAAAAAACTTGTTGGTGTTAGTAATAAATATGCTAAACCAGCAGTACATGCTCCGCCAAGTTTTGATCCGGCAATCATTAAAGGATAACCTTTTTTTGCTGTCTCTGGAGATGTAACTGAATTAGAAAAAGACCAAAACAAACTCACAACAAAAGGCACTGCGCCTTCGTAAAACAAATAAATAAACCAACCAAACGAACGGTCATAACTTGCAACGGTATTTGGTAATCCAATAATAGGATCACTCAAATAAAAAGCTATAATTAAACCTACAACTCCATAAATTCCACTGTAAAAACACAATAATTTAAATCGGGTCATGCAATCAACAAGCTTTGCATATAATAATGTTGCTGGAATTAACATAAACATTGATATTAATTTAACATCACCAAATGCACCATTACCAACAAACTGAGCAAAAAGAATATCTTTTAATTCTTTTAATATAGTATATGAGCCAATCACGCAAAAGAATGCTAATGATAAAAGAAAAATCTTAAACAAATCCCTTTTATTTAAATCTAAAGATAATCCCATTTTTTTTAACAAATGCGACATAGCAACTCCCTTTTTATTTAAAAATACATTGTAACTTATTTATAATTTATTATAGAAAAACATCTTATTTTGTACAAACATTACGACATAATAATTTCATTTGATTCTATAGCTTTTTCATAACGACGTCCAAGAAGAAGCGCTATCAGAAACCATGCTGCAATAAGAATCGTGAAAAAAGTTGAATAAACAAAATAAAATGATGCTGTTCCAGGAATTGCGGTAACAAAAACATCGATAAAGCGACTTCCCGCTGCTTTTGATATTTTTGTTCCAAAAGTATCAATCCATGACTTAGCTTTAAATTTAATATCCTTCATTGTTGGGATATATAAGCTTTCAGACAATGGTTTTGAAATAGAATAATTGATTGAACCTAATCCTACAAAAACCCATGACATTGCATCCTGTGTTTGTACAATCATAAAGTAGATCAATAACATAGCAACTAAAAATGGGACCATTAACAAACAAGCTTTTTCACCATAACGCTTCAACAATAAACGAACACCAAAATAAGATAATATAAAACCTATAAAGTGCATTAAAAATCTATGCCAAAACATTGATCCACTGAGTGAAGCAAGTCTTACTACTCCATTAATGTCTGTTGCAGCAGCTTTTAATATGCAAATTCGTTGATAATTAACAACAACATTTAATGATTCATAAAAGAAAACAAGAAGAAACATCCCTAAAATATATGGTGATTCTACAAGAACTTTTAAACCAGACAACATACCAGTATTGGATGTACCCGCCTTACTATTCTTTTTTTCAAGTTTATACACAACTTCATAACCATGTAAATAACGACCAGGAACCATTTTCATTAAAATATAAATAACAAGAGGAACAAACAATAAAAGAATTGCCGATCCACCAAGTAAAATTTGATGCGCCATGGTATCAGACAAATTAAAACCATTTACAGAACCTAAATTAGATAACATATGCCATGCAAATAATGCTGTAGCCATGCCACCAATTTTTGAACCTGCAACAATCGTTGGATAACTTAATTTTGCTTCTCTTGGATTTGATACAGAATTAGCAAATGCCCAAAACACACCGACTACAAATGGTGAAAACCCTTCAAGTACAAAATAAAACAACCAACCAAAAACACGCCATGGACTCGTAACTGTATTTGCTAAACCATGTTCAGCTGAACCAAGAAAAAAAGTAAAAAACAAGAGAATTAAACCGTACAAAAGACAATAAAATGAAAAAAGTTGATATCGACGAACGTTATCAACTAATGCTGCATATAACATGGCTGCAGGAATAAGAAAAAAAACAACAAGAAATTTTGCTTTTGGAATATACTCACTTCCAACAATACCGACAAACACGGTATCTTTAAGCTCTTTAACAATAGTATAAGCACCAATTACCAGACAAAATGCTACAGTTAACAGATAAAATTTTAATTGCTCATATCTTTTAACATCTTTATGAAACACTTCTTCTAGACCCGAACCCATGGAACATCCTTTAAATAAAAAATTGCACACACTTAGCTCTACTCACACAAATAAAAATCATTTCAATAAGCAAACAATTTTCTTTACATATCAACGATTATTTGAGGCATATCTTGAAATTTAATACACATTGTATACGTAAAGCATATCAGTTTCATTTCAGCAATGCAAAAACTGTTTAAAATATTATGAAAAACAGTGGCTTAAATCATAGAAATATCATTTAATTTACAAAATTATAATTTTTGAGTAAAATTCAACCGATTGAAACACTCTACAAAATATATAATACTAAACATCGAAAGAAATAATAAAATGAAAAAATTCCTATTATTAGCGGCACTAACTATGACTAGTTTTGCAGGAATCCAAGCAATGAGTCATCGAGAAATGAAAGAAAAGGTCGCTCAATATCAAGAAACAATAATAACAGCATTCAATGGTTTGAAAGAAAGTTCTGAAAAATCTACAACCCTTTCGCATACAGAAGATGATCTTCGTTTTGATATATCAAAATGCTTATTTGATATACGATGCAAACAAAATCCTAATAGCTTTAATCATGATAATCGACTTGACCAAAGCATGGACATAATTTTTAATGAATCAATATTTGATTCATTGGTTAATGCATTAATTGGTTCAATAACTGGTTCAAAAACTGTTAATATCACCCTGATCGATACAAGTAAAAAGTAAACATTATTGTAAATTTTCATAAAAAGGGCTTAGAATCATTTTCTAGGCCTTTTTTTGTATATACCCCTTAATCTGTTTACGAAATTAGACTCTTCTGTTAAACTAAAAAGGTCTCATAATTTAGGGAAAACAGATCCATACAAGCTTATACTTCGATCAAAACGCGTAAAACATGCTATTACTCAATGCAATAGTTCAAGCGTCAGACGAAATAATCGAGCAGGATATTATAGCAAAAGAAGGGAGTTTTACACATGGATACAAAAAAAGATATTATCGAAACTTTAATTGAAACATCTCCAGAACAAGATACATTAGAAAACATGCCTCTCACCCTTCCAGTCTTACCTTTAAAAAACATAGTCACTCTACCAGGTAGTATTGTACCAGTTATTGTTGGAAGAAAATCTTCTATACAAGCTGTTGAGCATACTGTTAAGCACAATAGTAAAACTATTTTTGTGACGTCTCAAAAACATCCTGATACAGAAAATCCAGAACTTAATGATTTATTTGAACATGGAACAGTTTCAACGATCTTACAAATTATTAAAATGCCGAACGGATCATTAAAAATATTGATCGAAGGTATTCATCGTGCAAAAATAATAGATTTGGCACCTCAAGAAGACTTTTTATTAGCTAATTTTGAATATATTCCAACAACAAGTACATCTAGTGACTCAGAAATTGAAGCTGCATGGCGACAACTTGATGTTATTTATCAAAGTTACACAAAATTTAATTCTAAAATTCCAACTGATTTAACTATCATGGCGCGATCATTCACCGATAGAGATACGGTCGTTGATACCATTGCGGTACATGCCAATTTATCATTTACTGATCGCCAAAGAATTTTAGAAACAGCTGAATTAACAACTCGGATGATTGATTTAACAGTTTTATTAAAAAATGAAATTGATATTTTACAAGTTGAACAGCGTATTAAAGGTAGAATTCAAGAACAAGTTGAAAAAAATCAACGTGAATATTATTTGACTGAGCAGATTAAAGCTATTCATAAAGAACTAGGTCGCGAAGATCAAATAGAAGAAGTTAATGAACTTCGTATGCAAATTAAATCTTTAAAACTACCTGTTCATTTGATAGATAAAACTGACAAAGAACTGAATCGTCTTGAACAGATGCCTTCAATATCATCTGAATCAGCAATTGGTAAAAATTATCTTGATTGGATCATTAATTTACCATGGCATAAATTTAGCAAAGATTCACTCAGCTTAAAGCAAGCTGAAAACATCTTAAACAAACAACATGCCGGTCTTAAAAAAGTTAAAGATCGTATTATTGAATTTATTGCTGCAAAAAAATTCGCAAAAAAATTAACTCGTTCTCCAATTATTTGCTTGGTAGGTGCTCCTGGTGTTGGTAAAACATCATTAGCTAGTTCAATTGCTGCAAGTCTTGGCCGTGAATTTGTAAGAATTTCTCTTGGTGGTGTTCGTGATGAAGCTGAAATAAGAGGCCATCGTCGAACTTACATTGGAGCAATGCCTGGAAAAATCATACAAGCAATGCGAAAAGCAAAAACTATAAATCCTGTTATTTTGCTAGATGAAATTGACAAAATGTCTCGCGATCATTCTGGTGATCCTTCATCTGCACTTTTAGAGGTGTTAGATCCAGAACAAAACAAATCATTTGTTGATCATTTCATTGATGCTGAATACGATTTATCACAAGTAATGTTCATAGCAACAGCAAACATGATCGATGCGATTCCATACCCTTTATATGATCGTATGGAAATCATTTCAGTTGCTGGTTATACAGAAAAAGAAAAACTATTTATTGCTAATAAATTCTTAACTCCAAAGCATTTAAAAGAACATAACTTACCTAAAAAACAGTTTAAAATGAATGATGCGACACTACTTAAGGTGATTAATGAATACACTCAAGAAGCTGGAGTACGTCAATTAGAACGAGTTATCACAAAATTAATTCGTAAAACCATTCAAGAACTTTTACATACTGATAATGATAAAGTAATTACTATTAATAATGTCATGATTCAAAAATGGCTTGGATATCCAAAATTCAAACCTGCTAGTTTGAGTCAGGGTGATCGTATTGGTATTGCAACAGGACTTGCTTGGACTGAAATGGGTGGCGATGTATTAGAAATTGAAGTTGCACTCTTGCCAGGCAAAGGAAACTTTACCCTGACAGGACAACTTGGCGAAGTTATGCAAGAATCTGCTCAAGCTGCCTTAAGTTATATTAAAACAAATGCAACTCGATTAAAAATACCGCAAACAGCCTTTAACAACAAAGATATTCACATTCACTTACCAGAGGGTGCTACTCCTAAAGATGGTCCATCTGCGGGAATTTCGATGTGTTCTGCGATGGTTTCTGCATTTACTGGTATACCATTAAAACCGAGCTTAGCAATGACTGGTGAAATTACATTACGAGGTCGAGTCTTGGGTGTTGGTGGACTGAAAGAAAAACTTTTAGCTGCTCAACAATATCAGATGACACATGTAATTCTGCCAAAACCAAATGAAAATGATATTAAAGAGTTTGCAGATGAAATAGAAAATGTTACATTATTCTTTGCAGATAATATGGATCAGGTTCTTGAACAAGTTCTTGAAGAAAATCCATTTACTCGAAAATCTGTAAAAACTCCAAAAAAGAAGAGTGTTAAAAAAGCAGCTACAAAACCTAAGCTCAAAGCCATGGCGAGTACAGTAAAAAAAGTAAGTAGTAACAGTAAGTAATAATTATATAACACCTTTTGATATCTTTAAGGATTTTTTATGAAGAAATTTTTCGCTGTATTGTTGATGGCATCAACTCTTTTTGTTGCTGGATGTGGACGTAAAACAAACACTAAAGCTGCTCATGAACAAAAAGAAACTGTAAAAGAACAGTTCATTCAAGAAGAAAAACGTGCATCGAAAGAAGATTATTCAATCGTAGCGTAATTTATTTTCAAGATTTTTAATGAATGCTCCTCGCAGCAGAGCTGACGAGGTATCATTCATGGCTTCGCTTTGAACAAGTTTAATTGTTCTTTCGCAACGTACAGTTTTTTGTACGTGTATGCTTTGCCTTGATTTTTAACATAAT
>Ga0209390_10003173_pt1 | contig 27099 bp, 18 predicted proteins | sample BON01_FD_187212 | JGI IMG/M metagenome (GOLD analysis project Ga0209390, IMG submission 187212) | Freshwater microbial communities from Lake Bonney liftoff mats and glacier meltwater in Antarctica - BON-01 (SPAdes) (version 2) | ecosystem: Environmental > Aquatic > Freshwater > Ice > Glacier...
GCCCCCGGCCCCCCCGCCCCCGCCCCCGCCCCCCCCGTCCCCCCCGCGCCCCCCCCCGCGCCCGCCCCGCCCTCCAGACGCCAGACGACCGCTCGGGCGACGGCAGTCTTGCGGCGCCCCAGCCCGCGCGCGCGGCCCAGGGCGTCCACCCGGGGCTGGCGCGGCTGCTGCGGGGGCAGGGCCAGGCGCGCGAGCGCCTCGCGCCGCAGCGCGCGGGCCTCGGCAGCGTCGGGCGTGCCCCCGGCCGCAGCGGCGACGGCCGACGCGCCGCCCGCGCCCCCCGCCCCCGCCCCCGCCCCGCCCCCGCCCCCGCCCCCCGGCGCCGCAAACAGCTTGGACAGCGGCGGCAGCGACGGCAGCCCCGCGTACCGCCGCTCAAAGTCCTCGAACCAGTGGTCCCACACGCTCCGCTCGCCCCCCAGGACCGCGGCAAGGTCCAGGCACCCGGCGTCCCGCTCCTGCGTCTGCTGCTCGAGCAGCGCCCAGTATCCGCTGGCGGTGGCCGCCGTCGCCTGGCTCGGCGCCGGCGCAGGCCCCGCGGCCGCGAGCAGGCGCTCGTAGGCGTCGGCCGCGCGCTCGAGCTCCCGGCGGCGTGAGGCGAGGGCGTCGGCAAGGGCGGCGTCGGCGGCGCTGGGGGAGTGGGACGCGGGGCCGGCAGGGGCGGCGGCGGCGGCGAACGCCGCTGAGCGGCCGCCGTCGACGGCGCCGGCGAGGCGGGCCTGGGCGACGAGCGACAGCGCGACAAAGTCGGCGCGCTCGGCGAGCACCTCGTTCTCGCGGTGCTGCGCGTGCAGCGGGGAGAGCGCGCTGGGGCGGATGCTGAAGAGGCGGGGGCCCGGACCCGTGGCGTCCTCTGGGTCGTAGCGGCGGCTGCGGGCGCGTCGCTGCTGCTGCTGCTGCTGCTGCTGTTGGGCGGCGCGGGGGGAGGCAGAGGCGGGGGCCGCTGCTTGGGCCGGCTGCTGCTGCTGATGCGGTTGGTTGTGTCCTCCTCCTCGGCGGCGCGACTGGCTGCTGCTGCTCTTGGCGCCGGCGTCTGATGCCGTCGTCGTCGCTGCCTTGCTGCTGCTGGCGGACGAGAAGGAGGCGTGGAAGAGCGGCGCCGCCGCCGCCGTTGCCGTTGCCGTTCCTGTCGGCGCCGACGCCGCCGATCGCGCCGTCGCCGTCGCCGCGCCCCCGACCACGAGGCCCTGAGCCGCCGCCGCGGCGGCCCGCGCGCCGGCCTCGCGGGCCAGCAGCGCGCGCACAGCCGTCAGCATCATCGTCCCGTCTTGCTGCGCCTCCTCTCTCGCTTGGTGTCGCTCTAATCGTCTGGTGATCCAAAGGGGGGTGCTTCAATGCGCGGGCCGCGCCGATCGCAGGGCCGGGTCGAGCAGGCGGGGCTCGGTCACTCAAACGCTGCAAGGGACGTCGCGGCGGGAGGACGGAAGAAGGGAGGGGGGGCAGGCGCCGACTGCGAGTGTCTGTTTTCTGCGATGAGGCGCGCGCGCTGGTTGGTGCACGCCGTGTCTTGCGGCGGCAAGGCGCGGGTCGTCGCGTGTGTGTGACATACACTGTATGTTGAGGGTGCGTGCAGTGCGTTTCGAGATGAAACGGAGAGATTTTAGCTCGGCGACTGTTGCGTCGACGCGAACGCCAACGGATGGTCGCGCCGCCCAAGCGCTCGCTTCGTTTCGTCCACCCCCCGTTTCTCTCTCGCTCGCTCAATGCCTTCTGTTTGCACGGCAAACAATCAATCCTATCGCCAACCAATCCTAGGCCAGCCGATCAAAGAGCAAAAGCAGCACCGACGCCGTCAGCAGCAGCGCCAGCACGTACGACCGCGTCGACCGGCCGACCCGCACCGTCTTGCGCAGCTCGGCGTTGCCAAGGCGCAGGCTGCGCGTCGCGGCGACCGCCTCTTCGTAGAGCAGCTCGATCTGCTGCTGCTGCCCCTGCACGGCCGTCGACAGCATTCCGCCGAGCTGCGCGACCTCGCGCATGGAGCGCTCGACGTCGCGAACCCGGGTGCGGCGGGAGGTGAGCTGGGCGATGAGGGCGGCGGACTCGGACTCGAGGAGCTGCTGCTGCTGCTGCTGCTGCCTCTGGAGCGCGGCCCCGGTCGCCGCGACCGAGCCGCCGCCGCCCGAGCCTCCTCGTCCTCCTCCTCCTCCGCCCGCGCCGCTGTCGTCGTTGGCGACGCCGCCGCCGTCCCAAGCCTGCGCCGCCGCTTGCGCCGCGGCCAGGTTGCTGTAGCGCTGCGCGGCCTCGGCGGCGCGCGCGGAAGGCGGTCGGCCAGCGCCCGTCGCTGCCCCGCCTCGTCCTGCTCCCGATGCCCCTGCTCCTGCTCCCCCGCCGATCCCAAATCCGCCGCCGCCGCCGCCCGCGCCGCCCCCATACGCCTCGGCCGCCGCCGCCGCCGCGCTGTGCCTGGCCGCCCGGCACCTGTCAAACGAGGCGCTGACCTCGCCCAGGCGGTCGGCCAGCGCCAGGACGACGCCGTGCAGGTGCGCGATCGTCTCCTCGTTGGCCGTCGCGGCGGCGCTGTCCTTGGCCCCTAATCGCCGCGCCATCCTCGCGCCGCCGCCGCCCGCCATCATTCGCCGGCGCGCGGCCTGCTGCTCCTTCTGCGCGGCGAGGACGCTCGCCTTCAGCTGCTCGATCTGCGCCGCGCACGTCTTGACCACCGCGCCGACCTCGGCCTCGACGCGGTCGCGCTCGGCGGAAGAGAGGCCGCCGGCGCCCGAGGACGAGGCGGCGGCGGCGGCCGCGGCGCCGGCGGCGCCCCCCCCGGCGCGCGGCGCGGCGTCGGGCGGCGCCGTGTACTCGCGCTTGTTGGCGCGCACGAACCGGTCCAGGTCCTCGATGGCGGTGCGCTGTATAGTGCGTTGTCGTCGTGTTGATGTGGTGTGTGTGTCGAGAGGAGGAGGAGGGGGACGAACGAAATGAGCCCCGATTCGGCCGCCATCGGCGTTGGCGTCGCGGGCGCCCCGTCGCACCCCCGACGACGAGACACGAAACGACGACGCACCGTGTTGATGGCGGCCTGCGCAAAGGGCGTCGGCTCGCCCTTCGGGCGCCACAGCATCATCTCCTGCTTCATCGCGCGGACGGCGTCCTGTGTTGTGTGATGTCCGTGCGTGTGTGCGTGACAGAGAGAAGGAAGGGGGCGGGCGAGCGTCAGCAAAGCTGTCGTCTCCCGTTTGTGACGACACCCAACCATCGCCCCTCTGCAAACGCACCGGCGGCACCTCCTGCATCGCGCACGCGCGGTCGACGGCCGCGCGGTACTCGGCCGTGCGGTTGCACCACAGCGCGCCGTCCGCGAGCGGCGCGTCGCGCGCCATCAAGTCTTTTTCGTCAAGTTCAGGTTTTTCTAGGTGGGGGGTGAGGGGTCGCACGCGCCGTGGTTGGTTCGATCCGATGGACTGAGCGCGCGAGAGAGAGAGGAGACGAGAGGACAAGCGATCAAGGAGACAATGGGAGAGGCCGGGGGGTGGAATTATTCAAAGGAGAAGAAGCGAGTGACCGGGCGACGAGCGCCGCCGACAAAGAGGCGCCGCCAAACCAAAGCGCTGAGCGGCCTCTGAAGAGAGAGAGAGAGAACGATGCATCTACTTTCCAAAATCCCGAGAAAGAGGGCCGCTCGCTCGCTCCTTTCACGCGACCGACGCCGCCGGCGTCGCGGGCGTCGGGACCGCCGCCGCCGCCGCCGCCGCCGCCGCCGCCGCCGCCACGGCCATCGGCGGCGTCTGCGCGTACTCTCTCGACACGAGCGACACGCGCCGCGCCGCGCGCCTGCCCGCGCCCCGGCCCGAAGCCTCGAGCTCGTCCAGGTAGGCGTCGTCCACGTCGCCCGTGACGTAGTGCCCGTCGAAGCACGCCGCGTCGAACGTCTGCACGCTCGGGTTGAGCTCCTTGCCCACGGCGATCAGGTCCTCGACGGTCTGGTAGACCAGGCCGTCGGCGCCGAGCACCTGCCGCACCGCCTCCTCGTCGAGGCCGTGCGCCACAAACTCCTTTCGGTTGGGCATGTCCACGCCGTAGACGTTGGGGTACTTGACGGGCGGGGACGCCGAGGCCAGGTAGACGCGCTTGGCGCCCGCGCGGCGCACCATGTCGACGATCTGGGCCATGGTCGTGCCGCGGACGATGCTGTCGTCGATCAGCAGCACGCTCTTTCCCTCGAAGACCGCGGGCATGGCGTTGAGCTTGCGGCGGACGCTCATCTCGCGCGTGCGCTGGTCCGGCATGATGAACGTCCGGCCCACGTACCGGTTCTTCACCAGCCCTTCGCGGTAGGGCAGGCCCAGCTCGGCGCACACCTGGATGGCGGCGGGCCGCGAGCCGTCGGGCACGGGCACGACAACGTCGATGTCCCAGTTTCGGCGCGCGATGGCGGCGGCCAGGCGCGTGCCGAGGCCGAGCTGGAAGTTGTAGACGCTGATGCCGTTGAGCACCGAATCGGGCCGGGCGAGGTAGATGTACTCGAAGAGGCAGGGGGAGAGGACGGCGTCCGGGATGACCTGCTTGCTCGTGAGCTGCCCCTCGGGAGACACGACGATCATCTCGCCCGGCTGCACGTCGCGCACGCGCTCAAACGCCAGAGGGCCAAACGCGCAGTCCTCGGACGCGACGGCCCACTCGGTGCCTCCAGGGCCCCTGCGCTGCCCGAGCACTAAAGGGCGGATGCCGTGCGGGTCGCGGAAGGCCACGAGACCGACCCCTTTCACGAGGCAGATGCAAGAGTAGGCGCCGCTCAGCAGGCGCATGGTGGCGGCGCCAGCCTCGAGCACGAGGTCGCGCTTGTGCGCGTTGGGGTCCCTGCCGGACTGCAGGCAGCGCTGGTGCGCGCGGTGCACCTCGTCCGCCAGGACGTTGAGCAGGACCTCCGAGTCCGAGTCGGTGCGCATGTGCCGGTTGAAGAACGAGTGCGAGGTCGCGAGCAGGTCGCGGAGCTCGTCCGTGTTGGTCAGGTTGCCGTTGTGAATGAGATAAATGCCGAGGGGCGAGTTGACGAAGAAGGGCTGCGCCTCGCTCGCGCTGGCGGAGCCGGCCGTGGGATAGCGCACGTGCCCGATGCCGCACGACCCCGTCATCTTGTCCGACAGCAGGCCCTTTTTCTCAAAGACGTCGCGCACCAGGCCGTTGGCCTTGTGCTCGCGAAAGCCCGTCCAGTCCGTAGTTACCATGCCGGCCGAGTCCTGCCCGCGGTGCTGCAGCATGAGGAGGCCCTCGTAGAGCTCGACGGCGACGGGGCCGTCGTGCTTGTAGACGCCGAGGATGCCGCAGAGGCGGGTGGGCAGGCTGTTTTCGTTTGTTTTTTTGAGGAGGCGGGGGGTGTTGGATGCGCGGCGGCCCCTGGAGGGAGGGAGCAAACATTGTCCACAGGCGCGCGAGCGACGCCCGCCAACCCGCGCGCGCGACAACATCGAATTGATGTACTCACCGGCGGGGGGCGCCCGAGTTGTTGTTGTTGGAGGAGGAAGGCCGAGGGGCGCGGCGCGAGACGGACGCGACGCCGACGACGGGGCGGCGGCCGGCCGACGACGGCGGCGGCGGCGCGACGGCCGGCGTGGCGGCCGCGCGGCGCAGCAGCGCGTGCGACGAGGCCGTGCCGGACAGGGCCGCGCGGACCTGCACGGCCGGCGCACGGCACCGGGCGTGGGCGGCCCCGCGCGCGGGCGCGGCGGCGCGGCGCTGCATGGTGGCGATGGCGATGGCGTGCGGACCCGTGACAAGAGCGGAAGACCACGCCTCTTTCTTGTCTGTGTCTCTCTTTTCGTGTCGTGTTTGTTCAATCGCGTAGACGTGTCTGTGGTGATGGGATGTTGATCAAGGAGCGACGGTGTTGGGTGAGTCGGGGGGGTCACGCGCTCGCCGAAACGAGAAGAAGCAGAGGGCGGCGCAAAAAAAACAGGCGAGGTCTCCTTGGCGGCGGTGGCCGGCGCGCTCGGCGACCGAGGACAGCGGGGCGCGTCGCCCTGAGACCGCCGCTCCTTCTTCTGCTTCTTCCTCTCTCTCAGAGCTGGCCACACTCGTCGCCCACGCCTTCACCTGCTCCATATCTCGATCACCCGATCGCATCCTCCCCCCCCAAACTTGCTTCGAACGCGCACGCAAATCCATTCAGCCCCTCCCCTCGAAAACCGAACCGGTTGCGAAAGAGAGGGAAGAAGCAGAAGAGGGAGAGCTCTTTGCCGGCATTACACATCAATCGCCCACAGCGGCGCCTTCACGCAAGGGTCTTCACACGGAGACCTCGTTAGCCCCCCTCGGTACCACCACCCGTCCGATGGCGGACGGCCAAACGCGGCCGCCCAAGGCGCCGCCGCCGCCGACAACAGCAGCGGCGCCCGCCCCGCAGAGCGCGCTCGAGCAGGAGCGCGACCGGCTCGCCAACGCGCTCGCGCAGCTCGCGCGGTCCAACGCAGAGCTGCAGCGCGAGCTGGACGCGGCGCGCGACGGCGGGCGGCCCCTCGACCGCGACTACAAAGAGGCGCTGCAGGACAACGTGGTGGTGGTGGCGCGGTACCGCGCGCGCGTGGCCGCGCTCGAGGAGGAGATCGAGAAGGTCAAGCGGGGGGCGGCGCCGGTCGTCGAGGGGGCGGGCGGCGGCGGCGGCGGCGGGGCGTTTGGGCCGCCGCGGGACGCCGGGGGCTTGGGCGTGGGGGTGGCGCCCGAGGCGGCAGTCGGCGCAGGAGCAGGAGGGGCGGGCGGAGGCAGAGGCGGGGCAGGCGGGACGGCGGCGATGGCGACGGACGCCAACAACAACAACGGCGACGACGCCAACGCAGGCGGCGGCGGCGGCGGCAGCGGCGGCGGCACAGGGGACGACGGCGTGTGGGTCTGACGTTGTTACAAAGGACGCGCAACAAGCAGCAGACTATTAAAGCGACTAGGCAAAGGAGAGGATGTGTGTGTGTCGATCGATCTCTATAAAAACAGTGGTGGGGGCGGGGCGGGGGCGCGGGGGACCGGCGACGGCCGCGCGCGCATAACGCTCTCGATCGATCGTTCAATTATGGCACACGTTTTTTATTCAAGCGTTTTTTATTCAAAGGGGGAACACGCAACGAAAAAAGAGCACACACGATTGTTCTCTGAAGGGGAAGGAGCTCTCGATCTGAATGTCTCGCGGGGGGCTGGCCTAGACTGTTGGTTTTCTTCACGGCGCGCCGCCGCCGCCGCCGCCGCCGCCGAGCGCGCGCGTCAGGGCGGCAAGCGCCTCGATGCCGACCGCGCCCTCGCCGCCCCAGTCGCAGGCCGCCGCAGCTGCGGGGGCCGAAGGGGTCACTGGGGTCATGCCGCCGCCGCCGCCGCCGCCGCAGCTGCCGTCCTCGCCGCCGCCGCCCCGCGATACGAGACTCTCAAAAAACGGGAGGCGCTTGTTGGTCGGGGAGGCGGGCGCTGGCGCGGGCGCGGGCGGCGGCGCGACGAGCAGGAGGGCCGAGCTCGTCGTGGTCGCGGTGGTCATCGCCGTAGTCGTCAGCGGCGGCGGCGGCGGGGGCGGCGGCACGGCCGCCACCGCCGCCTGCCCATGGAGGAAACGGCAGCGCGCGCCAAATGGGCAGCAGCCGCGAACGAGAAAGGCCCGGCACGGCACCGTGCGGAACTTGGGGTGGCGGAAGAGAACGCGGAGCTCGGCCGCGCCGTGCGCGAACTGGCACTTGCCGCCGTACTTGCAGCTGCCCGTGCTGGCGAAGGAGCGGCACAGCTCTGTTTTGTACAGGGGGTGGGAGGAGGGAGGCGAGGAGGACGGCGGGACGGGGGCGGCGGCGGCGACGGCCGAGAAGGGCGGGGCGGGCGGCGCCGTCGCGGTCGTCGTCGCAGTCGTCGCCGTCGTCGCGGGCGTCACCGTGGGCGTCGTGGGGCGGGAGGGCGTCAGCAGGGGCAGGCGCTGGCCCGTGGGCGTGGCGATGGCCATGGGGGAGGGGAACAGCGCGGAGAGGCCGCCTTTGACGCTAATCGAGAGGGGGAGGGCGGCGGCGCCCGCGCCGGCGCCGATGTCGTAGCTGGCGCCCTCGGCCGCCGCCTTGGCCTTGGCCGCCGCCCCCATCACCGACGCGAGCGCCGCGCGCACGACCACCCCGAACGTTTCGTCGTCCATCTTCTGCGGTCGACCCGTCGATGCTGCTTCAAGTCGGGTTGGCCTAGGGCTGCTTTGGGGGGAAAAAGGCGGGGGTGGGAGGGAGCCGGGAAAATGCGGGGAAAGGGTGGGGGGCCGACGACGCGTCGCTCGGATCAGCGTGGGGCACGGGTGCTTCGGTGCTGCGGGTGGGGGTCTGTGGACTAGCTGGCGGACGAGTGCGAGATATGATTATGACCCAGTCGAGCTTCGAATGACTGCGCTTATCTCGAGGGAATGACGGAGGATTTTTTTTCCAGGGCCGACGCAAAACCATGGCGACAACACCGGGGGCCCCGGCGCTCAAAAAAGAGAAAAAACGTCGGGCGCCTCTGATTTTTTCCGTTGACTCCGAAAAAAACCCGCTCCCCTTCCCAAACGCCGCAATCTCCTCCTTGACGGATCTCGAGATCGTTCGTGTCACGAATCACACACGCACACATACGGGCGGCGCCTGCAGACCCGGATCAGATCTCATCCCCGTCAAAATCGCCGCCGTCTCAGCCCGACCACTCGCCCCCCGCCCCTCCCCTGACCACCAGCAATCCCCCTCCGCCCGCCCCCCTCTCCACACTCCGGTGCACCCTCTCCCCGTCCAGCGTCACGATGGGCCCGTACAGCTCCGGCCGCCGGTCCCGGAACACCCCCCACCCCGCCCGCTTGAGCGCGCACGCCTCGAGGTCGAACGTCGCCGCGCAAAAGCCCTCGGCCCCCTTGTCGGGCGACGGGTCGATCGCGCCGTCGGCGTTGGCGCCCGCCCGCGCCCCCACCTGCGCCAGAACCTCCCCCTCCTGCCCGCCCACGAACGACCCCCCGTAAAACGTGATCTGCGAAGAAGCGCCCCCACCATTGCCCTCCTCCTCGCCGAACGTCTCGACCCCGCACCGGTTGCTGGCCACCACGGGCGTCAGGTTGGCGGCGGCGTGCCCGAGCATTGCGCGCGCCCAGTGGGCGTAGCTCGAGACGGAGGGGTCGTGCGGCTCGGAGCCGATGGCGGTCGGGTAGAAGATGAGCTCGGCGCCCTGTTTTGTTTGTTTTGTTTGTTGTTGTGTTGTTTCGAGGCGTCGTTTGTTTCGCGTGTCGTTTTTGGGCGCGGTGTTTTGGAGTTTGGTTGGTCCCAAACGTTCAGTGAGCGCAAACACGTCGCGCCCCCCACCCCCCGCCCCTCCTCGCCGTCCATCCCCGACCCGCCGCGTGCGACGCGTCGCATTTCCCCCTCGCGCATCGGGCCGCGGCATGCCCCCCCTCGCCGGCCAGAATACGACCGACGACCGACGGCCGACCATCCCTTCCCCCCCCCCCCCCCGCCCAGATACAAAACGAACGACGGCCGAACGGCCGCTGAAAAACAAAAAAACAACCAAAAACGCACCCCGAGCGCCAGGCAGCGCGCCGCCTCGGGGAACCACTGGTCCCAGCAGATGCCGACGCCGATCGTGGCGTGGCGCGTCTCAAACACCAGGAAGCCCGTGTCCCCGGGAGAAAAGTAGAACTTTTCCTGGTACCCGGGCCCGTCGGGGATGTGCGACTTGCGGTACACGCCCAGGACGGCGCCGTCGACGTCGATCACGGCGCACGAGTTGAAGTAGGCCTGGCCGCGCCGCTCGAAGAACGAGACGGGCAGCACGACGCCGAGCTCGCGCGCCAAAGGGCGCATGCGCAGGACGCTGGGGGACTCTTCCAGGGGCTTTGCCCAGCTGAAGTACTCGGCCTTTTGCTCCTGGCACCAGTAGCGGTTCTCGAAGAGCTCCTGTTGTTTAGTTTGTTTCGGGTCTTGTTGGTCTCGAGAAGAAAAACAGGAGAAAAAAAGGTGAGCGCGTGGGGCGTCGCGGCGTCGTCGCGAGCGTTCGTTTCGGATCGAGCGACCGCTGCGAAAAACGAAAATCAACGCACCTGCAGGAGGATGATCTGCGCGCCGGCCGCCGCCGCCTCGCGCACGACCTTCTCGGCCTTGTCGAGGTTGGCCTCGACTTCGGACGTGATCGACAGCTGCGTCGCCGCGACCGTGACGTTGCGAGGCATGGTGGTGGTGGCTGGCGGTTGCGGTCTTGAAGCGCGCGTCCCTCACTCTGTGCGCGCGGCAAGACTAGGGCACGACGAGGAGCGCCGCGCGTGTAGCCCAGGCAGAGCAGGTCCGATTGCTAGGGGGAAGGAGCGGCGGAGAGCAAAACGCCGCGAGAGCTCTTCTTTTGTTTGGTTTTGGACGCGCGCGCGTGAGAGGCGGCACTAGATCGATCGATAGAAACTGACAGAGCGTGGGCGTGTGTATTGCTCGAGGCGCGGGCCAATCCAAGACCCGATCAAAAAGAGCCACGCTTTACAGCGCGAGCGCCAACGGCGTCCACGACGCTCGAAAAGAGAGCGCAAACAGCGGGTCTGCCGGCCGCAAACGTTCAGTGCCGCCGCCTCGCCCCAGCAGGAACGGCCCCGCTCCCGCTCCCGCTCAGCAGCACAAACGCCGAGCACGCGCCGCCCGCGCACTCGAGGCTCAGCCGCTGCTCCTGCACCCGCCCCAGGTGCCGCAGCAACTGCAGCAACCCTTTGCCCGAGCGGTCCGCCCGGAGCGCCGCGCCCGCGCCCGCCCCGCGAAGGTCGGCGTCGCAAAACCAAAACCGCCCCCTCAGCCCAAACTCTGGCCGCGAGTGCGCCGCGTGGTACATCTCCGCCGCCCGGCGGCGCTCCTCGGGGCACGACGGGACGGCGCGCGCGAGGGTTCCCGCGCGCGCCGCCGCCATCAGGCGCGCGGTCGACTCGGCGAGCAGCGCGGCCTCGTTCACAGCGGCGTTGACCTTTTCGAGCGTCAGGCGGCCGCGCATGTAAGAGGGGGCGGCGGCGAGCTCGGCGGCGGTGAGGTACCAGCGGGGGGCGGAGGGAGCGGGGGCGGGGGCCGGGGGCGGAGGCGGGGCGGGGGCCGGGGCCTCGGGTCGTCGGAGGCGCGTTTGGGCGGCGGGCGGCCTGCCGCCGCCGTCGGCGTCGCTCTCGTTCTCGCCACCGTCGCCGCCGCCGTCCTCGTCGTCGTCGCTGCCGTCGTCGCCGTCCTCGTCGTCGTCGTCGTCGTCGTTGCCGCGGCCCGCGGCCTTGGCCCAACCCGGAGGCAGCGACTTGAGCATGGGCGGGACCCTTGGCACGCGCGGCGGGGACCACGCCGCCGCCGCCAGCGCGCCCGGCGGGAGCGACGGCAGGCGCGCGGGCAGCCGCCGCTCCATCGCCCGGCCCCTCGCCTCCTGCGCGGCGGCGGCGCCCCCCGGGCGCAGGAGCTCCTCCAGGCGCGCGGCCGCGTCGCGCTCGCGCGCGAGCTGGCCTCGCAGGGCCGCGTGCGTGCGCTCCATGTCGGCGACGGCGCTGTCCAGGGCGCGCAGGTCCGGGCCGAACAGCGGGAGGGCAGAGTCTGTTTTTTTGGGGGGGGGGGGGGGGGGGGGGGGGGGGGGGGCGAAACAAGGCAGCGTGAGCGCGAGCGAGCGCCGACGGCCACGGCGACGGCAGCGGCGGAAGGTGTGTGAGTGTGTGCTTGTGTCTGGGCGGGGACTCAGGCCTCATGCATCCTCACCGTCCACGCGCAGGTCCAGCAGCTCCTGCAGCTCGTCGATGCGCCGCGCGAAGCACTGCTTGAGCGAGGCGTAGGCGTCGCCCCCGCCCGCGCCGGCGCCCGCGGGCGGGGGACTGGCGTCAGCGGGCGTCGCCGTCGCCGCCGTCGTCGCCGCCATCGTTGTCGGGCCCCTATCCGTCCTCCTTTGCGTGATACGGCGCGCCCTTTGCCCGGCCCGCGTCGTAGCTGTTGGAAATGTGCGGCAGGATAGGTCCAATCGGTCCGGCGAGGAGGCACAGATGGAGCGCGCGCGGGGGGACGAGAGAGAGAGAGGAAGTTTGAAAAACGTCTTGGAAGGGGTTCGTCCTGCCGCTGAGTGTTCTTTTGCTCGTCAAGAGGCAAACAACTCGAGCGGATGATACAGAGGGCGCGTCGCCGTGACGATCAGTGTGTGTGTCTGTGTTGTGACTCACATGCCCGGTGCAAGCTGTCGTCGGCGCGCCTAGTTTCTTAGAGCGGCCCGAGCGCGCCGGCGCCGCCCGCCGCCGCAGCGGGTGCGAGGTTGGTAGACGGAGCGGTAGTTTGGTTGGTTGTAATGAGGGGGGCGATCGCGATCGTGTGGTGTGATTGTGAGTTGTCCTTTTTCTCTCGTGAGTTGTCCTGACTCTCGCTGCTCGGCTCGCGCCGCTGCCGCCGCTGTCCGTGCCGCCGCCGCCGTCCTCCTCGCTCGACAGGCCGCCGCCGGCGCCGCCCCCTTGCGCCGCTGCTTCCCGGCCCCTCGCTCCTCGGCCCTGGCATCGCCCGCGGTCTTGCCGCCCAGCTGCCACTCGAATCGCGCCGCCAGCGCCGCGCGCCGCGCGCCGCCGTCGTGCGCCAGCGCCAGGCGCCGCGCGACGGGCACGGCCGCGCCGCCGCCGCCGCCGCCGCCGCCGCCGCCGCCGCCCGCAAGCACGCAAAAGCTGGCGGCCAACACGCAGACACACAAACGACGGGAAACGACGCACCGCCCCCCCCCCCCCCCCCCCTTGTGCCTCTCCTCTGCTTGCCTCCGTGTGCCCGTTTGTTTTGCAAACGTCGACTCTCAAAGACCGAACGTCCCCATCGCTGGCAAAACAGAGAGAGGCGGCTCGCTCTCGGTCTCCTCCCGCCCCCCCCTCCCTTCTCTCTCAATCGTTCCGCAAACCTTCCGCGACCGCCCTGCTCCGGCGCGCGCAGCTCGAAAACCACGACCGCGCGCGCGTCTCTCCCCACTGCGCACGTTGGTCGCGACGCCCCGAGGGAAGAGCGCATCACGGAAGAAGACAGAGCAAAAAAGAGCGCCCCCCCCCCCCGTGCTGACGCGTTTTCTGATCAGCGCCACCCGCCCCCTCCTTCCTGCCCGGCCTCCAATCCATTCCCGAAAGCGGCGCCCGTAACGACTTGACTCTCGGCCGATCGGCCCCTGCCATTCGGACCTGCATCGAGCGCGCACCACGCGCACAGGCGTTCCGAAAAAAGAGCAAAAGTCTTTTTTTCCAAAAGCCTTTTTCCTTTTCTCTCCTCTTCCTTCTCCCCCCCAAAAGAGCAAAGAGATGGGCGCCTACCTCTCCGCGCCCGTCACCGACAAGGAGGTCTACGAGGGCGGCGCCGTCGGCCTCGCCTTCGGCGGCGGCGCCATGCAGGGCTGGCGCCGCACCATGGAGGACGCGCACATCGCCGAGACGGCGCTCGGCGGCGACCCGCAGTGCGCGTTGTTCGGCGTCTTTGACGGCCACGGCGGCGCCGAGGTGGCAAAGTTTTGCCAAAAGTACATGGCGGCCGAGATGCAGCGGCTGCCCGCGTTCAGCGACAACGCGCTGGAGCACTCGCTGGTGGAGGTGTTCCACCGCATGGACGAGATGCTGAGCGACCACGCGTACGCGGACGAGCTGGAGGCGCTCAAGACGCGCGAGCAGGACGACGACGACGACGACGGCGGGCCGCTGGGCGGCGGGGGGCTCGCGCTCGGCGGCGGGGCGCGCGGCGGCGGCGGCGGCCGCGCGGGCGGCGCGGGCGGCGAGGAGGGCGTCACGCCCATGGACGCGCTCGAGATGCTCAAGCGCGTCTTCCAGCTCAAGCGGTTTATGGCCAGCGAGCAGCAGCAGCAGCAGCAGCAGCAGCAGCAGCATCGAGAGGCAACGGCGGCGGCGGCGGCGGCGGGCGGCGGCGGTGGCGGCGGCGGCGGCAGCAGCAGCGGCAACGGCAGCGGCAACGACGACGACGACGCCAAGGAGGCGCCGAGCCGCGCGGGCGACAAGGTCGCCGCAGCAGGCGCGGGCGGCGCGGACGCCATGGATGAGGAGGGCAATGGCGGAGCGGGGGGGGCGGACGACGACGACCGGCCAGCGGCGGCGGCGGCGCCCGCGGCTGCAGCGGCGGCCGCGCCCTCTGCCATCGTCCCCCACCCCGCCTTTTCCCTCCAGCCCCCGCCCCCCCCCCCGCGCGCCCTCGAACCCCCGGGCGAGCGCGTCCAGGCCGGCTGCACCGCCGTCGTCGCCCTCAAGCGCGGCGACGACCTGTACGTCGCCAACGCGGGCGACAGCCGCGCCGTGCTGTGCCGGCGCGGCGGCGAGGCCCTGGCGCTCTCCGAGGACCACAAGCCCGCGCACGCTGGCGAGCGCGACCGCATCCTCGCCGCGGGAGGCTTCCTCTCGGAGATCGGGGGCGTGTGCCGCGTCAACGGCAACCTCAACCTGTCGCGCGCGATCGGCGACCTCAAGTACAAGCAGAATGCGGCGCTCCACCCACGCGACCAGATCATCACGGCGCAGCCCGACGTGCGGCACGTGCGCCTGGAGCCGGGCGGCGACCGCTTCCTGCTGCTCGCCTGCGACGGCGTGTGGGACGTCCTGACCAACCAGGAGGCGGTCGACCTCGTGGCGCGGCGCCTCGACGCGGGGCGCTCGGCCAGCCAGGCCGCGTGCGACCTGATCGACGCGTGCCTGGCGCCCGACCCGAAAGAGGCCAGGGGGGTGGGGTGCGACAACATGACGGCGATCGTGGTGCTGCTGCATTTTGACGACCGGGACTACGGGTCGGCGGCCGGGGGCGGACAGGCGGCGGCGGCGGCGGGCGGCGAGGGCGAGGCGGGGGGGGCGCGTCCGGCGGCGGCGGCGGCGGCGGCCGAGACGTGAGCTGGCCGCGAGGCTCGCTCGCTCCTCCCAGGCTTTTTTCCTTTCTCTCTTGAATCCGACAATGAACGCCTCGAGGGGGGGACCCCTCAAAACACACTCACGCACACCCACAAGAACGCTCAGAAACACCCCTTTCCCCACCAACCGACTCTGCGTGTTGCCTCTCTCTCTCTCTACACACCCTTTCATTCGCCCGCCCCCCGCCTCCCCCGAGACTTCTTTTTTCCCACGCCCGCCCGTCGTCCGTCGTCGTCGTGTTCCCCCCAAACAACCTTTCGGCCCGCCGCGGGTCTGCCGTTTTCCCCACACTGGTACCCTTCTTCTTTTTGCTCCCTTTTCCCCGCATGCACGACGAAGACAATTCATCTCAAATCAAAAGTTAAGCAACCTAACTTTGCGTACTCGGGCGATCGACGATCCGTCGGGGATTGACGAGCGGACGAGCGAGCCGACGGCGGGGCGCGGTCGAGGGGACAAAAGCGTGGTGCTGCCACGGTGGTCGCCCGTCCGCGCGCGCCTTGTCCTGTTAGAATCCTGTCTCACTCGCGCACGTTCGCGCGCATCAGCTCATTTCTTAGAGCCGATCATAAAACGCGATCACACGGATCGATTCAAAAAAAACGAGAGACCCACCCCACCCCCTCTCCTTTTCGAGCAGACTCGGCCAACCGAGGCGCGCGTGAGCCCGACGCAACCAATGATGCCGGCAGCAGCAGCAGCAGGAGGAGCAGCAGGAGGAGGCGCGGCTGCCGCAGGCGTCGCAGAGAGGCCGGCGCCTGCGCCCGCTCCGCCGCCCGCGGCGCTCGTCCCGCCGGCGTCGGCGCCCTCTCCCGCCGCTGCGGCCGCCGCCCCCTCAAACCAGAACAACAACCAACCGATCACCTCGCGCGTGTACGCGCGCGTGGGCCTCCTCGGCAACCCGAGCGACGGCTTCGGCGGCAAGACCATCTCCTTCTCGCTCGCCAACTTTTGGGCGCAGGCGACGCTCACCCCCCTGCCCCGCGGCAGCGGCGTCCGCCTCGCGCCCCACCCGCAGCACGACTCCCCGTCGCACGCGTCCGTGGGGGAGCTGCGGCGGCGCGTCGAGGGGCAGGGCTACTACGGGGGGATCCGGCTGCTGACGGCCACGGTCAAGCGCTTCGCGGAGGAGTGCGAGCGGCGGGGCATCCCGCTGCGGCGGCCGCCGCGGGGCGAGGACGACGACCCCCCGGAGGAGGAGGAGGAGCAGCAAGCGGGCGCCGGCGGCAAACATATCGAACCGCAGGCCGGTGACTTTGAGCTCGCGTACGACACCAACATCCCGCGCCAGGCCGGCCTGTCAGGGTCCTCCGGCATCGTGTGCGCCGCGCTCAACTGCCTCCTGCGCTACTACCGAGTCCCCCCCGCCTCGCTGCCGCTGCGCGAGCGCCCGGCCCTGGTGCTGTCGGCCGAGCGCGAGCTCGGCATCGCCGCGGGCCTGCAGGACCGCGTGATCCAGGTGTATGGGGGCCTCGTGTACATGGACTTTGGCGGGGATGGAGGGGGCGCGGCGGCACCGGCACAGGACAAGCATGGCGGGGGCGGCGGCGGGGGCGGCGGCGGCGGCGGCGGCGGCGGCGGCGAGGCCCCGGCAGCGGCCCCAGCAACGGCAGCGCCCACCACCCCAACGTACGAGCGCCTGGACCCGTCGCTGCTCCCGCGCCTGTGGCTCATCTACACCGACAACCCGAGCGACAGCGGCCGCGTGCACGCCGACGTGCGCGCGCGCTGGGACCGCGACGAGCCGGGCGTGCGGGCGGACATGGCCCGGGTGGCGGCCGTGGCCGCCGAGGGGCGCGGCGCGCTGCTGGCACGCGACGGCGCGGCGCTCGCGCGCCTGATGGACCGCAACTTTGACCTGCGGCGCGCCATATTCGGGGACGCCGCGCTCGGCGCGGACAACCTGCGCATGGTGGCGGCCGCGCGGTCCGTCGGGGCCGCGGCCAAGTTCACGGGGTCGGGCGGCGCGGCGGTGGCCTTCTGCCCGGGGGGCGAGGCGCAGGAGGCGGAGCTGCGGGAGGCGTGCGCGCGCGAGGGGTTTGTGGTGGTGCGCGCCGAGGTGGCGGGCCCGACGAGCGAGGACGGATAATTGTCAGGAGCGCGCTGACTTACTGTTTCAAACCGGCTGGCAAATCGACGACTCGAAACAAAGCAAAAAAGGGCAAAAAACACGCCGCCGAGGTGAAAACTCTGTCGCCCCACAGACGCGCAACGGCTTCTCGCCGCCGCCGTCGTTGTCCTTTCCAGCGTCTCGCTCCTCGCCCTTTCGCCATCTTCGTGTCACAAGTGCATCGTCGCGATCTGGTAGTCGCGCGCGCCCGGGGGCGGGGGCGGGCGTGGTGCCCCGGCCGTCCCTCCCGCCCTGCCCGTCGCCCGGGCCGCGCGCTCGGCCAGGCCCCCGCCCGACAAGGCCGCGCGGCAGTGCTCGAGGTCGGACGCGTCCCCGTCCGGGTGCCGCTCCTCTGCCGAGCCGCCGCCGCCGCCGCCGCTGCCGCCGCCGCCGCCGCTGCCCGATGCCGCCGCCGCCTCGAGAGTCGCCGACAGCGCGTTGGCGCACGCGCGTCGCCACTGGGCCTCCGCGGTGGTGCGGGGCGGCGGCTGCGGGGGCGCGTCCGGGGCGAGGGGCGGCAGCAGCAGGTCCAGCAGGGGCGTCGGCTGCTCTTCGTTGGGCTGCTGCGGCGCCGGCGGCGGCTCGGCCGCCGCCCCGTCGGCAGCGCCGTCGCCGGCGCCATTGCCGGCGCCGTTGCCAGCGGGCGCGGGCGTGGCGGCGGCCAGCGCGGCGGCGGCGGCGGCGGCCGCGTCGCCCGCGAACCACCCGCGCAGCAGCAGCGCGGCGGCCAGGCGGTAGGCGGCCGCGCTCACCTCGGGGAACGGCTGCCGCGACAGCGCCGCGACGGCGTCCGAGGGAGACCGCGGCGCCGAGGCCGCGTAGGCGGCGCGGCGCAGCGCGCCCTCCGCCGCGGGCCCGAGCAGCGCGGCCGCGCGCTCGCGCCGCTCCCCGGCGCGCTCGCCGCCCGCCAGCGACGCCAGGGCGTGCAGGGCCGCGACGCGCGCGTGCGGGGCTCCCCCTGCCCCCGCGCGCGAGAGGGCCAGCTCGCAGATTGCGGCCAGGGCGGTGGGGGGCCGGCGCGGGGCGTTTGCGGCGTTTGCGGCGGCGGCGTCAAAGGCGGCAGACCCCTCTGCGTCAGCCGCCGCCTCGCGCGCGACAAAGTCGGCCGCCGCCGCCGTCTCGCACAGCTGCCCGACGGCGTCCAGGGCGGCGTGCGCGAGGTCGCGATCGTCGTCGTCGAGCAAGGCCGGGAGCGCGCGCAGGAGCGGGCGCGCCAGCTCGGCCGCGGGGGAAAAAGACGGGACGGGGGCGGCGCCGTGGCCGTTGCCGTTGCCGTTGCCGTTGCCGTAGCCGATGCCCGCCGCCGCCGCCGCGCGCTCGTCCGCCTCCTCCTGCAGCGCCGCCGACGCCAGGCGCGCCGCGATGGGCAGGGCGCCGGAGAGGACGGTGTGGTCGCAGCGGCGGCCGGAAGGGGCGAACAGCACCTCGGACAGCCGCGGCAGCAGCGCCGCGGCCATGGCGCGCGCGGCCGAGGACGCCCCCTCGCCGCGTGCGCGCGCGGCGGCGGCGGCGCCTGCTCCTGCCCCTCGTCCCGCCGCCGCCGCCGCCGCGCCCGTCAGGTCGTCCAGCATCTGCTGCGCCACGGCCAGCGCCGACAGCGCCGACAGCGGGTCGCGCGCCGGGTCGTCCAGCTCGCGCATCAGCGCCCGCACCAGGCCCGACGCCTCGAGCGCCGCCGCCAGGCCGCCGCCGCCGCCGCCCGGGCCCTGGGCAGCCGCCGCGCCGCCGCCGCCGCCGCCGCCGCTGCCTGCCTCCGCCCCTGCCGATGCCGCCGCCGCCGCCGCCGCCGCGCCGGCGAGCAGCGACAGCGCGCGCATGCGCGGCACGGCGTCGCGCCCGTCCGCCAGCGCCCTCAGCGCCGCGCCCGCCGCCGTCGACGGGTCGACCAGCCCTCCGAAGGCCCGGGCGGACGACGCCGCGTGCGCGCGCAGGGCGGCCTCGGCCTCTGCCGCCACGCCCGGGTCGGGGTCGCTGAGGGCTGTCGCGAGCTCGGCCGCGACCGCGTCCTCGGCCTCGTTCGACGCGTCGGTGCCGCTGGCGCCGCCGGCCCATGCGGCGCCGCCGCCGTCGCCGCCGCCGCCGCCGCCGCCGCCCCGTCGCAGCGCCAGCCAGCGCCCCAGCTGCTCGGCGCCCAGGCGCCTCAGGGCCGGGGAGGGGGCGTCGCGCAGGGCCGCGCGGGCGTAGGGCTCGGCCTCGGGCAGGGCGCGCGCGCCGGCGGGGGTCTTGAGCGCGCGCGACAGCGCCGCGGCGACCTCGCGCGTCTGCGTGGGGCCGGCGGCGTGGTCGTTGCCGGCCGCCGGCGCCGACGAGAGCGCCTCAAAGACGCGAGGCAGCGGCCACGCCGCCAGGAACGTCTCCGCCGCGGGCTCGGGCAGGGGTGCGGAGGCCATCTCGCGCGCGGCGGCCAGGAGCTCTTGTAGAGGTGAGGTCGTCATTGTTGCTTTTGGTGGTGGTGGTGCGGGGGGAGGAGAGAGGCGCGCGTGGAGAGTTGGTTTTTTTTTTCGAGTTGGTTTTTTGGGAGGGGAAGAGGGTGTGTCTCTGCGCGCGCGCGTGTGTGTGGGTGGCGAGAGAGTGTGATGATGACGTCGGCGACGATGCGGGCATCTGTGCAACTTGACGGGAAGAACTTAAACGCGACCATGCCACCGGCGGTATCGCCTACGCGACAAGCCGTTTGCCCTTCCATCGAGACGGGCGATCGCATGCAAGTGCCCATCATCCGCTGGCGCAGCGGCAGCAGTAGGGCACCACTTTTCGCAGCGACCGATGTAGTACCTAATGCGACCACCTTCCAGCCTCACCACCGAACTGGTTCTACCTTGCCATCAATACGGGCAGCCTGGTCGCGTGCACCCTCGTGGTCTACGTCCAGGACTCTGTTATGCGCTCCTCCTGGGAACATTTCGTGTTCGATACATCACCCGCCAATCATGAGCGGCCATAATAGACCGGGCGTCTGCCGCACGTTTGCCGCGGGTCAGGTGTGCGCCTACGGGGAGTCGTGCCACTTTGGGCACGACGAGGTGGCGTTTGCGTCGACGGGCGGCGGCGGCGGCGGCGGCGGCGGCAGCGCGTCGCAGCGACGAGAAGCGAGCGGTCCAGGCGGCGGCATTTCTTGGTCGCCGTACGGGGGGCCGCAGCAGCAGCAGCAGCAGCACCGAGGCGGCGGCGGCGGACGAGGCAACGGGCACCACTACAACCACCACCACCACCACAACTCCCTACCCGCCTTTCGCGCGCGCGCTTGGCACCCCCCCCTGCCGATGGCGCCGCCCCCCGCCCCCCACGGCCGCGCCCGCCCCCCCGCGCCCCCGCCCGCGGCCGCCCCCGCGGCCGCCCCCCCTCCCTTCCCAGTGGCAGCGGCGGCGGCGGCGTTCCGCGTCATGTCTTACAACGCGCTGAGCGACGGCCTCGCGCTGGCCCACGCCGCGCAGCTCTACCCGCGCGCCTCGGCCGAGCACCTCGCCTGGGAGCGCCGCTGGCGCCTGCTCGAGCTCGAGGTGCGCGAGCTGGCGCCGGGGGTGCTGTGCCTGCAGGAGGTCGACGCGGCGCGGTGGCCGGCCGTCCAGCACGCACTCAGGCGCCTGGGGTACGCCGGGGCGCACGCGCGTCGGACGGGGGACCGGGGGGACGGGTGCGCGGTGCTGTGGCGGTCGGACGCGTGGGAGGCAGTGCCGCTGCCGGGGGGCGAGCAGGGGGCCGGGCGAGCGGGGGCGGCGGCGCCGCTGCCGGGGGAGGGGCAGGGGGCCGGGCGAGGGGGGGCGGCGGCGCCGCAGCCCCACCACCACCCACACCCGCCCCAGCACCACCACGTGCTCCGGTTTGCCGAGCACGGGCTGCGCGACAACGTGGCGGTGTCGGCCTTGCTGAGGCCGCGGCGCGCGGCGGCCGCTCCGCCGCCGCCCAAGCGCGCGCGCTCGGCCACTTCTGGCGTCGCGGCTGGCGCCGTTGCCGGTGCCGCCGCCGCCGCAGCCGCCTCGTCTGGCCGCGCCCGCCCGGACTACGAAGACGACGACGCCGGCAACAACGAAAGCAGCTTCATGCTGCTCGTGTCGACGACGCACCTCATCTTCAACCCCAAGCGCGGCGACACAAAGCTCGGGCAGCTGCGAACCCTTCTCACGCAGCTGCACGCGCAGGCGTCGGCGGCGGCAAACGCTGCGGCGGCGACGACGGCGATGGCAGCGTCTTGCCGCGCCTCTTCCTCCCCGCCGGACCGGCCGCCGCCGCCCGTCGTCGTCTTCCCCGTCGTGACGGGCGACCTCAACGCCGCGCCCGACAGCGCGGTCTACGCCTTTGCCACGCGCGGCGAGCTCGACTGCCTCTTGGTCGACCGCCGGTCGCTGTCGGGCGTCGTAGAGTCCGCCGGCGCCGACTCGCCCTTTCGCTTGTGGGCGGGCGCACAGCGCCGGCACTACCAGCAGTGCGAGGCCGCCGCCGCCGCCGCCTCCTCGGCCGCCAGCCTTGCTTATCAAGCTGCCGCCCAGGCCGCTGCCGCCGGGGGGCGCGCGCCCCGCGCCCCGCGCCCGGCGATTCCCGCGCCGCCGCCGCCGCCGCCGGACGCCGCCGACGTCGTCCTCGGCGGGGGCGCGCCTCTGGCATGGCTGCGCCCGCACCAGCGGCGCGTGGCAGAGGCGGCCCGCGAGGGCGGCGGCGGCGGCGCCGTGCCTGTGCTCGCGCTGCTGCAGCAGCTCGGGTGGGACGAGGAGGGCATGGCGCAGGCGACCGGCCGGCGGGTCGATCGCGGGGGCGAGGGGCGGCAGCCTTCGGACGGCGAGGAGGAGGACGAGACGGACGAGCACGACTCGCGCCGGAGCGACGACGACGACGACGACGATTCGGGGGGCGGCGACGCGGTGGAGGATGAGGCGGGGGCGGAGCAAGAGCAGGGAGGAGGAGCACACGCGTTCGTGGCCCGCCACCCGTGGCCCGGGGGCCTCGCGTCGGCGTACGCCTCGGTCGCGGGGCGCGAGCCGGCGTTCACCAGCGTGCACGCCAGATTCGCGGGCGCCCTGGACTACGTGCTGTACCACGAGGTCGGGTGCGGCGGCGGCGGCGGCGCACGTGGCGGCGCAGATGGCGGCGGCGTTTCGGCGGGAGCGCGGCGTCCTCCGCGCCTGCGCGCCGCCCGCGTGCTTCTCCCGCCGCCGCTGCAGCTGCTCCTCCCGCCGCGCGCGCCGCCGTCTGCGGGCGTGCCGTCCGACCACGTGTCCATGGTCGTCGACTTCGAGGTGCTGGTGTAACGTGTAAAGCAATGCCGCGCCGCTTGCGCGTCGCTCAGGTTACAATCAACAAACGAACAACCAATGAGAAAAAAAAGACGCAGACGGCGCCGCTTCCGACGAGAGAAGAACAACAAAGAATCAACCGATCGTTTCAATCGTGGCGGAACGCCCCCTCTGGCACCCACGACTCGCGCTGCTGCTGCTGCTGCTGCGGCTGTCCCGCCGGGCCCGCGGACGGCAGGTCGAGCGCCTGCGCCGGGCCCGCGGCCGCGTCGGGCGCCTGCGCCTGCGCCGCGCCCGGCGCCCCGCGCCCGCCGGCGCGCGCGACCGCCACGGCGACGGCGCCGTCCGCGCCGACGTCCATGACCACCGCGTCCCCCGCCCTCACCTCGCCGCGCAGGATGCGCTCGGCCAGGCAGTCCTCGACCAGGCGCGTGATGGCGCGCCTTAAGGGCCGGGCGCCGTAGGTCCGGCTGAACCCCTCGTCCACCACTTTTTGTTTGAATCTTGCCGTCACCTCGATCGTCAGGCCGCGCTGCTCCGAGGCGCGTTGGAAAACGTCGGCAAGCATGAGGTCGGCGATCTGCCTCGCCTCCTTTTTCGCGAGCTGTCGGAACACGACCACTTCGTCGAGGCGGTTGAGGAACTCGGGGCGGAAGTAGGCCTTGAGCGCCTGGTTGACGAGGGACTTGATGCGGCCGTCGGGCGACGCGTCGTCGGCCTCGCCCTCGGCCTGGTCGCCGTCGCCGTCGTCGTCGTCCTCGTCGTCGGGGCGCAGGAAAAAGCCCGCCGCGCGGCCTCCCTGCTCGATCGCGCGCGCGCCGACGTTGGACGTCATGATGATGAGCGCGTTCTTGAAGTCGACGGTGCGGCCCTGCGAGTCGGTGAGGCGGCTGTTTCTTGGTTGTTGTTGTTTTGGGTGAGTTGGTTTTTTGGAGGTTGAGGGGGTTGTATTTATTTCGGGCGTCAGTGGCGACGACAGGAACAAAGAGAGACGGCGCGCGTAAAACAAAGAGAGACGGCGCGCGTAAAACAAAGAGAGACGGCGCGCGTATAACAAAGACGCCGCCGAAGACGCCGCGCGCGCGCCCCCCATCCCCGCCCCCCCAAAAACAACGTCGTCGTCCCGTCGAAAAAAGAGAACAACGACAGAACGCAAAAAGAACGAGAGGACGGAACCAACTCACCCGTCCTCCAGGATCTGGAGCATCAGGTCGTACACGTCCGGGTGCGCCTTCTCAACCTCGTCGAACAGCACGACCGAGCAGGGGGCGCGCCGCACCGCCTCTGTCAGCGCGCCGCCCTCGCCGTAGCCCACGTACCCGGGGGGCGCGCCGATCAGCTTGGCCACCGCGTGGCGCTCCATGTACTCGCTCATGTCGAGGCGGACGAGGCATCCGGAGCCGCCGAGGCCGCCGTTGCCGGCCTGGCTGACGGAGGGGGGGGCGCGGGCGTCGGCGTCGGGACTGCCGCCGCCGCCGGGGTCGCCGCGCGCGCCGCCGCCGCCGTCGCTGCTGGTGCTGCCGGTGCCCGCAACGCCCGCCCCGACGAAGTAAGCCTCGGCGAGCGCCTTGGCCAGCTCCGTCTTGCCCACGCCCGTCGGCCCCACGAACAGCAGCGACGCCACGGGCCGGCGCGGGTCGCCCAGGCCGCACCGCGCGCGCGCCAGCGCCGCCGCCACGGCGTCAGCGGCGCGGCGCTGCCCGACCACCCGCCCGCGCAGGTGCGGGCCCAGGCGCGCGAGCCGCTCGCGGTCGCCCTCGGTCATGCGCTCCACGGGCACGCCGGACCAGGCGGCGACGACCGCCTCGACCTCGGCCGCGCCCACCAGCGGCAGGGCGGCGCCCGTGTGCGCGGGGCCGGACAGCTCCCGGCGGTAGTCGCCAAGTCGCCTAGTCAGCACCTCGGCCTCCTCGAACAGGCCCTCCTGCGCGGCGCGCTCGCGGTGCTCGGCCACCTGCAGGTACTCGAGCACGCGCCCGCGCTGGCGCTCCTCGCGCTCGCGCTCGCGCGCGTCGCCGCCGTCGTCGTCGCCGTCAAAGCCGTCGTCGTCGTCGCCGTCGTCCTCCGGGCGCGAGGGCGGCCCGCGGCCGGAGGATCCGGGCTGCTGCTGCTGGTGCTGCTGCTGCTGCTGGTGCTGCTGCTGCTGGCGTCGCTTGGCCGCGGCGACGGCCGCGTGGGCCGCCGCGGCGACGCCTTCGCCGACAGAGGAGGAGGAGGAGGGCGAGGGGCCGCCCTCGTCAGAGGCGCCGGCGGAGGACGGTTGCCGCTGCTGCTGCCCGCGCCGGCCGGCGAGGCGGCTCAGGGGCGCGGCGGGGTCGCTCACCACCACCCCCTCGAGCTCCGCGGCAGCAGGCGAGGAAGACAAAAAGGCCTCCGCCGCCGCCAAGGACGGCCCCCGCCCCTGGCTCTGCCGCCGCCGCCGCGCCTTGCGCGCCTCGTACGCCGCGATGCGCGCGCGGCTGCCGGCCTCGTCGACGACGTCGATCGCCTTGTCCGGCAGCCGGCGCCCCTGAATGTAGCGCGCCGACAGCGCCACGGCCGCCTCCAGCGCCGCCTCGGTGTAGACGCACCGGTGGTGGCGCTCGTAGCGCTCGCGCAGGCCGCGGAGGATGTCGAGCGTCTGCGCGCCGCCGGGCTCGAGCACGTAGACAGGCTGGAAGCGGCGCTCGAGTGCCGGGTCGCGCGCGACGTGGCGGCGGTGCTCGTCGAGCGTGGTGGCGCCGATGCACTGGAGCTCGCCGCGCGCGAGGGCCGGCTTGAGCATGTTGCTGACGTCGAGGCCGCCGCCGCCGCCGCCGCCGCCGCCGCTCCCTCCGCGGAGCGAGCCGGCGCCGACGAGCGTGTGAACCTCGTCAATCCTGAGCGTTTTTTTGTTTAGTTTTGTTTTGATTTTTTGTTTCGTTGGTTGTTTTGTGAGAGCGGCCGGAGGAGAGGGAGTATGCGATTGTCTTCGTGGAGGGACGGGTGCCCAAGCCGTCGAGAGGAGAAGAACAAACAAACGGCTCACATGAGGATCACGTTGCCGCCCGCCTCGCGAATCTCTTGCATCAGGCGCGTCACGCGCGACTCGAGCTCGCCCCGCTCCTTGGCCCCGGCGATCAGCAGGCCCACGTCCAGCTGCAGCACGCGCTTGTCGCGCAGAAAGGCGGGCAGCGGGCCGCCGTCTCCGCCGGCCGCGCCGCCGCCGCTCGCGCCGTCGCCAGCGCCGCCGCCGCCGCCGTCGCCGCTGCTGCTGCTGCCTGCCCCGCCCTCGCTCGTCGGCGCCGAGCCGTGGACGATGCAGTAGGCGAGGCCCTCGGCGATGGCCGTCTTGCCGACACCCGGCTCGCCCAGGAGAATGGGGTTGTTCTGTATTGTTCGTCGTTTTTGTTTTTCTCGGCGGGTCGGCGTCGTGAGTCGTCTGCTCGTCGTCGTCGTCGTCGTCTCTCGCGCCCAACACTCTTTCTCTTTCTCTCCAGCTTTCCAATCGCTTGACACTCGCTCCCTCTCACCTTGGTCCTGCGCCCGAGCACCTGCATGACGCGCGCCACCTCGCGCCCGCGCCCGATCACCGGGTCGATCCGGCCGGCCCGCGCCTCGGCGCACAGGTCGCGGCAAAATTCCTGGAGCGCTGTCGGTTTCGGCGCCGCGCCGCCGCTGCCGCCCGCCTGCGCCGCCGCCGCCGCGCCGCGCGCCCTCGCGCGCCGGGCCGCGCCCGCGCCGCCCGTCGCGCCCCCGCCGGCGGCCGCGTCCGCCGCCGCCGCCTCGGCCACGCGCCGCCGCGCCTCGCGCCGCATCGGCTCGACGTCCCGCACCCCCAGCGCCGACAGCGCGGCGCGGGCCGCCGTGTCCGGCGCCGCCGACAGCAGCGCCAGCGCGATGTGCTCGGGCGCCACCAGACTCGCGCCCGAGCGGCGGCACTCGTGCGCGGCGGCGTCGAAGGCGCGGCGGACCTCGCGGCTGAAGTGGAGGTTCTCGGCCGGGGGGTTGGGGGCGCGGCGGCCGCGGATGGACTCGGCGGCGGCGCGGACGCGTGCGACGGTGAGGCCCGCGGCGCCGAGGTAACCGGCGCCGCGGTTGGCGTTGGCGCTGGCGGCGGCGGCGGCGTTGGCGGCCGAGGGGGACGACGACGAGGCCGAGGGCGGCGGCGGCGCGTCGGCGGCGGCGGTGCGCGCGGCCGTGTCCTCGGCGACGAGGCCCAGGAGCACGTGCTCTGTGGTCACCTGCGAGTGTTGTTGGTAGGGAGCAGGAGGAGGCGGGGGGCGGGGGGGGGGGGGGGGGGGGGGGGGGGGGGGGGGGGGGGGGGGGGGGGCGAGAAACGGGTGTCATTTGAGAAAGAGGGTCGGCGTCGGCATCGGCGCCGGCCGCTCTCGCTGTCGCGCCTCTTCCTTTGTCGGTTTGGAGGTCGACGTCCCCCTGCGCGCGCGCCCAGCTGCATCCGACCCGCACCTCTGCGCTGCCAAGCTCCTTGCCGTGCTGCTGCGACAGCATCAGTACGCGGATCGAGCGCTCGGAGAACCGTTCGAAAACGGATGCGCGGACCACGAGGGGGCTCTTCAACCTGCTGCTCCCGACACCTGGGCTGCGATGCAGGACCGGCGCGCCGAAAGCCGACGGACGCGCGCGGGCCATGACGTTGACGCGCCCGCCGAGCATCGTGGCTCAGTGTCAAGGCGTTTGCCTTTATGTTCTGGTTTCGGAAGAACAACACTCGACAAAGACGACGATTTCTTTGCCTCCTTGCTTCGACTCGAGGTTCGCAGAAAATGCGTTGCTTGGGTGTCGTTACAAATCGCGATCGCCTGAAAAGGCGGAGGAACGGGGAAGCGTCGGGCCGGCAAGCGGGCGCGCGTGCACGTCGGCCGCGTGAACAAAAAAAAATACGGGTATCTCTCTCAAAACGCCCTTGTTCTCGTAATGATGGGAACTTCTTATTGAGAAGGAGGAGGGTCAGTGGGAGGCAGGCGGTTGCTTGTGGGCCA